>Ga0105243_10000606_pt1 | contig 35757 bp, 23 predicted proteins | sample KBSM34metaG_FD_81525 | JGI IMG/M metagenome (GOLD analysis project Ga0105243, IMG submission 81525) | Miscanthus rhizosphere microbial communities from Kellogg Biological Station, Michigan, USA - KBS M3-4 metaG | ecosystem: Host-associated > Plants > Roots > Rhizosphere > Soil | place... | reverse complement strand
TTACGCTGAATGGAATTGATATAACTTCAAGAAATGGGAGTTATTACATTCGTTATCGTACCGAGCTGGTTGGGGTGGAAGTGATTTCAATTGGTAAAGGTAGTGGCGACGGAGCGGCGATCCTAATGAGGTTGCCAGACGACGAGTTTTCCGAGAACGCGTTGACTTACTACATGATTTCAAAGGCTGGATTGGAGGTGCCTGGGGGTTTTGTGCCCGTGGCCCAATTGATTAGTAGTGGCTGGCGGCCTGAAACGTTCAAGGCTGCGGAGTTGTCGCAGGCTGAAAAGGAACAAGAGCGTCAGTGGCTAGGCGCGCGTGCTGCGGGCGGAAAATGAACCGTCTATAGAGACTGCAATGTCATTCGTAAAGCAAGTCGAAGGATTTGACGCAAGGCACGGTATTCCACGTCCTGCAGAAATGCAGGCGATGCCGGCATATCAAGCCTTCTTACGCTTGATGGCGGCTGGCGTAATGATGCTGGTGCTCATTGGTTGCGGAGCATTATCTGCATATCTGATCTGGTTGTCCGCAGGCTACCTGGAAGTCAGTACAGGCGTGAGACTCTACTTCATTATTGGAATGCTCGCGTGTCTGCTGGTCGGTTGTACTGAGGCGCTTCAGGAGGTCTTGCCATACTACCGCATTCAACAAAGGCTCACATTCGGTACGGCGCGTTGGGCTGATGAAAGCTATTTAAAGACAACAGGGCTGGCCTTAAAGCTCTCCGAGATTGGAGGGCTGCCGCGCGGATCGTTGCGAGTGGGTCAGTTGAAGCGAGGGCACACCTTAGTGCTACCTGAGGTTGAATGGCTTCGCCATATAGCGATATTTGGTCCGCCAGGATCGGGTAAGTCAAAGACATTTTTGATGAACATGCTGCGAGATATTGCGGCTGGCGGATCGGCGATAGTGCTTGATCCGAAAGGTGAGTTATTCGAACAAACGGCTGGCTCATTTCGACAGGTGTTCAGGCTGGATTTGGTAAATCCTGCTCGTTCTGATCGCTGGAACTTTCTGCCGAAATGCAAAGATCGTCCGGAATTTGCGGGTCAGATGGCTGGCACAATGATCGGGTTGGAAGGAACAAAACATAATATTGCAGATCCCTTTTGGCAGGAATCAGAGCTGTTGTTATTGAAGGCCGTGCTTTTGCACTTGCCGGACATTGTCGCTGAGCCGACGCCTCCAATGATCTATGAATATCTGGCATTGAGGAAATTGGAGGCTATTGAGACAGAAATGCTTGACTCGAAGAACAAGCATGTAAAGCTTGCCTGGGGTGCATTCCAGAAGGCGCCACCACAGACGCAGGGTAGTGTGATTACTGGTTTGATGAACAAGCTGGGTACGTTTCGCGAGGAGAACGCGCAAAAGGTTTGTGCGCCAATCACGGCAAGCGACCGTAGCGCGGGTGTGCGGCAGATTGAGTTTGGCAGATTGAGGGAGTATGGAACGGTTATTTACATAGTAGTGGCCGAAGGTGATGCGACTCGGTATAAGAATCTGCTGGCTACTTTTATCGGCCAGGCTGTAAATGAATTACGCATTGAAAATCATGCTGAAGAGCTTGCGCCCGTTGGTTTTGTACTGGATGAAGCGGCCAACGTTCCTTTGGTTGGCTTGAAAGAGATAGCTGGTGTGGGCCGGGGCCGTAAGATTGGATTGATTCTTGGCTATCAAAATTTGCCGCAGGTGCATGATCAATACGGTCAAGAGGGTGGTAATGCGATTCTCGGTTCTATCGGTACGATGATCTTCCTGCCTGGGTTGGATGATGTAACAACGCAGTTTGCTTCTCGTCGCATAGGCCAGACTACCGTGTGGAGTCACACGAGCGTTGATGGAAAAGGTAAAAAACTGGATAACGAGCGGCAGTCGGAAACAGGCCGAGCACTAATGGATCCGACAGAAGTTCGTCAGATGGTAAAGCATCAACAATGCGTTGTTGTTATTGACACATCCCCGCCTATCAAGTCTGCCTATCCTCCTTACGCAGTGTTAAAGCAACGGGCCATAGCCATCGAGTACGGTGAGCCGAAGTTGGTGAGTCTGGAGGACGCCGAAGCGGAGTACCAGAAACTTATCATGGCTTCGTGTGAGGTAAGGGCGGAACCGACGGAAGACACACCGCATTATGAAGAGGCCGAGGTATCAGTTACGCCTGGGGAAAGTAGTCCGATCGCGCGAGAGACGATAGACGGAGGAATGGATTATCAGTCTGATGAATTGATGCCAAAAGAGGTTGAGAGTGGGTCTGCAGAACCGGCAGCGAAGGAGTCCCGCGCCCAGAAGAGAAAGAATCGTCCTCCCGACATTGAGATCAGGCAATACACATTCTTTTCTGACCAGCGTGTGCAGAGCGAGTTGGTGGACAAAGCAAAAGAAGAGTTAGAAAAGAACAGGCCGAGAGTAATGGCTCATGCGAACGACGGAACGAGTATCCCGGGGGGTCAAGTGCCTGGAGTTTTGAACAGCGCGGCCGTAACGGCACACCACGATAGTGTGAGATAACAGATGTTTGAAGGGGCAAGAAAACAAAAATTTAAGTTGACCTTCGTTATCCTTGGCGTCACGGTTATTGTGCTGGTGATTAGTTTTGCCTATGGTGCGTGGGCGAGGACGGAACGCGAAAAGGAACAGGTGCCAAAGCTTGGGCTTGACGAGATGGTGAAAGACCTGCGGGCCTTTCGGCGGAAAACGGGTCAGTTTCCGAATGACTTCATGGAGCTTGAGGAGCGCGGGATATGGAAGCATAAGACAGTACCGGATTTTGGGCCAAGCAAGCGCACAAGGACGCACCTAAATTACTATTATGTTTACGGCAAGTCAGATCCTTCGACCTGCACCATTTGGGCGATACCATCAGGGCCAAAACGGGAAGAAGCTTCGACACATTTCCTGGTGGTGAAGCCTGACATGATCCGGAGATGGAAAGGGCCGGCTTTGACCAAAATTGATATTGATAGAATAGATTCGGACCCTACGGGAGATTTGTTGAACATGCTCGGCTTGACTGAACAGAAATGATTAATCAGCGCCGGGAAAAGAGGTCAGCAGGATTATTTTGACATTCAGGGCGACTGGTTGATCATTGGCCTCAGTGGGTTTTTCCGAGTAGCGTAGTATCATCGAATCGGCCAACCTCCATGTTTATCAATTAGCTTGTCGATCTCTGACATTAGTGCGATTGTTTCGTTCAATGCAGAAACGATTTTCTGATAATTCGTAAGCTCCTCGTAGGTGAGTTGACGGTCCTTGCGATCCTTCAACCACTTATCACACACTTGATAGCCTCCGACGTTGAAGTTCCATACATCAGTTGGTATTCCCTCGAAATACTGAGCGTTGTTGATCCAAACTCGGCCAAAATTGGAGTGGCCATCGCATTGAGGAGCATAACGAACAACCTCGACATTGCTCTTACCTGCGATTGGATAAGTAGTAATTGAGGGTATGTATTCGTTCAAAAGATGAAGGCTTACCAACTTAGACCCAAGAGTGCAAAGACCGCGAAACAATTCGGCATTGGACGTAAGCGGCAGTCTTGCAAAATCGATTCTGAGGAACTCCTTATAGCGATTGCGGTAATTATTGGAATGAAAAACAGCATATAAGTAATCAAATACATCTTCCGGCCCGAACGAAGTGATTCGATCACCTTTGCCGTCTGCCATGAATATCAACCCCAAACGAGTCCTGAACTCATCTACGAAGTCTGACTTGAGATTGCTTTTCCGATTCACAACCGAATCAGTAAATAAGCTTCTATCCTCGTTTCGATACAGATAGAGCGGAAGCAACGAGTTAATGTCGTAGGCCGCCACCGATTTATGACCACAGATAATGTTCGTTACCAGACAATCCCAGTCATCCGATGTTTGGCGGGTGGTTATCAAGCCAATGTTCGCACCAGCAATCATGTGTTGCATGACCTCCCATGCGGGACGGCTGGTAAGGCCAGGCGCATAGTATAGATAGCGAACGTCGAACGGTCGATAAAGGCTTTGGCGAATGTTCGTGCGGTCAAAAGACGTGCTAAGTCTGCGCGAAAGGAGAGCGTAACTAGATGAATCCTGCACTCTGTATTTATCTCGAAACGCAGAGGACAGGCCCTCGTCTGAATAAAAGGTTTTCATCCGATTCGCAAGCGTTGTCTTATCAAAATCGTAAAAAATATCATCACGGTCTGTCTTGATCGCATTCTGTAATGTGCCGAAGATATTCCTTAGACTCCACCCCTCACAATATTCGTCGATGTTGTCAAATGCTTTAGGCGTGAAAAAGTGAAATGAACCCAAGCAAGATTTCCGATCAACATCCGTTAGTTCTCTCCATGCAGTATTTGACACGTCCGTATCTAACAGCACTTGATATTTAGTTTCACGAAGGCCCCATAGCTCTGCGTGTCTAACGGTAGCTGCTCCTCGCGATTCCGGTTTTTTTACGAAGATACCGATAGCAACTCCTTGCTGAATATCAAAGACATTCTCATCCTTTGAACCATCTGGGCTTCGCTCTTTCTTATTACTGTTTCCGTGAAGATCCAAGACGTAGATCTCGTCAAAAGTATTCATGAGGCTCTGACGCATACGTCTGTGCGTTAAACCATCCAAGTAAACATTGTTTGAAATAAACGCAAGAATACCGTAGCCGGTCTGATTAATCCGCCACTGCGCAAACCTGAAAAACTTTATAAAGTCATCATCAAGGTTCAATTTCTTTTCATTAAGATCCTTTTTGTAGTCCTCGATGAGTGCGCTTATCCAGTCGCCTTTGTTCTGAGAGCTGACGGAATAGGGGGGATTTCCAGTTACAACCATTACGGGCTTTTCCTGTTTGATTTTACTCGCCGCGTTCGCTTCTTGGGCCAGCCATTGCGTGAATAGTGGCATCTTGCTAACTTTATGCGCCTCTTCAAGCGTGTTAGTCAGATAGACACCCAGGCGTTCGTCGGTCTGAAAACCGTATCCTGTTTCAGCTAGTAGCAAACCAAGTTTCATGTGGGCCACCGCATAAGGGGCCATCAGCAGCTCAAACCCAAACAAGCGCGGCAACAGATGTTCAGAAACGTATCCGGACCACATGCCTTCGTTATTCTTGAATGACTCAAAGATATGATTAATCACACCATATAAGAATGTACCCGTTCCTGTTGCTGGATCGAGGATCAGGACTTTGTGAACATCCATGTTTCGATCGGAGCTTTCCAATCTTACCTTGCTGCAATCAGCCAAGCCGGCAGTAAGTTGAAAGTCAACCTTCAAAAGATAGTCAATGCTGCGGACGATGTAGGAGACAATAGGTTCCGGCGTGTAATAAACGCCCCTTGCTTCACGCATTTCAGGATCGTAAGCGGCGAGAAACGTCTCATAAAAATGGACAACAGGATCTTCACGGCGGGTTCGCTTGCCAAAATCTCGTAAAATTGCTCCGATATTGGCGCGATGCAATAGCTCTGCGAGATCATCTACAGCCCAAGCAATTCGCTCATCCAGTTCTGGCCCCGCAATGTGATTAAACATCTTGCGGAGAAAGGGATTGGTTTTCGGGAGATCGTAAGCGGCATGTTCGCGGGTGAAGTGTTGACTATCCTTTTGACTACATCGAGCAGCAAACAGTCCGTAGGAAATCGTCTGACCATACATGTCGGCAAATTGATCGTCGCTGAGATCGTGGATCAAAACCTCTCGGAAACCTTGCATCTGCTGGTGAAGGGAACCTCGTTCGCCTTCTTCCGAAAGTGCGTTCCGAATAGTGTCGCGAATTAGACTGGCGAGCGCAGCCATTCGTATTGCAAGCTCTTTCGCACTCTGAACAGTTGGGACTTGAGTACGCAAGAAAGCATTCAACAGCTTAACAACGTGTTCCGGCCCGCTCTCTTCGACGCGAAACTTTCCAGCCTTTCCAACAGTGGCGAGACGGGCGGTTAATCTGTGCTCAGCTTCGGGATATTCGTTAGTCCTTTCACTAGTTGGTCTGACGTACCATCGGAACTCCAAATAATTCGTGAGAATCAAATTACCGAGACTCTGGCGATACCGCTCAATTTGGTCGCTATTCTCCGCGTTATCTAGCGATAGTCCAACATCTTTGGCTTCGATGTAGCCAACAGGAATCTCGCCTTTGGTAACGATAAAATCCGGCGCACCGCATTTGACTCTTTTGGGCTCGTTTGTAGCGGTGACTCCGCGTAAAAGGGATTCCACGAAGGCCTTTAAGGCTGGGCGATGCGTGTGTTCGGTAGCGTTGCCGGCGGAGAATTGTTTCTCAATAACTCTGAGGTATTGATCCGGTGTCAATGAGTTAATCCTATTGAGTATTGTTTCTACTGGCGTCCTAACAAGAAGCTTACTGTCCTATAGCAAAAGCGGCAAGATTCAAAGTGAACCCTGCCGCTATACTTGTCGCAATTGTCAAAACGTGAAGCGGCGGTCACTATCCTAACCCAGCAACCACGCTGGCGAGCAAACTTTCAGCAATTCAGCCCCATTGAGCAGGAGATAACTACGTTACGGAAGGTCATCAAGCGACTTCCAACCGTTATCACCGGACTGACAGAGAGTCCTTAAGCGCGCAACATCGCCCGTGACATCGAAAGTGATATCACATTGTTGACATTGCGGCATCATCTGTGTTAATAAAGTGATGCCCCCAAGGGTGAATCTGAATTGTTTTGGAAGGAGGAGTTCTATGCCTAAGACTCGACGAGTAGTTTTTAGTTTTGATGAGCGTAGCCTAGAAAGCCTTAAGAGAATGACTGAGCAGGGGCGTTATCCGTCGATGGCAAACGCCGTGCGAGATTCTTTGCAAATTAGCCGTGCTCTTCAAAATCAAGTCGAAAAGGGCTTTACTGAAATCATCGTTCGCAACCCGGAAACCAATGAGGAAAGGGTTATTGTCATACCTGACCTTCACGCCGTGAAATGAGAGATCACCATCATGAGTGCCGAACCTGCAGTGTCACTAGTGGAGCGATTCGAGGACGATCCGATCGAGGGCGGGACTATCACTGATCTAGCAGACGAGCTTCCCTTTCATGAAGCTCAGCACCGCGCGCATACAGCACGCCGGCTGGCTTACTGGCTAGTCGTGGTGTTAGGCGCAACCATGTTGGTTCATTACTCTTCAGTTATGTTTCTTGAAATTGAGGGAAAGCACGAGGCCGTGGAAAGTCTTAGCTCGATTTTTCACGCCTTTCTGCCAGTCATTTCGGGCCTAGTTGGAGGGGCCACTACGTTCTACTTCACGCAAAAGAAATAACGGAGAAATACCATGAGTCAAACTGCAACTGCACTGTTTAGCATAACGGCACCGCTGCCGGCCGACTTCTTGAATGCTTATGAAATCGTAAATGCGTCAACCTTACGGTGGCCAGTGGCGATTTATAGATTGGATCGAACGGATGGGGAAGCTGCCACCCAAGAAGACCGGGGCGAGATCAAGAACGCGATATGGCAGTTGCGAAGTGAGTACAAAGGTCGGTGCCGAGGCTATGGCTTTGTCGTCGATATCAGTAAGCAACGGGTAGCCGTACCCAACTCGTGGGATATTCCATCTGGCTTGGTTCACGGAAACTACAATGTCATGCGAGAGGAATCAGTTATCGCTTGCGCTTCAAACCCGCAGCATGAATTGATCGTCGCAGGCATTATTCGAGAGGTACTTAAGAAGTCATTCAAAGAGCAGATTTCGGATTATTTAGGGTGTCTCTGGCAGGACATGGATAAGTTTTGTCAGTTGCCCAAACCGGGTCCGGAGGAGGATTTTTGCATGTGTCGCCGCTTCGGTACTTCGGTCAAGTTACTACGCGGAAACCGCTGGGCAGTGGAGTGCATTGTTGGCACGGCTACCATCGACGGTAAGACTATTTCCGACTACTACAGAGAAGGGCGTGTTGATCTCCTGGCAGGCATGATTCAGTTGAAACAAGGCGGTAAAGTTGACAGACGTAATCAGGCTATTGCCGTAAGGGTGTTACACGACGCAAGCGACGAAAACAACATTAGAGTTAGAGCACTTGAGATCAGCGACCTTTCTACAATTTTCAGACATGCTAATCTCAGTGCAAACGAGCAAAAGGCGCTTTCCAATTCCTCTCTTGCTTGCTGTCCATATCGGCGCCCTGCGGAGAACCTCCCACTTTTCGAACTAAGGTTAATTCTAGACTCTCAAATCACCCAACAGGACCATAGTGAGACTATCGTTGATCCGGATCAGCGCGAAATCTTTATGGAGCACATGCGGAGACTAATCGACGGGGCCGATGCTTTTGGCCAGCGGCTATCTTTGGCTGAGATGCCCTTCGATATGAGCTGCCTCGACCAAGGTTTCATCTTGCCTCCCAATGTTCGGGTAATGGGCCCTCAAGAAAAAGAGGTAATTCTTCCAGCCCCCACCATAGTTTCAGACAGTTTCCTCCGAAAACGCTTTAAAGATCGCGCGGAGCATGTCCGCCTTAATGGATTTCTGGAGCAGCGACCGATCAATCCTCTATTGGCTTGGCCAACTCGCTGTCTCGGAGACCCGCCAGCACGGCGAATGGCGTCGGATCTGAACTACATATTGGAGGATCAGAATGTCGGATTTAGATTTGAGTTCGGACAATATGAAAGTGTTGAAGACATTCAGCGGTTGGTCGAGAAAGGCAACCATGATGCGCTGCTGGCTGTTTTACCTGAAAGCAGTCGAGTGCCGCACGGAGACAATGATACTCATGAGCAGATTAAGCGGCGCATAGATGTTCCTTCGCAATGCATTCAATTCGACAATACCCTGTCTAGAAAGTGGATCACTCGACCTCACAGGGAGCTTTTGCAGGAAGACCCTAAGTTGGCGAGGCGCATACGACAAAGATATGAACTCTGCATCGGCAGCTTGTTGATCAAGCACCATTGGGTACCTTTTGCTCCAGCCGATCCATTTTTCTTTAATGTTCACATTGGAATTGACGTTGGTGGTACACACAATAGTGATGCCTTCTCTTGCCTCGGTTATGGCTTTCAAAGGCCGCAGGAGGGTCTAATTTTCCGTCCTGACGAAATACCAATTAGTGTTCAAAAGGCTGAACCGATACCTACTCAAAGTCTTTACGGTGGCTTGTTCCGTCAATTTGAAGTTCTGAGATCGGAGCTGCTGGCTGCCAGCAAAGATCCAGATTTCGAACGCGTACTTTTTTATCGGGATGGACCATTGCACGGAGAAGGTGACGCGTGGAACGAGAAGGATGCGTTGATTCAATTGCATGCTGAACTACTGGGCCGCGGCTGGATCTCTAAAGACTCAATCTGGACAGCAATCGAGATCAAGAAATACGCGGAGGGCTGGCGGCTTTTTCGGGGAGAAGGTAGGGCTAACAATCCTATTGCCGGAAAATATGTCTTCGCATTTGATGACGGGGATCTTGCCCTTGTTTGCACGACGGGGAGCCAGTCCCTTACGCAAGGAACCGCTTGTCCCCTTATGGTGAGAATAATCGATATCCATGGCCACTCGAATCGAAAAGAGGTGATTCGAGACGTTGTTTGGCAGGCGGACATGTGCTTCACAAAACCCGATGTAGGCATGAGATTGCCGTGGGTGTTGCACGTCGCTGATGTCGGGGCACTACAACGTTCGAGGTCCTACGCGATTACCGGAATTACGAGCTGATTGATTCCGAAAGCGAGTGAATAGCGTTAGTTTGCCACTGATCATAAGACACTTCGTCTCTTCGCTCTCTGACAAGCCAAGCAGCGATGATGAGATCTATACCAAATTCGGGGATGCAGTCCTGTCTGATGGTCTTTTCAATTCGTTGTAACGAGGCTTCAGTGCATAACGACAAGGAAAAGTGCTCGCAAGTTGACAGAGCGCAATCAACAACGGCCTCCGTCAATTGCGGATCGCAAAGAGCCCGGTAGGTGTTGTCGGCGTGCTTCACCCATTTTGACTTTCTCCAATTTTCCAGAATGGATCTCATTCCTTTGGTGTAGCGCGACCAGCCCAGCGTTTTGCTTGCGCGCAACAAAGCGATAGTTCTAAGTGCATAAGGCGGGTGGGCTTTATTAAGGAGATATGGGTCTTTCCCCTGGTCTTCTATTTCGTCCTCGAATGCCGCAAGGAAGGCTGGCCCACAAGCCCATAATGCTACGATGTCCATAGCCGTCTCATGCGCCCAATTCTTGTGAGTCAGGGTAGGTGTCCAGAACTCAGCGATTTTGTTTATGACAGCCTGACTTTTTGCCCTGGCGGACCCGTGATCTGCAATTCCTCTCAAACGTAAAGCATTAAGAACCTGAGTGAGCTTCGGAGTGAACGTGTTCACGAAGAAGGAATCATCATAGTAGAAAAGGTTGTGCGCGAGTTCATGACACATCCACGGATACTGTAAAAGATCAATTTCGTTCAGCTCGTCTTTACCTGGGACTGAGATGACGTTAACTGACTTTCGCTGCTCGTTGCCGTCCCCTAAGGTTATGAAGGCACTTCCGTGGGACCACTCAATATTAGCTTTGGGAAGTATCGTGCCTGATAAGCGCTGAGTTTCTTGGTTCCAGGTGCAAGCAATTTCATTCAGCAGTTGGGCATCAAACCAAAAACGATCTCCAAAAGTCGTCGGCAAGAGGTTCAAAACGGTTTCGATTTGCGAGCCGAATACCTTGAGAATCTCATCTTTTAAGCTTTGATCACACTCGGCGGTGGATATGAAGGCCGTCTGCCCCTCAATCTCTTTCGCTATAAACTCCAGAGGACTGCCTAAGAAGGGCTTTATCCGCGCACGTATGTCTTCGATTGTTGCGAGAGGTGCTGCGATGCGAGTTCGACGAGGCAATATTTCAAGGCCCTTCGGTTGAAATCAAGAATTGCGGCATCAGATTCGAAATGGTTCCATCTTACTCTGATCCTAGGAGGCCAATGCTCTTTTGGGATTCCCACTGCAACCCCCTACTAATTGTATCAGTCTGCTGCAGAGTCCTCAGGTTGAGTGAATTCGAACGAAATTGACCTTGATAGTGTGCCATTTGACGTAAGGCGAGCAACCTCAGAAGGGCTTTGGGATCTATGCGAGAATGATATCGCATTTCTCTTGGTACGCAACGATCAGCATGTTTGAACGAAATATTAGGCAGCCGAGTCTGATTCTTGCGGCCTGTGCAAGCGTCGCGAATGTCCACTCCGAAGCGTTGATTTTTGACGACGTGGATCTTCCGCGTCGGCTGCCGGCCCAGACCAAAACGTGAAGCATCAAGCGAAGGCCGTAAGTACTGACTAAGCGGGAGGGGGTTTGACCTGGTTATCAGGTGAAGTCCTTGAAGGTCTCCATGATTGTTCTAATCGAATCAGTGGAGCCACAGCAGAGAGACTCAAAGTGTTTTCGGTAGCTCTGATGATTAGTGAGAACTTCTTTTCGAATCGCAATGGCTGAGTCCCCGGACGCGTGCCCTTTCAGCTTAGATCGCAAATTGTGTAGCTTGCGGAGAGGCGCGACTAACTCCTTGCCATGTTCATCGTCGTAACCAAGCGCCGAAAGACATTCTTCAACGAGCTGCAGGGAGCGAAGCCTTGGATCAGGTTTGCGACCCAGAGATTCTGCTTTGTGTCGAAGGTAGTTTTCTTCGAAGCCTTCAACTGTTAACTGATCGAGGAGCAGAATTTCATTCGACCATTCGTCCGCTGAAGCAGTCACAGGATAGTGAACTTGTTCGATTAACTTTTCTGAACGAAGTGTCCACCATGGGACTGCTTGTTTCTTCAAGTCGAGCAAAAGATACTTCAACTCGTTCAGAGGATCGATCTTAATATCCCAGCTTCCCTCGAAGTCCGCCTTGAAAGCACGTTCGGCAATAGGGCCCTTGGGTCGTTCGTTATAAGCCTTCCAATGGAGCTGCTCCTCATAAGGCAGTGACCTTAAATAAACAAGATATGTATGCACTTGGCCAGCCTCGTTGATGTCGTAGGTTTGTAGATGCCAGCTGCCACGACAAGAAATCGAGCGATCACCAAGCTGATATTTGTCGGAATCAGCTTTGTATTTAGAGAGTACTTCGGCTCGAAAAAAGGCTGGACTCATTTCAAATGGCAATTCTGACTCGGTGAAGTAGTTAGCGGTCTCACCTGGTGCCAGGGAGATCTCTCGGAGCATTTGGTTCTTAAAATCGTGCGCGAGAAATGACACATATTGCTTTCCATCGTTCCCAGAACTGGTGAAGCGACGTGCGATATCGGTCTTCAACGTCTTCGCGCCTACGATTTGAAACCCGCGGATGTAACTGGCATGCCTATGCTCGACGACTTGGCGATAATAGAGATCTCCGTCGACAAAGTTCTTCAGGTTTGGGGGATGCTTCCAACCTCCAAAATGGCTCGGTCGGAATCTCGTAACGTCAAACATTCTGATTGTTGCGGAACCGGTAAGAGCTACATACTCGTCAAATGTGGGCCGTTGTATCGTGACAAGGGTGCCTTCGAACCCTTCGGATGTCGCGGAAGTTCTCTTAACGCGGATGACATCCTCGAGATCTCCAAGATGATTGAGGCGACAGTAAGCGCTCCTTTCGGGGAGGAAATGTAGGTCCATGAGGTGGGTCAATTTCTGAAGAATCTCAATATAGTCCTTCTGCCCAGTGCGGCCCTCGAAGTCCCTACTGAAGATAAGCTGCTCACCCTGAGCTAGAGTCTTGCTGCGATCGTAGCTAAGCGGACCTTCGATTGACACTGAGGGAGGTTCAGAGAAGGTAGTGCAGGTAGTCCAGGAATGGCTGGGATGGCAATCCCAGGACATTAGATCGTCGACGTCGGGCGGGCTGACTAACTCCTCGGGAACCAGAACCGTGTGAATGAATGTATAGGGAGCTGCCTGGGCGAACAAGACAAACTCGTCATCTTCAGCATTCTCCTTGAGGAACTGAACAGCGTCGGTGAGTTCGAGCCAATTTGCAAACTCATTATCGTCGGGCGGAACGGTGTTTAGTGAACGAAGGGCTGAAATTACACGGTTCATGATTTCGCTTCTGACTTAATGTTTTCGAATTCTGAACCTTTTTCCTGAGGGGAGCAAATCAAGTTGAGATATGCTCCATCACACCCGCAACTCGAATAGAAGCATCTTCTGAAATCAAAACTCGCAATCTAAACCTTGCTCAGCGCTCGCGCAAGGATGTATAAGGCTCTCGTTTCTCGCGAGAATGCCCCACCCTAAAGCTAGGAGGCAAAAGATCACGTTCCGCTTCGACTGAAAGCTATAGCTTACAAATGCTAGACGGTTTGTCAGGCTTTGATCGGGTATCCGATCAAGGCACAGCAAGCAATCTCACGCTAGAACACACATTAAATCAAAGGTGAGCAGCCGATCACGAACCATCTAATCCTGCTTGTTCAGTCGCAAAGACTGACTGTAATCGTGCTCTTATAAGTTTGCGCCGCTCAATCAGAAACTGCTCGAAATTTTTTATTTCCCACAACAATTGATCCGTAGGTATGAAGTGACGTCTGAGATATTCGGGTTTCCGTGTCGCCAGCCAGTCACCGAGAGGCAACGCCTTTTTGCCAGCGTTCTCATCGCCGATTACAAGTGCTAGATTTCCAAAATCATCTCGCAGTTCTTTCAGGTGATCAGGAGTAGGTTTTTTAAATGAGTCTCTTGAGAACAAATGATCGATAGAAAAGTCAATGGTGCCCCAGTTTCTCTCGTCATATAGTAAGGATAAGGCCAAGAAGCAGGTACTATCGTTATATGTTGTCTTCAACACATTTTCCAGCGCATCCTGGCTGGAGGCCGCTATACGTCCGGCCGTGCGGACTGTATCGTCAAGCTGCGCAACTGGGAAATCTCCGTGGGGTCGGTGATGCCTTTGCAACGTCTCTCGCATCTTCGTAAGCATAGAATCTGACGAACCACTGAATACGCGGTTCAGCAGAGCTGACAATAGCCACACGCGTACACCTGACGCGTTCTCGACTTCATAAATCGATTCTCCGCGAAGTGTCAGACCAGGTTGCTGATAAAGAAAATAAGAAATTGGAATCAACGCGTTGTGGCTGGTTAGCGTGGTTTGGTCGATTCCAAAAGCATTCGCGGCATCAACAGCGCGGCGGGTTGCGTCCCGAATTTCATCCCAATTGTGTTTAATCCGCGTACAAGTATCCTTTGTGAAGCTGGACACACGATAGGCCACGGGCAAATTCAGCAGTACTAAACAGGACTTCATGACAAAGTCCTTGCTAAGCCTGTTTTTGCGTGTGAGGTTATTATTCAATTCCTCAACGAATTTATTGATTTCCTCGCGAGCGTTTTCACTTCCCCAGTGAAGCGTTAGAGTTGATAAGAGTAGGTCTGACTTGCTTAGTTGAGTTCCGCCGGAATTTGCGCGAACAAAGATCTCCAAGATGCGCTCATGATCAGGATCTGTCTCGGTATGATAAGAGATTACATCATCTGACCAGATGGATTCGTAAAGACGAGTCAAATTGTGTTGGACTACGCTGGCTTGTTGTGACGTTAGAGGCCGCACATCCCGTATCGCCTTAATCTGACGATCCAACAAAACCTCTAAGTCGCTCTCGCTTTTCACGCGCAGGACTCGCGAAACTTCGAACCAATAGCTATTGCCCTTCAGTACTGTCGGCTCATAGTCGTAAAACTCGAAATTGTAGTAGGTCTCGCCTTCCGAATCAGGTACTCGTCCATCATGGAGGAGATCTAGATATAATTTCTTGTTTACGTATGTTCTTGCTCCTTTGCCGCTCTTCGTTCGCCGCGCGTGGTAGGTTCCTTGAAGTCCGACTAGTAATGCAGTCAATCGCTGCTGACCATCCAAAACGAACGTAAGACGGTCGTTGCCCGTTACGCGAGCCATCTGCGCACGGTTGCCGGATTCGTTCACTGAGTGAAGAAACTCATAAGCCTCGACATCATCGCGAGCGTCGACGTCCGCCTCCCAGAATAGAAAGGAACTGATGGGATAGCGACGCATTAATGAATCAAACAACGCGCAAATCTGCTCAGCGGTCCACACGAACTCTCGCTGTAGAGCTGGAAGAAAAAACGTCGAATTCACGTGGGGCAATATGTTTGCGATGGTATCCGATTTGTAGGCCATGAGGCTCCTCCGAGTCGCATAATGATAAAAGGCTGAGGGATAGGAGGCAACTCCGTGTCTACGCATTCTGTCGTTGGCGTCGGAGCAAAGTTGCGAAGATTGTCCACTGTGGGCTATCACGCGTACGCCGCTGCACCATGAGGTGTCTACGCGCAATGCTCGCGACTCGGAGTAACTGGCAGATTTAGGGCGCTTCTCGCAACTGCTGGAAGAAACTCAGCACTTCTGTGGTTGTGGTCAAAAAGAAGTTGCGAAGATTGTTCAGTGTGGGGAAGCAGATTTTCCTTGCAAGCAAGACTTAGGTGATTCTACCATTGTTGATGCGTCCCTTCGCCGGAAGCTCTACTGTGGCTGCTAATGCTAGTCACCTCTCTAGCATCTTAGATGGTCCGCTTTCGAGATTCACGCTACAGCCAGACTCTTGGCCACACTCGCTATTTCCAACGCGCACCAAGGAGAACTTTAAATGCCCTATTCTTCGGAAATCAGTCGCGGAAATCCCACCTGTTTCATTTTTCTTCTGGATCAATCGAGTTCGATGTCTGAGACCTTTGGAGGGGAGAATCCTCAACCCAAAGCCGTTTTCGTCGCTGATGTCGTAAATCGTATTATTCATGACTTGGTAATCCGATGCACACATACGGAGGAGATTCGAAATTACTATTACATCTCAATTGTTGGCTATGGTGCGTCAATTGGTCCAGCTTTTAGCGGGAATCTAAGCGGCAAGACTTTGGTTCCGGTCGCCGATGTGGGCGAAATGCCAGCAAGGATTGAAAACCGGACGAAAAAGATGTCAGACGGTGCTGGGGGACTCGTCGATGCACCGGTCAGATTTCCAATATGGATAGATCCAATCGCTAATGGCAGCACACCGATGTGCCAAGCATTCTCACTCGTGGGCCAGATTCTTGATGATTGGCTTTCGCAAAAAAGGATGGGGTTTCCTCCAACCGTCCTCCATCTAACAGACGGGGAATCAACTGATGGCGATCCGACAGCCGTGGCCCGTCAGATTCTCAGCAGATCGACGTCAGACGGACAAGTGCTGTTAATGAATTGCCACGTCTCTGCCCGACATTCCACGAAGGTTGAATTCCCCAATGATGATTCTCTTCTTCCGGATGACCTCGCTCGCACACTGTTTGGAATCTCAAGTGTCTTGCCCGAAGCATTCCATCGTGCTGCCTCGGAAATTGGAATCAGATTCAGCGAAGGGACTCGAGGTTTTGTATTCAATGGAGATCCGGTTTCGGTAGTGCAGTTTTTTGAAATCGGCACACGTCCTTCAAATCTACGTTAGGAATGAACGGACAGTCCTGGTCATTTTCGGTCCGACAGCTCGTCATACCCAAAAAAGGAAATTCGCCGTTGGAGTGTGAAGATGCGGTCGGAGTCAATATGTCGAAGCTTCGCTTCTGTGTAGCAGACGGAGCTACGGAAGGATTTGATTCTCGCCGGTGGGCTCGGACTCTGGTGAAGCACTGGACCGCTGCCGTTCTCCCGATAACGACTTCGGAACGATTTGAACACTGGGTAAACCTAGTAGGCGAGCGTTTCAAAAAACGCTGGGAGGGTCAACAGCTTTCTTGGTATGCGCAAGAGAAAGCGGAGTGTGGCGCTTTTGCTGCATTTATCGGACTTTCATTTTGCGAAAAACAAGAGCATTTGTTTTGGCATGCCATCGGACTCGGTGATTCGTGTCTTTTTGTTAGGCGAGCTGACCAAATGGTTAAATCGCTTCCAATCGATGATCCTGCGAACTTTGGAAATGCGCCTTTCTTGGTGGCATCTAACCCAGCCGTTCACCGGGAACAAGCCTGCGCCGTTTTCTCCGATACGGTCCAGAGCGGAGATCGTTTTCTTCTACTAACCGACGCAATGGCAGCATGGTATTTGCGGAGTTTTCGGACTGAACCTACCGAAGCACTTAACTTCGAAGAGCTATTGGCCAAAGGATGTGATGACGAAGTACGTCAACTCGTCACTCAGAGACGTATTGATGGCGTATTGAAAAACGATGACGTGGCTGCAATGCTGATCTCAACTGAGAAGTCATGAGTAAACTATGGTTTCCCAAATATGGCCCTCATCTAGCAATTTCGTTGAAGCCATTCAGAATCCATCTTTGTCTTTTCTAGACCCGGAACTTAAGACAACCGTACCCGCCCTAGATCGCTTGGGGTTACCTGTAGTCTCCGCAGGTCAGTTTGCCTACGTGTTTAAGCTTAACTCCAGAGGCGGCGGCAGTGCTGAAGCTGTTCGGTGTTTTCGCGGCTATGTAAGTGATAGGGCAAAACGATATGAAGCAATTAACCGGCATTTAGATTCCGTATCAATTGCTACCCTAGCAAGCTTCGAATATGACGAACAGGGCGTGTTGGTTAATGGACGCAGATATCCGATCCTTGTTATGGAATGGATCGACGGTGATGCATTAGATGTTTACGTTTCAAAGGTGCTGAAAAACCCTGACGCTGTCAGGTTCCTAGCTGAGCAATGGATCGGAGTAATTGCGGCTCTTAGAAAAGCGAATGTTGCGCATGGAGATCTGCAACATGGAAATGTCATGGTGCAGAACGCCAACCTTCTTCGGCTCGTCGATCTAGATGGAATGTTCGTTCCAGCAATGCGAGGTTGGAACGCTTGCGAACTCGGTCATCGTCACTACCAGCATCCGAAACGTGCGCCTGAGCACTTCTGCCAAGATTTGGATAATTTCTCGGCCCTGACGATCTATTTGTCCCTCATAGCCATTGCTGAGCAACCGGATTTGTGGCACGAATACCACGACGAAAATTTGATCCTATCCAAAAGAGATTTCCTAGATCCCTCTGGCTCGAGACTGTTCACGCAACTTAGCCGGTTATCACAAAAAACAAAAAGCCTGACACAAACACTACAAGAGGCGTGTAAGAAGAACCCTCTAGACTGTCCCGACCTGTTGACACTAGTTGCACCTCCATCGAAGTTGCCCGCCTGGCTGAGAACGGTTCCCTCCGTAAATGTTCAAACGAGTACGCGGGAAGCCAGCGGCATTGCTCAGTCGCCTACGGTTCAAACGACCTCCCCTCCCGAGCGAAGAGGCACCACTCCACATGCTGCTGCAACTGCAGTACATACCACTAGCAGCATCGCTCCTGTACAGAGAGTCCATAGTTTCTCCTCAGTAGGACTCACCAGGAAAACCGGTCGAAACGCTTTAACTTACGCCTTCATCGGCGTGTTTTTTATTTGGTTGTGGTTGCCCATAGCAAAAAGCATGCTACGAGGTGCTGGTCTTGATGCGTGGACTGCAACGAGCTTGGGAATAGTTGGGTTTCTGCTTACGTGCGGCGTTGCCGGCTACAGCCGGGCACGTCGCGAACTGGCTCCAGCCAAAATGAAGATACCCATACCAGTAGTAACAGTTCCTGCGAGCTCATCATACCCATTGAGATCACGTGTCAGCACATCATTTAAAAGTGCAGTGTATGTGGGACATCGAATTAGTCGGGTCTATCATTACCAATACTGTGAATGGGCCAAGAAGATATCGTTCCGTAATCGACTTCCGGTTGCATCATCAGCTGATGCGAAAGCCCGTGGTTTCAGAGCGTGTAAGGTATGTAGGCCATGACGTGTTTATGGCGAGTCTACGAAGGGAATTTTCAACCATAATTCCATAACTGATGAGCGATTTATTTACCAAGGCGAGTCGTATCAGCACCCGCACGAAGTTCCTTACCGTTTCTGCGGTTATCCTACTAGCGTGTGGGTATTCACTTCGAGATGAGTTGCGCGCTTTACGCCACAATGCGCCTCGCGAATCAATCAACCAAATAAGTCCGACACCAACACCAAGCTCTCAGTCATCACCATACATTGCGAAGAGTGTCTCAACACCTCTCGACCATGAGTTACAAGAAACGGAAGAACTCGCCAGCCCGTCACCGTCTGCATTCGATCTGCCAGCGCCGACCGAAAGTGTCGAAATCGAAGATACAATTCAAGCTCCCCTACCTTCGTCGACATCGGGCACGCCGGAACCAATTTCAGCGCCGCCGCAATCCAGTATAGATCCACAAAACGTCCGTAGATGTATGAACGGGTATTATCCATGTAATCGAGAATTACTCACTACGGCTGAGAGAATGGAAGTCGAAGCCGCCGAGCGAAAGCGAAACTTGTCGAAATGTCTCAACGGCTATTATCCGTGCGACCGTGATTTGTTAACAACGGATGAGCTAAGTCAGGTTGACGCGAATGAAACAAAGCGAAATCTGTCACGGTGTTTGAACGGCTACTACCCTTGCAACCGTAGTCTACTCACTGCTGACGAGGGGCTACAGACTGATGTAAATGAAATTAGGCGAAACCTGTCAAGATGTCTTAACGGTTACTACCCCTGTAATCGCAGCTTACTTAGCAGTGACGAAGCTGCCCAGGTTAATCGGAATGAAATCAAGCGAAACCTATCGCGTTGTCTAAACGGATACCATCCGTGCAATCGAAGTCTGCTGACGGCGGATGAGGCAACTCAAGTTGATGCTGGCGAAGCACGCCGAAATTATTCACGTTGTCTAAATGGCTATAGTCCTTGTGACCGAACCCGCCTCTCTCCTGAACAAGCGGCAGAAGTTGAACGACGACGACCAAATTGAGCATTTCTGTCTTTGGCGTCAAAGAAGTTGCGAAGAGTGTCTACTGTAGCGACGGTTGTTATTATTCGCGCTGGTTCGCGATGGGCAACCACTGATACGTACCATCGGTAGATTTCTTAAGAGAGAACGTAAACTGCCTCTTAACTGTAAATGGGTAGTACGCAGGTCGGTAGTTAACTTCAAGCGCAAGCTGACGGCAGTCAGACGTGCTAAAGGAAGCTGTTAAGGATCTGCGCGGAATTGGTCTTAGGTGTCGCCGGGACTATGAAGCGAGCAAGCTTTGGCAGAAGTTCGGGTTTGTCGCTCAATACGAGCAGCCGGGACGGGGGAAGTGGATTTGTTTGTCCACGGCTCACATTTCGTTTTTTGCTAACAGATAATGAGCATAGTCGTCGTCAATCAGGATTTCGGTTTCTTCCTCAGTATCTTTCCAGCCGGCCGCGCGTTGTTCTTCTAAAAACCAGGTGACAATCTGTTTTCTGACGGTAATAACCTTCCAGCAAAGATTGTTAGTTGTAGAAAAGATCTCCTGCCCTCGTTGCATTGCTGAATCTTTTTCGGAACGGTATTCGGTATAGATGTCGGTGTCGATGTCGGGATCGATACCGTCCTGGGTGTTGACGTTGGGTTTGATAGTAAGCCACTCGATTTGGTAACGCGTGGCGCCCAGGTCTTCTGTGCCGCCGCCGACGATCCTTACTTTCATTCGGTTTATCTTTTCGAGCTTGGTGGTTCTGTTTTGGAAGCAGGACCGCGATGGTTACGCCGACAGTCGTTTGGTAGTCGACGCGTTCGCCGGGTTGTGGAGTCTGGGAGTCGATAATGCCGGAATCTAGTGGTGTGTCATAGCGACGGGCTAGTACGCGAAGATTGAGATGAACCGCTCGCAAGTTTGTCTCGGCCTCCGCGTGGGTGAGACCGATGACTCTTGGCACAGTAGTTTGTGGTGGGCGAGAAAGGCGCTCGCGATGGACTGAGACAGCAAGTAGTAAGAGTGCGATACCTGGTATGAGGATGAACACAATAAGCGCGATTGTCGCGAGCGTGGCTATAAGAGCGCGTTGTTTTCCGCGTATCGAGTAACCGATAAGAAGGCCGAGTATAAATCGCATAGTGTTAACGCCCTTGATGGGATAATTAGAAATAAATTCAAGCGATTAGCTATCCGCTCTTATTTAAGCTGGCCGGGGCGGAACACTGCGAGGCAGGTCAAAGGGCAAGCACGGCTGCCAGATCTTCTACGCTGCCGCCTAGTTCTGCCGCGTTAGTGCCCAGAGAGGCGCCGCCGGCGTTGGTCGACTGGGCAATCTCTTGTGTCTTTGCGACGTCGTTTGCGGAGGGCTGGCGGCCGGATTGGTCAGTCAACTTGGTCGAAATATTTGGCTGTTTCTGACGCTCGAGTTGGTCGCGCCGTCGTTCCTGTTCGCTTTGGTCGAGGGAAGCGTGAGCTGCGTGGTCGTGAGAACCAGTAGGGGCGGCGACGACAAGTTCATTACAAGTTTGCTGGGTTAAATGTGACGTGACCTCGTATTGATGTGTGAGTTGATGATTAAGGGCATGTTCAGAGTTGGCGCGTTCAATACCGTTCGCGAGTGAGTTAAAGAGGTTGTTTGCGATAGCGGTTACTTCCTGCGCGCTCTCTCTGTTCGTAATCAAAGTAATGCCTTTATCGTGGGCGGTATTGATCATTATCTCAGCAAATTGATTAACGTGTTCGTTCGTACGGGTTGGATCAAGTAGTGCCGGTAGTCCTTCATTCCGAACCGTGTCTTTTAAGTAATCATTGATTTGGACAGCGGCCGGCCGGGAGATTTCCTTGAATGTTTCGAACTGTGATTGGATCGAAACTTCGGTTCGCGCCAGATCGAGTTGAGCGGATTTTTCATCAACGGCTTTCAGCGCAGATTGAAATTGTTCTCTGCTGTTCTCAAGGTTTCCGCGCAATTCAACATAGCGATCGAGGTTTGGTCCGTGCAGTTCTGCGATGGCAGTCTGCTCCACTGTTGTCCGTGCTTCCGCTGTTGTGGCGATAGGGTGAATGCGAAGCTTTTGTGCTCGTTCCAATGCGTCTTCGTTTGCTTCAAGAACAACGTTCGCGGTGACGGCATCAAGCTGTTGCGTTTCTGCTTGACTAACGAGAGTGGCTTGATCGAGCTCGGCATGCTCAAGCGTTTCAATGACCTGACGGGCGGCTTCACTGCGTTCGGGTTGGCTCGTATCGGTAGCGAGTGTGTTCAGGGTTTGCCGGAACTGTTCATCATAGGCCAGGACGGCGCGTTGTTCTCTGACCGGAGCTTCTGCGATTGCGATCTGCTCGGCAACAAAATTGTTGAGGGCGGTTTGGGCTTTATCTATTTGAAGTTCGATCGTTTGGGCGACGGCAACGCGATCCATCACGTCGTTAGCGAGCGTTAATAATGGTTCGGGTACTTGTCGACCTTCTGAGTCGTCACGAAGTTCGTAGGGCTCGAGGGATTGCCAGGCTGGCTCGCGTGCTTGTTCAAATGCTTTATCGCGAATATCGAGCGGAATCAGATCCTTCACAGTCAGGGTAGCAATCTGCTCGGGTGGTAGCTCAGGGAGAGATCTTTGTTGGACCATCGACTGAGCTGTTTCTCCGAGCGCAGTGCGAGTGATCTGTTCGCGGGCCAGGGTGTAACGATCAACGGTAGTTAGACCGTTGGCGACTGCGGGCGCTTGGATAGCGGGCGTTTCGTGCGTGTTCAGTGATTGTTGATTGCGGTCTAGTTCTGGGAAGGCGCTTAAATACTCGGCGCGGGTGTTAGCGGCATACTCCCTTAGCTGCATCGCGCGTTCGCGATCAGCCGGGGTGAGAGTTTGTTGAATAACGCTATACTCAGCGGAATTAGCTTTAATTAGTTCGGACGTTTGTAGTTTAGGATCAAGGGCTATCTTTACGAGTTCGCGGGTAGTCTCTTGTTGCTCCGGATTCCGAAATGGACTATCGGTGGATTGAGCCAACTGCGTGAAAGTTCGTTCAACTTTATTGACGCAGGCAGCGGTGTGGGTGTTGACCGCCTGAAACGCGGTGCGGGCTCGTTCTTGTAACGAGGCGATGTGCTGAATAGCTTGGCTTAGTTCCTGTGCCTGGTAGAGTGTTGACGCGGGGGCGTCAAGGATCACACTGGCGTCCTTAATTACAACTCGTTCCATTTCGTGCCAGGTCTGGGCCTGCGCTTCCTGACGGAGTTCCGAGAGCTCGGTGGCAGATAAGCGAGTAGCTGGTACAGCATGGTCCGATTGGGTGTAGTCAACGATCGCGGTGACTGAATTCGGAGCGAGGGTGTAGGAGGTTGGTAGTTGAAGCTCAATTTCGTTTATATCTGGCGCGGAGGTCGCGTTTCTAACTTCGCCGGCAACAGTGATCATGTCGCCAATCGCTTGGTTGCGCTCGTCCGGAAGGGATTTGAGATATTCAGCTACTTGTTCTTGTCGATTCTGATCGAAGTTATTTACGACATAGCTAATGGAATGTACTTCGAGGTCTGTTAGTTCTGGAACAATTGTGGAGCGAATCGGATTATTTGCGATATTAACGTCGGTGGCAGTTGCGATCTTTTGTGCTTCGAGCCAATCGGCGCGGCCGTAGTACTCGCGATAGAGAGCGGTCTTTGAGGCTTCTGATGTTCGATTTGGCGCAGCGGTTGTTCTTACTGGCTCAGGAGTAACTTGCGTTGCGTGCTCTTTTGCATTGAGGAGTGCGTACCGTTCAGTAATTGCGTGTCGGTGAAGGTAGTCTCTTTCGTATTGAGGTAGCCGAGCATGGGCCTTATGCAAATCGAAGGTGTTTTTAGTAAGGAGCTGGTCGGCAGGCGTTCTGAGGCTCCGGTAAAAGTGGTTGACTGCGGCAACAGTTTGACGAGACTCAAGGTTAGCGAGCAATTTTGCGAGGGTTGGTGAAGGTGTAAGTTTGCCTTCGGCTAGTAGCTTGACGCGTTCTTCCTTTTCCTTACCAAAGACAGCCATTGAGTGAAGGATGCTGCGCATTTCAGCGCGATCAGTTTTCGAGGCGGTGGGCGAGGGTGTGGTAGAAAGAAACAATGCGCGCATTTCCATGACAGTGAGTGGCTTACAAACGGGAGGAGCAACCTTTGCAGGATCGGCGCGATGTGCGACAAGCTGTTGGTGAAATTCATAGTTTTCAAGTTTGATTTGCGAGCTGGTTTGTATCATTTCTTCCGGAGTCTTGGCCGTGGCGAGCCGTTGTGAATAATCCCGGAAGGTTGAGTTATCAGAAAGCTGCTGGGTGGTATGGTCCTTTAGTCGAAAATCAATGTACGCAGAGACAAATCGGGTTACGTCAGCACGTTCCTGTGAGTAGCCGGTGAGAGGATGTTGGGTATAGAGACTGGACCATGTTGTAGTCTCAAGGCGACATTGCTGCGCTGTTGTAATTAGAACGTGGTGTTCACGAGGATTATCTATGGCTATACGTATATCTGAATTACCTGCAAGCGAGACGTAAGTTGGGGAGGGGCCGAGGTCTGTTGTTATTACTGGCTCGTTGTTAATACGAAAGCGGATGCGAGTTGTGTCAATTTGTGCAGAGGCTCTTTCGATGCCTTGTAGAGTGGTACTAAGAGCTTCGCGAGCTTCGCCGGCGCCTGAAATGTTTTGCCCGCAGAGATGAGTGCAGACTTCGCGATAACTGGCTAGTTGAGCGTCATTGATTGCTTGATCGCGTTGAATCTGAGGACTTATCAGAAGCTGGCCTAAGTTTTGTTTCGCGTCACGTTCGGCGTTGTGGTTCCCCTGTGCGATTTTGGCATACGCCAAATGTGCTACGGGCTCACCTGTGAGTTCGGGGTAATTGGAAGTTTGATAATTTAAGGCTAAACCCTCATCGACTGCCCGATCATGCTCTTCCTGGTCAAATTCTTCGTGTTCGTAAACGTCTAAGAGAAATTCGTTGTAGCTCTCCTCTATAGCGGTAACAGTCGCATCGCTCAGGATGAAAGGTTCTCTCGTTTGTGTCAGTTCGCGTTCTTCGATCTGACCAATCTGTGTGTTTTCCCAGGCCAGCCAGTCTTCGTACCAGATTTGACTGTTCTTTGGTCCTTGGAGTTCATCTTTGAGGCTTTGCCCTATTTCGTGGTAAAGGTTGAGTAATTGTTGCTCATCAGGATCGCGCTGTTGTGAAAAGTTGTCGATAAATGTCTGAGCTTCCGTTGTACTTGCAAATCCATTTTCCGGGCCCAGAGTGGAGGGCAATCCTTCAAAAGGCTCAAGAGGGTAAAATCTGCCGTCATATTCTTCAATGCCGCTCAGCAAAGGCAAATCAACTCCGCCACGCGATTGCGCCTGGTACCATAGGTGCTCCAGATTGACGTCTCTGCTAATCAACTTGTCTTCCAGCGGCAGGATCTGATCCAATAACTCAGTCGACGAGAGTATCGGTGTTTGGCCCTGCACTTCGGTATGTGCGGATCTGGAGGATCTTGAGTTGGCGTCAAGATTATTGAGGCGGCCGAAGAAGCCATTATTCTCACGAACCAACCATTCTCTCTCAACGACTGAATTTTCACGGCACCGGGTAAGCAGGGCTTCCCTGCGTTCTTGAAACTCAGGTGTTGCGCGTATGGACTGTGCGTACTTGACGGCTTCCGCGGCGAGATCGCGCGAGGTCTGCTCTGCGGCTGCATAATTCTGAAGAAGTGTCTCGGTCGTCTGTTTACTGGAGGCTAGGCGCGATTGGATCTGATCAAGAGCACGAGCTTGTTCTGGTGGGGTTGGATTTAGTCCGGCAATGATTGCGTTTAATTGTTGACCGGCCCGCTCGAGATGGTTGATCTTGGTGATCTCGGCTCGCGTGGGAGCTTTCTCGCCGGGATGTAATTGTAGCCACGCGCTCCGCTCTTCCTTTTGTGAGGTAACAATGCGTTGATACTCACCTCTTTGCAGTTTTCCCTGTGAGCGCAGCCAGTCTGCATTGACTCGATAGTTGGCTTTTGCGAACTGGATAGCCTCGCGGCTGAAGCCTTTAGTTGCTTCAACGTATTCGGCTCGGACCAGGATGCGAAGCGAAGAAACGGCGTTGAGTTGATCCACGCGGGATATGGATTCAACGGTGAGAGGATCATGACCGGCACGTGCGAAGGTGTTGCTTACGCGCGCCGTAAGATCGAGTTGTTCACGTTCTCGATTGCTTTCGTAAAGCGGAGTGAGTATTTCGGTTTTGCTGGCGCCGCTTTCGAGTTGCGTATCAACTATCGGCAATACGCGGTCAAGCAGGTCGGATCGAGTTTCGGAGCGCAGGGTGTCGGGGAGCTGTGGGGGCAAAGCTGATAAATTGATTCGATCATAGGAAGCGTCGAGAGTAATGCTAGTGCTGTTCTCGCGTTCTGCTCCTAAGTGGTCACCTTCGGGTGTGGCGTACTCCAATGAATCGCCGATCGCGGCTTCGAACATTTCTGCATAGATCTGGTTTTCATCGTCGATAGAGTTTTCGAAAGTGAAGCCGGCAAGTTCGCCGAGAGTGGCTAGGCCATGCGAGCTTGAATTCAGGTGATCGATGTAGCTTGATGCTTCTGGCTCGAATTGGATTTCGCGGAGATCGCTTTCCAGCGTTGGAAGCAGGCTTGATTCGAGTTCGGCGCGATTTTCTTCTGCAAAGGCGAGAGTGTATTCATGTACTTCTTCCGCAGTCGGGTCTGGTAAAGGTTCGGGCAATGCCTGCGCCCACTCGGCGGTCTCTGCGAGTACCTCGTCAATGACCTCGGCTTTTTGTTCGTTGTCGCGGTAAGCACCTGATTCGTCCTGGCGGATTTCAGTATAGATATGATTGAAAACGGTGAGTCGGCCGTCGGAATCCATCCACTGTCCGCAGGCTTTGTCAGCTATTTCAAAGAGTAACCTCCCTTTTTCTTCTGCTAATTTCGGATCATCGATAAAGCTACGAACAAAACTGATGGCGTGAGCTTCGGTTCCGATTGTGACTTTGGTTTCATCTCGGGGTAGGGAATCGGGGTCCCTGGGTATTGACAGCACGTTCCCGGTGAGGGTTGCACCCCGTTCGTATGCTTCGCGGGCGAATTGGTCCAAGTCATTAAGGCGACTTGCATGTTCGGCTCTGGTGATTCCTTCCGGAAGAACATAAATAGAGGCAATGTCGTCGCCGATAGAGTCGATTGCGAGAACTTCAGCGTGGGCCTGTTCGGCGCGAGCTGATAACGCAAGTGTTTGCTCAGGACTTGAAGGATATAGTTGCAGCCCTTCCCGTTCGAGAGGTTGGTTCGGATGTCGCTCGTTATGGATGAGTAGTTCGATCGTAGCTTTGGTAACGTCGCCGTGGCAGAGTTCAGGGACACAACTGCACACGAGTTTGATTTTTTCGCCGCCTGCGACGCGGTCTTTGAGTTCAGTGATGAGATCAAAAGCTGGACCTTTGGCCTTGGCGATCTGGTCGGCGAGCCAATCGTTAAAACGGCTGACAGCCTCTTCGCGGGTTTTTACTCTATAGGCCGCGGCGGTGCCGTTTCGGTCGGACCACTGGTTGCCGAGTGGGGTTCCTCGACCGATATAGATGAAGGAATTGCCGCGCGGCCCGGTGTAGGTATTGCGATTTACTACCTCAACGTTTTCGAGTTCCGGCGCTGCCGATAGTCTGAGTTTGGCCCGAAGGGCTTTCATAGAAATTAGCTTCTCCGACAGAACAATTGTTCAGGCTGCTCGGGCGTGAATACGGTCAAGCCCAGAGCAGTGCGGTAGGAGTTAGCAATCAGTGTGCTCAACTTAAATTTAGGAATTTGTTGGGTTTTCCTAAGCGATTTGAAGGTGGAGCAGAGAGGGGTTAATCGAGTGTTCGTGTATTCGAAAGTGTTTTGAGGGTCATTGTTGGAATATCCGAACATTGGGGGTCAATGGGTCAATGGAGCAAGTCTTCAATGTGGCTAGCTTCCCTGGCGGTTTCGGCAATCGAGGGCTGCGGGCTTGTTGGTTGTCGGTCTGGTTTCGGTGACTGGGCATGGGACGGATGGTTTGGCTCAGGCAGGTGGAAGGCGTCGTTCCTGTTCGGCTGAGGAGAAGCGCCGTGCTCGGTGGTTCGTTGTCGCTCAGCGCCACGGAGTGGTTCAGCAGCGGTAACGTTTGTGAGCGGCTGCGGCAGAGTGGGCGTGTGTTTGGAATGGGAGTAGGCTGCGAGATCGGCTCGATGGACGAGCGTTTCAACTCGCAATCGTTCCAGCGGATCAGGGTGGCGAGCTGCATAGAGTTCAAGTTGGATAACCTGTTTGGGAGTAAAGGCCGGTTCCGGGATAGGTTGGTGGAAACTACGAAGCTGTTCGCGGTGGAAAGCGGCCATGTCTTTGGTGAGTTCGTGGCAGTGCGTGGCTCGGGTTACCTCTTCTTTAAGTCGTCCATGTTCAGCCTTAACAGCTTTGGTGGTTTCAGTTCGCAGGTGCGCGTGTTCTTTTGATTCGGTGATGCGTTGGGTGATGAGTTGCGCGAGCCGGATAAGGGGGTGGCGTGGGCGACGAAAATCGAAGAGGCGTGCGGTCTGTTCTTGCCCGTTGAGGTCTTTGATGGCGACCGAAGTAAATTGTTTATGTTCCTCGAATGAATTGAGTTTTTGGGTGGCTTGTTGGAGGGCAATATCGCTGAGCGCTTCACGGCCGATTGCGCGTGCGGCGGTGGTGCTAAGCGGAGGTCTTTTGTCTTGGGCCAGGTGTTCTTCGTGACGTGCTTCGAGCAGCAAAGCATGTTTCAACATGGCTGGATCGGAAAGCAGATTCGCATGTTCGATCAGTTGGGATATTTCAGCGCGGGAGAGGATTTTTTCATGGCGTTCGCCATTGCGTTGGATGAGGCGGTCATGTTCTTTCAAATGAATCTCGGAGACGACGGCGGTCATGCGTCCGGCATCCGAAACGGTAGCAGTTAATTCCAGTCTGCGGTTCTCTATTTTCTCTACGACAAGTTGCCGGATGGTTTTCAATTCCGTGACCTGGGCGGCGGCTTCGCGTCGCGCAGAGGGGCTGAGGTGAAGGGTCGTTATTTTAAGCGGCGAGCCGAAAATTCGGGAGCGATTTTCCTGGTCACTGATACGGCGGTCGAGTTCGACGAGTGAATATTTTTTGTCATTGATTTGCCATCGGGTTTGGTGGCGAGTGCGTTCGAATTGGTGAGCACGTTCCTGGCGGGCAGCCTGTTCCGATCGGACTACAAGTAGCTGCCCGTCGAGGCGAGCAACCTCTTTGTCGGTGCGAGTGTTTTCGGAGCGTTCGCTGGCGAGACTTTCGCGAATAGTTTCGAGGGTTTGGACGCGAACAGGATTCCGGTTAGCGACAGCCTGGTCCTGAAGTTTATTAAGCTCGCTATGTCTTAAGAGCGGGACGGGTAGTGGCGCTTGTTGTGCCTGATAGCGTAATTGGATCTGCTGAACGTGGGGCCGATATTGGGCGTGTTCTTTTTGGGCGGCCGTCAACTGTCCTTCAAGTTTGTGAATGGTTTTGGAAACGATGATTTGATGATCGCCGATACCTTTTGCGTGGCGTTCAATTTCACAATCGTAGCGGGTTTGTCTGAGTTGCTGGCGGGCGTCGGTATTAAGATCGGCATTAAGATCCTGCGCCTTTCGAACAGCGACACTGGCATAGGCATCGGCGCGGCGGCGAATGTCGAATTCTGAAATTTGTCGCGTGTATCCGTGAGTGTCGTCGAAGACGCGGAAGCGGCGTTTGTCTCCGTGCGCGCGGGTACTATTTAGATCCGATTGGAGGCGATCAACCTCGGCGCGAGCTACCATTGATCGCCCGAGGATAAAGCGCTCTCGCCACAGCGATTCTGAAACGTGTATAGGCTTTTGCAATTCATCGGGTGCTTGAGTTTGTTCCGAGGCTCGAGAGTGCTGTTGGTCCTCGGAGTGGGTGACTAATGTGGTCGTCAGATCTTGCTGATTAGGGTGCTCAATAGAATGCTGTTCGTGATTGCGATCAGCATTGTGGGTTGGAGCAACTAATGGGACTGTTGTGGGGGTGATGTCGATGGTTTGGGACTCTAAACTAAGGCAAGTCTCGTTCGATTGATTGGGAGGGTGAATGGGAGGTTGGTCAGCGAGTTCCTGGACTAATTCTGTGGTGCTGGGGTCTGACGCGATCGTGAGTTGACGATCATGATCGGAATGAGGCGGAAGTGGTCGTGTAGGTTCTTCATGGGCGGGGTTCTCTCTGCTGGATTCGGCATGACCAAGGCTCGCTGGTTTTTGCACTCTCTGTGCAACCAATTCTCGCTGTCTTTCGATGCCACTACTGACCGCATCAGCGATCTTTCCTTGTAGCAATTCTTTCTCGCCTGATTCTGCTTTTTCGCGATGCTGTAAGAGTGTGCGCGGTACGTGGTCGATGCGACCACGCCTTCTAGTGAGACTGTTCAAGCCGTCGCGGCAGATCGCCAAGTGGGCATGAGGAATGTCGGTATTCAGGTGAATGCCGGCGATCCAATAGAGCTCGACAAAGTTGACTTCCTTTTCGATTTCCCTGGCGGCTTCGCGAATGATTTCCTTGAAGGCGTCATAGCGTTCTTCCCTGGTTTCGCCGAGGTCTTCATATTGTCCCTTCTCGGGGGAGATAACCATGTGGATAACGTCTTCTTTTTGCGCCTGAGTGTCGGTGGGAATTTGGAGGATGCGATTGGCTTCGTGATAGGTAAGCTTGTCTTCGGAATATGAGAAGAGTGGGCGAGGTTCGTTTGCGCCGAGTCCTTCTTTTTCAGGGTTCCTTTTTGACTCGGCAATATAGCGGGTAACGCCAGCGGCGCCGGTGGCTGAAGTTGGTTTGATACTGACTACAACGTTGCCCATTTAGTGCGGCCCACAGGACCAGAATCTAGTCACAACAGGGATGCCATTAGAGGGTGACAGCGGTTACTCGGGAGGCGTCCAAAGGATCGGTTTGAATGGTACCGGGTAACCAAGTTCGAGAGTCATTTGCTTGAGCCACTCGAGTGCATCTAAGCGAGCTTCGTCTCGGCGCGTTGTGGCTTCCTTCTCGTAGTTGGTTTTGAATTCCGTCATGAGATATCGCTCAGCGATGTAGCGACTAAAATAGAGGACCGCCCAGGTGTTGATGAAGATCTGTCCGGAGAGCATGTAGTGAGTGACGGCAAAGGCTTTCAACGCGGATAACTGTTCATTCATGACGGCGAGTTGTGAGGTCAAGCTTTGGATAGAAAAGGCTCCCGAATCGGAATGAGAAATGGAGGCAGAATTACCGTCCGCCTGGGGGGACTTTTGGGGGTCAGAGGGTGGGGTAACTTGCGAAAGGATTCGAGCGAGAATCTCATTCACTGGACGCAACTGGTCGGCGAGGATTTGTTCATTAACTTGGCGCGGCGGGGCTGCGAGTGCATTCCCATCCGGGAGTTGCCGCGAGAGTCGAAATGTCACTGCCCAGTCGTGGACGATCTCGCGCAAAAGCTCGGCTGGATTGTCATCTCTTCGGGCAGCAATTTCATGGAAAAGCTTATCGTCGGCAAGCCAAAGGTGTGTAGCTACGGTTCGCTTAGCCTGCTTCTTGCGGTGAGTGTTGGTTGGCTTTGAGCCGGTCCGTTTGGGGGATGGTTGGGGGGATGGTTTTGATGGCATTTGTTTGAGCTCCAAACTCGGTAATGTTCGGTCTCGTTTTAGAAACCAGGCGAGTTACAGCGCAAGTGTTGTTCCTAAAAGGGATACAAAATGAGTAATTAAGCGATTGACAAGAAAGTTACGAGCTAAACTGTTGAAAAGAAATGGTCTAAGGGTCAAATTTACGCGGAAATAAAAGTTACAGCGTAAACTATTGTATTCAAAGGGTTTGGCGATAAGAGCTTTACGCAGCGCAAAAAGTTACAAAAGTTTATGTGTAAACACGGCAAAGACGAAGGTTATGACCACAGACCAGGGAGGAAGTGCAGAATCTTGTCAGCACAAAAATAAGACGTTTATTAGTATTCCCTGAGACTGTGTATTGAGTGAAGGTTGAGGAGGGTAATGGAGGACCAGAGAAGGTCGTCGATGATGAATGGGTGAAGCCAGAACCGACAGTGGTCACACGAGGGGTGTCGGAAAAAACGCCAGTTGAGGGTGTAGGCGTGAGGGCGAGAGATGGGCCAATGAAGGTATCTTAGGCGAGTACTCTGGCACCTAATAGATGGAGCCTTGTAAGTCTATCGCTGTTCCGAAAACGGCGTGCATGAAGACGTTCTCCAAACGCATCAGTGAGTCTCACTCTTTGGGTATAAGCAAGCTTGGATCGGAAGCCCTTTACCCAGCCAGCAAACTGAGAATAAGCATCAACATGTGCATCGGTATGACGTGCGAAAGATCGTAGGGTAGAGTCAGCCTGAATCTGTGTCCAAAGGTCCGCAATAGGGAGAGTATTGTGATGATTCCTGGCGATGGTAGCACTCACCAAAAGCTCCGTTTGTCGAGCCTCAAAAGCTAATGAACGAGCGATCGCAGAGCGGGCTATGTTGCAGGCATGAAAGTCTTCCTCACGATTGGTTCCGTTACTGGTAAATGGACCCATGACAAACCTCCGAAAGTGCTTCGGGTGAAATAGGGAAAAGCAATTCAGTGCGGTCTATCTAAAACCTGCGCTGGAGGCGTCGAACGCAGTGAGTGGGGTGGTCCAAGGAATGACCAAAAAGGGTGGCATGGAGTTTGTAATGGTGCAGTGAAGCGCAGGAAAGGAGCGCCCCTGACAAGATGCCAAAACTACCAAAGCCGACGAAGCCAAAAGTGGATTTGCGGGAGGATGCGTTAAAGGAAATAACGGTGAGCATCAGAACATCAGTTTATGAAGCTATCTTGCAATACGCCGCATTCCACAAAGAGACCATGGGATCCAAACCGAGTGAAAGTAAGGTTGTGGACCGTGGGATGGAGGAATTCTTTGCGAGTGACGATGCATTTGAGACCTATCGAAAGAAGAGTACAAAAAAACAAGAGGAAGTAAGGCCGCCATTAGATGCAGGTGAAGACGGGAAAACGGGTGGTCCCAGTAACACTGGCCGTCTCCAGCCGGGTCGGGGAACGAGCCTGTAAGGCGAGTGCAACCGACTGAAACGAGAGTGCCGCCGCGGGGGTTGTATTCCGGCGGCGCTTTCGTTTGCATGATGGTGTCGGTGCGCTCAAGGAGAGACTAAAAAGTCGTCGTGGTGAGGAAGGAAAAGGAATAGAAGTCGGGCGTTTGATAAAAGCTATTATGACCGGGAGCGCCGATTAAGGCGCTGGTTTGGGGGAGGTCATAATAATCTTTTATCAGATGCCCGTCCTTGTTGAGGCGCGCGGCTTTGGAAGCGCCTCGACCCACTTGTTCGAGGACAGTCGCAGATGTGTTTCCTGCGGCGTCCGAGAACTTGTTTGCTTGTGGAATGGAGGTGAGAAGTCGAAGGGATTATGTGCGGTTCTTGGAGCGTTGACTTCTGAATTTTGCGGTGTCTGTTAGGACCATTCGTTATCGATATGAAAGTGTAGGGCCTTTTGGCAATGAACACAGTAAAAGATTATTAAGCGCCTCTCGGTTTTGGGATCAAGCTGGACTGGCATAATTACTGATTTCATTCCGTCAATAGGCACTCCGCAGTGAGGGCAGAGGGGTAGCTTTTGAATCATGTCGGTAATGTTGTCACCTGTATCTACGTTGCGCACTTTGGTTTCTCCTCATGTCGTATGGTCAGGTCGAGTCTATCATCAAAAACGTGGCGGGCTAGCGGTTCGAGGTCGCTGGCGAAACACGTCCGTATTTTAGAAGAAGGTGGAGTTCGGCATACATCGGACGAAGGCTATCGATGCCTTTGTGAACGCATTGGCGGATGACGTCTGCTTGGCAAAAAGGAAACTTTCCCTTAAAGGGATCTTCGTAGTCATCGAATTCGGTGGCGATTGCTATCAGGTTGCTGTTTGCGAGGAGATATTTGTGCCACAGAGCGATGTAAAACTGGATACCAAGGTCCTCTAACGGGAAGCTGTTCCCATCGGTGTTGGTGACGCATGGGAGACGATAGGGACCGATTTGCCAGCTGGTTTGTTTAAGGCCGGATTTCTTAAAGTGCTTTGCTTGTTTCCAATCTTTGGGGTGGAGTTCTCCCTCGAAAACCTTCGCGCGCTGGTAATGGTTCTCAATGGAATTTGTTTGTCCGAAGGCCTCAAGAAAACAGCAGAAGGGACTGAATCGGCGGTCTCCGCGTGAGTGGCATTGAAGGATTCTTTTTCCGTCTGGGGTTTTCCTAAATGGTGCTTCGATAACAGTTCGAAAGCGAGTCATTTCTCTCTCCAGTGTAGAGTTGAAAGAACAGCTTTGCAGTCGCAAAAAATGCTGAGTTCTACGCTGTCTCAAGGCGTCGATATTTGAAGCTTTCGAGCAGAAGCCGGCTGCGTTAAGCAGCGGTCGAAAGTGAGTGAAGAAGGGGTGAGAAAGAGGAAAGTTTTCCGGAGGGAAGTAGTCTCCCGGTTTAGGGGACTGGGCCATGTGGCCCGAACGGAAACAAGCGATCTTAAACCGATAAATCAGTGGGAGGTATGCTACATCGTGACGCAATGATCCGACGCATGACAGTAGTCTGCTGGCGGAGTTTGGTCTGTTGGATCTACTTCTGTAGCTGATCCGCAGTATTTGCAAGTAAGAGTCTCGGGTGTAGTTTCGGTATCCACGGTGTTTCTCACTCCAACCCAGAGTCAAAAGATCAGTTTTGCAGTCCCAAAAAATACTAAGCGCAAAGCAGCCTCAAGGGTCGATATTGGAAGCTGGTCGGGGGTGGGCTAATTGCCATTCATCGGCGGACCGCTGCCGTCAGGTTCGAATAATTGTGCCATGGGTGTGCTCCGTTCTAAGGTGTTTAGTCATGCCCCACATAGAGTCGAGTTTTGCTGCGTCGGGTAGAGTTGCGAACTCGCAGCTAGCGAGGTCACAGGAGTATGTCGGGTGAAAGATATATGCACGATCTTTTTCGCGTAGAATTGCGAGTTGAACGGTACAGTTATTCGGAGTTTCAACGACAAATTGTCCGGAGACTTCGATGTGTGCTCCTGGCCAAGGAAGACTCCCGTTAGGTTGGCAGATCAGAGTGGCTGAAGCGTCTTCAAGGAGGAAGTAAGAAAACGGTTTGGTATAGGTCGCGCGTACGACACCGGCGATAGTGATTTCTGTGTCGTGATGAGTGTTTTGGTTTTGATCGAGCTCTATGATTTGCATTGTGTTTTTCCGTCCGAGTGTTGAAGTACGAGGGCGATAAGGGGGTAACCGCGGGTGAGTCGGGTTACACGCTATTGCCCTCGTTTAGAGGTAAAAAACAGTGTGTGAAAGGCGATGGATCAGGCGGTTACGACATACACGCCGTCATGGCGTTTTCGTACTGGTTTGATATCGAAGATAGTGTCCTGGAACCTTTTTTCGGAGTGCCGTTTGTGGAGAGTTGCAGCAGGTCTGGTGTAAGGAAACTGGATTACAAGGTTAGGGAGCGCGATGCCGCCTCTGTTGGTGGCGACGACGGCAAATCGGTAGTCTGGTTTGGTCGGCATGTTATTCCCTTCAAAGGTTAGAAAATGACCGTGCCGGTTGCGTCGATTCGGCGGTGTAAGGGTAGAGGGTAAGATTGTGCGTAAGCATTGGCGATGATGGCAAGATTGCGATCGCTGTCTAACGCATCATGGTACGCATCCCATGTCGCGGCGTACCGCACTTCTTCGTGTTCGGGTACACACGATGCGTTGTCATATAAGGCCTTAAATCGTCGAGCTGTACCTTTGGGAAGGTTGTGCTGTAGCTCAAGGTTTTCGAGGGAACGTAGGAGTTCGTCGCTTGCGAATATTCCGTAAAGTTCGGTGCTGTTGGCGAGAAACCAGGCGTACCCTGGATCATTGGTTGGTATGTGTGATTGTTGGATAGCACTCGCGTTTGAAGCTGACATGGTTTGCCTCCATAGACCAGAAATATCACTTTTGCAGTCGAGCAAATACCCTGTTGTGAGGTAGGGAAAAGGCAGGCTAATAGAAAATGTTAGAGGGGGTAAGCGAGGGTCGGTGAGCTTTGAATGTGCTA
>Ga0105243_10000602_pt1 | contig 35844 bp, 28 predicted proteins | sample KBSM34metaG_FD_81525 | JGI IMG/M metagenome (GOLD analysis project Ga0105243, IMG submission 81525) | Miscanthus rhizosphere microbial communities from Kellogg Biological Station, Michigan, USA - KBS M3-4 metaG | ecosystem: Host-associated > Plants > Roots > Rhizosphere > Soil | place... | reverse complement strand
TGCGGTACACGGCGATCCGACGCACCTCGGCTCCGGTCGACAGGTCGTGCACGGCGATGGCACCGTCGACGGGGACCAGCATCTGGCCCGCCATCAGCGCGCCGGGGCCGATGGCCCCCTCGATGGTCCACCGGGGCACGAAATCGGTTGCGCCAAGGGCGATCACCCGTGAACCCGTCCACCACGAGTACACCGAACCGACCTTGACCACCTTCGAATCGGCGGAGACATCGGCCGGTACCGGGTGCATGGCGATGGGCGTGCCGGAGCCGTCGAAGACGCCGACCCTGGCCCCCGTCGAGGGTCCGGCGGGCAGGTAGACGGCGGTGCGGTCACCCGCGACGGCGAGGACCTTCGCACCGGTGACGCCGGGGTCGAGATCGGCGAGCACGCTCGAGCCGTACTCGTCGGGTTCGGTGTTGTCCTTGGGAGCGGGGTTCAACACACTGAGCCGGTCGGCGGGCTCGTCCTGGCAGCGCTCGAGTACCGCGAGCCGCGTGCTGCTCGACGCCGACGAGACCAGCTCGCAGCCCGAGCGTGGCTGGGTGTTCGGGTTCACCGGCGCGTCGACGCGGCCGAATTCCAGGGTGCGCACCAGATCCGAACGCCACAGCTCCATCCGGTCCATCCCGCGCGAGGTCACGTAGGTGCCGTCCTCGGACAGGACCACGGCGTCGTCGGCATCGCTGCTGCGCTGGGCCACCCGGGCGCCGTCCGCGCCTGCGAGTTCGGTGACGGCGCCGCAGCCGCGACCGTCGTGGTACACCGAGACGACGGAGTTCCACGCCCCGATCACCCCGCACAGCGGCAGGTCCCGGGTGTAGTTCCAGAGCTGCGTGCCCGTGTCACGGTCGCGACCGATGACCGCACCGCCCTCCGCGGTCACCACGGCGCCACCCGCGACGACCGGACGCCCGGTCGATGCGCTGTCGGCGCGCCAGATCTCGGTGACGTTCTCCGGGATGGACAGCGCCGTATCTGCCGGTGTGGCAGGGGTTTCCGCGGTGATCGAGGTGGTGCCCCTGGCGTCGCTGCGCAGCCAGATCACACCGGCGGCGAGCACAACGACGACCGCGATCGCGGCAGCGGCGATGAGGTCGGCGCGCGTGCGCCGCTCCGGTGCGACCACGGCGGCGGGCTACTCCGAGGCCACGGCCACGGAGGGTGCGGCTGCCGCTGCCGCCGGCTTACGCCGACGCCTGCGACGGCGCGCGGGCGCGGTGCCGTCGCCCGAGGGTGCGGTGGTGTCCGTTGCCGGGGCGTCGGAAACCGCTGCGGTGGTGTTGGTTTCGGTGGTGCTGCGACCGCCGCGGGTGCGCTTGCGGGGGGACCGCGTGCGCGCCGGGCGCTCGGACTTCTCGCTCCGCTCGGTGCCGGTGGTGTCGGCGGAGTCGCCGCCGGTCTCCGTCGCGCGCTCGGGCCTGGCCCGCTTGATCGTGCCCTTGGCGTCGGTCGGGATGTTCAGCTCGGCGTACAGGTGCTCGGAGCTGGAATAGGTCTCGGCGGGGTCAGGGATCCCGAGTCCGAGTGCCTTGTCGATCAGCTGCCAGCGGGGGATGTCGTCCCAGTCGACCAGCGTGACCGCGATGCCGGTGCGGCCCGCGCGACCGGTGCGGCCGATGCGGTGCACGTAGGTCTTCTCGTCCTCGGGGCACTGGTAGTTGATGACGTGGGTGACGTCGTCGATGTCGATGCCGCGGGCCGCGACGTCGGTGGCGACCAGCACATCGATCTTGCCGGTGCGGAAGGCCTTGAGGCCCTTCTCTCGCGCCACCTGGCCGAGGTCGCCGTGCACTGCGCCGACGGAGAACCCGCGCTCGGCGAGATCGTCGGCCACCTTCTGCGCGGTCCGCTTGGTGCGCGTGAAGATCATGGTGGCGCCGCGACCCTCGGCCTGCAGCACGCGGGCAACCATCTCGGCCTTGTCCAGCGCGTGTGCCCGGTAGATGTGCTGGCTGGTGCGGTCGTGCACCGCCGACGATTCCGGCTCCTCGGCGCGGATGTGCGTCGGCTGGGTCAGGAAGGTGCGCGCGAGGGTGATGATCGGTCCCGGCATGGTGGCCGAGAACAGCATCGTCTGGCGCTTGTCGGGGACCATGCCGAGGATCCGCTCGATGTCCGGCAGGAAGCCGAGGTCGAGCATCTCGTCGGCCTCGTCCAGCACGAGCACTCCGACCTTGCCGAGGATGAGGTGGCCCTGCTTGGCAAGGTCGAGCAGCCGGCCCGGGGTGCCGACGACGACGTCGACGCCCTTCTGCAGCGCGGCGATCTGGGTCTCGTACGGGCGTCCGCCGTAGATCGAGAGCACCTCGAGCTTGCGGTTGCCTGCCTTGAGGAACTTGCTCGCGTTCACCAGGTCCTCGGTGACCTGGATGCACAGCTCGCGGGTCGGCACGATGATCAGCGCGCGGGGGGTGCCGTCCAGCGTCGCGGTGCCGGTGTCGCCGGTTGCGATGCGGTGCAGCAGCGGGACGCCGAATCCGAAGGTCTTGCCCATGCCGGTGCGGGCCTGGCCGATGAGGTCGTCGCCCGCCAGCGCGAGCGGCAGGGTCAGCTCCTGGATGGCGAAGGTGCGGTCGATGCCGATTTCCGCGAGGGCCCGGACGATCTCGTCCCGGACGCCGAGTTCGGCGAAGGTCGGGGCGGTGTGGGTCTCGTCGAGCTGGGCGGAGAGAGTGGTTTCGGTCGCGTCGTCTTCATGGTCGATCGTGATCTTGCTCAGGGGTCTGGCCTTCCTCGTTGGCACGCGCGCACGAGGTGGGGCCAGGCCGATTGTCGGCCGATGTCGGTGCCCTCGTCCGTGAGTCGCGCTTCCTGCTGCCTGAGCGCGGAAATCTGGGGATCTCGACGCGGCGCGGGAAGGGACTTCAAGATCAGGTGCGCGCACATTATCTGCGGGTCGCCGCGTGGTTGTGTCGGCCCGTTTGCTCGGGCTACGGGCGGCTGCCCGCGTCCATGGTAGCTTGCGCGACCGCCTCTGCCGGTATTTGCATGGCCAATCTCACCGTCTCCGCCCTGGCGCGGCCCCGGTCGAGGAGCGCCGCGCGACGTCTAGGCTGTGCGCATGGGAGCCAATTCGTCGGATTCTTTGACGCCAGCCATCGCCGCCGATCATCCGGGAGTGGGCGAACTGTTCGCCGTTCTCGCGTACGGCGAGATCTCGGCTTTCTATCGCCTCGCGGAGGACGCGCAGATGTCGCCGACCCTGCAGGGGAAGGTCGCGCTGGCGAGCATGGCGGCCGCGGAGATGAGCCACTTCGAGACCCTCCAGTCCGCGTTGACCGCACGCGGGCACGACGTGTACTCCGCGATGAAGCCGTTCGTGGCGGCGCTGGACGACTATCACGCCTCCACGCACCCCTCGACCTGGTTGGAATCGCTGGTCAAGGCGTACGTGGGCGACGGCATCGCCGCGGACTTCTACCTGGAGATCGCGGACTCCCTCGACCCGTCGGTCGCAGGCGTCGTGCGCGAGGTGCTCGCCGAGACCGGGCACTCGGAGTTCGTGGTGCACGAGGTCAGTGCGGCGGTCCGCTCGAGCACGCAGGACAAGGATCGGCTGATGCTGTGGGGACGTCGGCTGCTGGGGGAGGCGATCACCCAGGCGCAGTACGTGATGGCTCAGCGCCAGGATCTGACCGAGCTGGTGATCACCGCGAGCGGCGACCTCAGCGGCATCGCCGCCATGTTCGACCGGATGCAGGAACGGCACTCCGAGCGGATGACGGTGCTCGGACTCGTGTGAGGCCGGTCCGCTGCTGTTCGCTCTCAGCACACGCACAGCGCGGGCGCGGCGGCGAGCGGCTGCACTAGCCTTGGGCTTCGGTAGTGATGGCACGAGATTTCGGAGGTTGGCCGTGGAGGTCAAGATCGGTGTTTCTGACAGCCCGCGCGAGCTCATCGTGAACAGCGAACAGACATCCGAAGAGGTCGAGGCCCTGGTCGCGGGCGCACTCGGCGGCGAGGGCGGCGTGCTGGCGCTCGTCGACGACAAGGGACGAAAGTTCCTGATCCAGGCCAGCAAGGTCGCGTACGTGGAGATCGGACCGTCGGACAGCCGCAAGGTCGGGTTCGCCGCGACCAGCTGATCTGACGAAGCGGACGAAGAAACGGGGCGCGGTCATCCGCGCCCCGTTCTCGTATGTGCCTGTGTGGTTCGTTTCGCGCGGTTCAGTGCTGCAGCGGCACGTGTGACAGTCCGCCCCAGGCGAGCACGACGGTGGTGTCGACGGCCTCCTCCTTGGGGATCGGCCGGTTGGCCTGCAGCCAGTAGCGCGCGGTGAACTGGCTGGTGCCGACGAGCCCGACCGCGAGGATGCGGGCGCGATAGGGATCGAGTCCCGAGTCGTGGCTGACCAGGTCGAAGACGGCGTCAACGCAGGCCTCGGTGGCCTGGTCGACCCGCGCAAGGACCTGCGGGTCACCCATCACGTCGGACTCGAACACCAACCGGTAGCCCTGGCTGTCGTTGTCGACGAAATCGAAGAAGGCCTGCACGGCAGCGCGGACGCGCTGCCTGTTGTCGGTGGTCGACCGAAGGGCCTGCCGCACGCCCGAGATCAGGCTGTCCACGTAGCTCTGCAGCACCGCGAGGTAGAGGTCGAGCTTGCCGGGGAAGTGCTGGTACAGCACGGGCTTGCTGACACCCGCGCACTCGGCGATCTCGTCCATGCCCGCAGCGTGATAGCCCCTGGTGACAAAGACCTCGCTCGCGGCCTGGAGCAGCTGCAACCGCCGCGCGTCGCGGGGAAGGCGGGTGCTGCGTTTGGTGGTCTGGCCGGCTGGTGCTGCGGCCCGATCCGCGAGTTCTGTCATCGTGCTCCCAATCTGCTGCCTATCCACCATCACTGACCCGTGCGGTGCCGTGAGGGTGCTCACTGCACTGAGTGCACAAAGTCATCGAACGATACCCGGACGATCGCCGGGCCACCCTCACAATGGCGCATGCTGTGTAAGTGAGTATTCCAGGTGATGCGGTCGGTGTCGGCATGTCGCCGTCGGGTGCCCGGTCGGGGCGACGTTCGGCGCGCCGAATCGCCGTGGCGCCGGTCTGTGAGATTCTGGCTCCGTGACAGATCGAGGTGGACCGCGGTTGCGGGGCGACGCTCCGCGTCGCTCCGGCGACAGTGACTACCCCGACGACCGCTACTCGGCCACGCGCGCAGGCGACGACTACCGAGACGATCGGTACCCCGACGACGAGCGTTACGGGCGCCGTGAGACCGGCTCCCATCAGCCGCTTCGAGCGCAATGGGATCCCACCAGTCGCGAGCCGGGACGACCCCGCGCCCCGAGACCGGAACGTCAGGCCCGTAAGCAGAGCAAGCTCGGCAAGTTCGTCTCCGTGTACGGATGGCGGGCGTACGCGATCCCGATCCTGCTGGTGGTCACCGTGCTGGTCGCCGTCGACGCGATCCGCGGCGGCGGCAGCTCCCCCGAATCGGAGACCGGCGACGGCCCGGGTCTCGGCGCACTCAGCACGGCCACCGACGGCACCGACGTGATCGGCGTACCGCCGCAGGCCGACGGCAACTTCGCCGTGACGATCCCGTCCGGCGCCCTCCCGGACGGCGGACCGTTCACGGCTCAGGGCGCGGGCACGTGGCACGTGATCCCGGGTGGCACCGGGCAGGCGGGGCAGGGCAGCGAGCAGGTCTTCACGTACACCGTCGAGGTCGAGGACGGCGTCGACACGTCCGGTTTCGGCGGCGACGAGGCGTTCGGCCGGATGGTGGACCAGACCCTGGCCAACCCGAAGAGCTGGACCAAGGACCAGCGGTTCGCGGTCCGCCGGATCGACAGCGGCGAACCCTCGTTCAGGGTGTCGCTGACGTCTCAGATGACCGTTCGCCAGGCCTGCGGATACGACATCGAACTCGAGGTCTCCTGCTACAACCCGTCGATCAACCGGGTGGTCCTCAACGAGCCGCGCTGGGTCCGCGGCGCGATTTCCTTCCAGGGCGACATCGGCTCATACCGGCAGTACCAGATCAACCACGAGGTCGGTCACGCCATCGGCTATCAGGACCATCAGCCCTGCGAGTCGGACGGGGGACTGGCACCGGTGATGATGCAGCAGACCTTCGGCACCTCGAACAACGACATCGCCAAGCTCGACCCGGAGGGTGTGGTGCCGATGGACGGCAAGACCTGCCGGTTCAACCCCTGGCCGCACCCGCGCGGCTAGTCGACTAGCCCCGTACCCAGGTCGCGAGGAGCGCGCGTTCGTCCGCGGTCAGGCGGCGCAGCCGCTGGGTGTGCGGATCGCCGAGGGCCAGCTGGGTGACGGCCTCGACGGCCGGCCGGGAATCCGCCTGCGCCGTTGCCGCGCGCACCTCGTAGCGCACGGTCACGTCGACGGTGCGCAATCGCTCGATCCACATCGTGACCGACAGCGGGCTGTCCGCGTGGGTGAGCGGGGAGCGGTACCGCACGTCGATGTGTGCCACCACCGAGGTCCCGAGCAACTCGGACGCCTCCGGGCCGACGCTGCGCAGCCAGTCGATCCGGGCCTCTTCGAGCAGGGTCACCATCCTGGCGTGGTTGACGTGCTGGAAGACGTCCATGTCCGACCACCGCACCGGCACCTCGGCGCGGTAGGAGACCGGATCGGTGGTCGGGGTCGGGGCGGTGCTCATCGGGACTCCTCGCGAACATCGTGCGTACCAGGGCGACCGACCGTAACCGACCGGGGGAAGAATGGACTCGTGCGGAGCGTTGTAGCTGCGTGAGCGCGTAGACCGTAGGAGCCGTCGTGTCTGACCTGAAGTCCAAGAACTCATTGCCGCCGCTGGTCGAACCCGCGGCCGAGCTGAGTCGCGCCGAGGTGGCGCGCTACAGCAGGCACCTGATCATCCCCGACGTCGGCATGGTGGGGCAGAAGCGGATCAAGAACGCCCGGGTGCTGGTGATCGGCGCGGGTGGGCTCGGGTCGCCTGCGCTGCTCTACCTGGCCGCAGCGGGCGTCGGCACCATCGGCATCGTCGAGTTCGACGAGGTCGACGAGTCCAACCTGCAGCGCCAGGTCATCCATGGGCAGGACGACGTCGGCAGGCCCAAGGCCGAGAGCGCTCGTGACTCCATCCTCGAGATCAACTCCAACGTCGAGGTGCGGCTGCACCAGTTCCGGCTCGAGCCCGACAACGCGGTGGAGCTGTTCGCGCAGTACGACCTGATCCTCGACGGCACCGACAACTTCGCCACCCGTTACCTGGTCAACGATGCCGCGGTGCTCGCGGGCAAGCCGTACGTCTGGGGCTCGATCTACCGGTTCGAGGGGCAGGCGTCGGTCTTCTGGGAGGACGCCCCGGACGGACGCGGGCTGAACTACCGGGACCTGTACCCGGAGGCGCCGCCGCCGGGGATGGTGCCGTCGTGCGCCGAGGGTGGCGTGCTCGGCGTGCTCTGCGCCTCGATCGGGTCGATCATGGCCACCGAGGCGATCAAGCTCATCACCGGAATCGGGGAGTCGCTGCTCGGCAGGCTCATGGTGTACGACGCCCTCGAGATGAGCTATCGCACCATCAAGCTGCGCCGTGACCCGGCCCGGGAGCCGATCACCGAGCTCATCGACTACGACGCGTTCTGCGGCGTGGTGTCCGATGAGGGTGTGGCCGCGGCCGCGGACTCGACGATCACGGCGCCCGAACTGGCCGCGATGTTGGCCGCGGGCAAGGAGATCGAGATCGTCGACGTCCGCGAACCGGTGGAGTGGGACATCGTCCACCTGCCGGGGGCGACGCTCATCCCCAAGGACCGCATCCTCTCCGGTGAGGCGCTCGCGGAGCTGCCCCAGGACCGGCCGATCGTGCTGCACTGCAAGACCGGCATCAGGTCTGCCGAGGCACTGGCCGCACTGAAGAAGGCGGGCTTCGCCGATGCGACCCATCTGCAGGGCGGCGTGATCGCCTGGGCGAACCAGGTGGACAAGTCCCTGCCGGTGTACTGAGGCAGACCCGGCGCGTCAGGGACGGCGACAGGCCTGACGGCGGTAGCGTTGTTGACGTGAGCTCTGTCGAACCTCCCGAGCACGTGCGCTCCACCTTCGGTCTGCGCGAGACGGTTCCGATTCCGCTCGGGGCCGACTGGGACGGCGGTTGGCGTTGCGGTGATGTCGTCCTCTCACCGGTCGCCGACCACGCCCGCGCCGCATGGTCGGCGAAGGTGCGCGAGACGCTGACCGCGGACGGGGTGCGGATCGCGAGGCCGGTCCGGGCAACAGACGGACGCTACGTCGTATCGGGATGGCGGGCAGACACATTCATCGGCGGTTCGCCGGAGCCGCGGCACGACGAGGTGGTCTCGCTGTCGATGCGGCTGCATGCGGCGACCGCGCCCCTCGAGCGGCCTCGGTTCCTGGTGCAGCCCCCGGTGGCGCCGTGGGCGGACGTCGACGTGTTCGTCGCGGCCGATCGGGCCGCGTGGGAGCAGGTTCCCCTACGGGCGGTCAAGGGCCAGTTCGAGGCGGTCACGGACGACGGCCGAACCAGTGTGGAGCTGATCGGGCAGCTCGCGACCCTGCGCAAGCCGGTGCGCAGCCCCGATCAGCTGGTGCACGGCGACCTCTTCGGCACCGTCCTGTTCTCCGGCTCGGAGGCACCCGGCATCACCGACATCACCCCGTACTGGCGGCCCGTGGCCTGGGCGGCCGGGGTCGTCGTGGTGGACGCGCTGTCCTGGGGCGGAGCCGACGCGGAGCTGATCGCCCGGTGGGAAGATCTGCCGGAATGGCCGCAGATGCTGTTGCGCGCCCTGATGTTCCGTCTGGCGGTGCATGCGCTGCATCCGCGCTCGACGGCGGAGGCGCTGCCCGGCCTGGTCCGCACCGCGGACCTGATCCGGTTGATGCTCTAGCGACTCAGGTGCGGTGGGCGAGGAGTTCGGTGAGGAACCGGCGCGCCGCGGTCGCCGCGCGCTCGCTGTCGCCGTCGATGACGGCCTGCACGAGCTGGTCGTGCTCGGGTTCGTAGGAGTTCTCGGCCGCGACGGGGTGGCGGAGGATGGTCTGCTCGATGGCGGGCAGTAACGAGTCGTAGAACTCGAGGTACACCTCGTTGTGGCTGGCCGCGACGATCGCGCGATGCAGGGCGAGATCGGCGGCGACGGCGGCCGTCGTGTCGGCCGCGCCCTCGACGGGCGACCAGAGCAGGTTCCGGCGCGCGAGCAGATCGCGCAGGGTGGCGATGTCGGTGTCGTCGCGGCGCCGCGCGGCGAGGGCGGCCGCGGTGACGTCCAGGGCCTGACGCAACTCGAGGATGTCCCGCTCGTGCGCGGCCGCGAAGTACTTGCCGAGCGTCCCGCCGAGGTCGCTGGTGGTGATCACGTAGGTGCCCGAACCCTGGCGTCGTTCGAGCATGCCCGCGTGCACGAGCGCCTGGACCGCTTCGCGGACCGTGTTGCGCCCGGTCCCCGTCAGCTCGGCGAGTTCCGGCTCGGTCGGAATCCGAGAGCCGGTCGGCCAGCGGCCGGCCACGATCTCCGCGCGCAGCTGGTCGGTGACCTGCGCGATGAGGCTTGTTCGTCGTACGGGTTGCACGCGGTCCCTCTCTGGTAAGACGTCTGCGCATCATACTCAGTTGCATCGGATCATCCATTCATCCTATGATTTTGCGATCATTTGTTGAGGGAACGAGGTGTGCGGTGTCCGTGCAAGCAACCGAACGGCATCGGCACCCGATCGACCGCCGCGCACTGGTCACCGGCCGGCTGATGGTGCTGGTCGCGATCGTGCTCTCCGCGCTCACGCTCCGCACCGCCGTCACCTCCCTGACCCCGCTGCTCGACGAGATCAGCAGGGACGTCGGGTTCGGGTCCACCATCGTCGGTGTCTTCGGGATGCTGCCCACGGCGATGTTCGCCGTCTTCGGGCTGCTCACGCCCCGGCTGGCCCTGACGTTCGGCCTGGAGCGGGTGGCGCTCGGGGCGATGCTGATGACCGGCATCGGGATCGCGACCCGCTCGATGGTGTCCGACACCGCGGCCCTGCTCGCGCTCTCCGCGTTGGCCCTCGGTGGCATGGGGATCGGCAACGTGGTGATCCCGCCGCTGGTCAAGCGCTATTTCTCCGACCGCGTCGCGATGATGAGCACGATCTACATCACCTGTGTGCAGGTCGGCACCTTCCTTCCCGCGCTCGTCGCGGTGCCGGTCGCGGACGCCTACGGGTGGCGCGTCTCGCTCGGGCTGTGGTCCTTGCTGGCCTTCGCTGCGGCCCTGCCCTGGGTCGGCATCGTGATCAGCAGGCGCGGCCGAGACCGTGTCGACACCTCCGCGGAACCGCACACGGAGCACGGCGAGCGCGGTCGTGCGTGGCGCTCGCCCGTGGCCTGGGGGATGGCCGGGATGTTCGGTATGACCTCGCTGATCACGTACTCGATGTTCACCTGGGTGCCGAAGATCCTGACCGAGGCCGGCGCGAGCGCGGCATTCGGCGGTGCCATGGTCGCGCTGTTCTCCGCGGTCGGATTCATCGCGGCGATCGGGGCGCCAACGCTGTGCGCGCGGATTGCCAACCCGTACCCCGTCGTGGTCGCCTGTGCCGTGTTCTACCTGGCCGGATTCGCCGGTCTGCTGTTCGCGCCCATGGCGGCCCCGGTGCTGTGGATCCTGCTGGTCGGCCTCGGCCCGAGCACGTTCCCCATGTCGTTGACGCTGATCAACCTGCGTACCCGCACCGCGGCCGGCTCGGCCGCGCTCTCCGGCTTCACCCAGGGGCTCGGGTATGCGGTGGCCTGCATCGGCCCGCTGCTGTTCGGCATCCTGCACGACCTGACCGGCGGCTGGACCTGGCCGTTCGCCCTGTTGCTCGGCGCGGTCGCGGTGATCCTGGTCGCGGGCTACGTGGCGTGCAAACCGAGGTTCCTCGAGGACAGCTGGTTGTGACACCTGTCACATCTTGACCCTGCTGTGATCGGTCGTCACACGCCGTAACACGGCGTTTACCTGCGGAAACGTCCTCACCAACCGGCCTCCGCGTTCGTGAGCGCAAGTTCATTCCGGAGTCATTGCCGGCAGCACCTCGGCAACATCCGACTCGTACCTTTAGGTCTCCCACGCATAGAGGAGGCCCGGTGACCACACGTTCGGACGAAGCCACGGCAACAGCCGGCGCGCTCGAGGACAAGTTCTCGAATCGCAAGCACTACATCGCGGAATGGGATGCCGAGGACGTCGAGGCCTGGGAGGCCGGCGGCAAGGACATCGCCAAGCGCAATCTCGTCTGGTCGGTCATCGCGGAGCATGTCGGCTTCTCGGTGTGGTCCATCTGGTCGGTGATGATCCTGTTCATGCCGACCGATGTCTACGGCATCGACCCTGCGGGCAAGTTCTTCCTGGTGGCGGTCCCGACCCTGGTCGGCTCCATCCTCCGCATCCCCTACACCGTCGCGACCGCGCGGTTCGGCGGGCGCAACTGGACCGTGTTCAGCGCGCTGGTCCTGTTCATCCCCCTGGTGCTGACCCTGGTGCTGATGCTGAACCCAGGCGCCTCCTACACCACGTTCCTGCTGGTGGCGGCCCTCGCCGGAGTCGGCGGCGGCAACTTCGCGTCCTCGATGACGAACATCAACGCCTTCTACCCGCAGCGCCTCAAGGGCTGGGCCCTCGGCCTGAACGCGGGCGGCGGCAACATCGGCGTGCCGCTGATCCAGCTCATCGGTCTGCTCGTGATCGCCACCGTCGGTAACACCGAGCCCTGGATCGTCTGCTCGATCTACCTGGTCTTCGTCGGCATCGCCGCGATCGGCGCCGCGCTGTTCATGGACAACCTCGGCAACCAGAAGGCCGACCTGCGGGCGATGGGCAAGGCGCTCAAGTTCCGCGATTCCTGGGTCATCAGCTTCCTGTACATCGGCACCTTCGGTTCCTTCATCGGCTACAGCTTCGCCTTCGGCCAGGTCATGCAGATCAACTTCCTGGCAGGCGGCGACACCCCCGCCCAGGCCGCGCTGCACGCCGCACAGATCGCGTTCATCGGACCGCTGCTCGGCTCGATCGCCCGGCCGATCGGTGGCAAGCTCGCGGACCGCGTCGGCGGCGGCAAGATCACGCTGTACACCTTCTCGGCGATGGCGCTGGCCGCGGCGGTCGTGGTCGGCGCGAGCACCCTCGACGACCGTGCGGCGGGCCCCGCGACCACCGGCACGCTGGCCATCCTGGTCCTGGGCTTCATCGCGCTGTTCATCCTGTCCGGCGTCGGCAACGGCTCGGTGTACAAGATCATCCCGTCCATCTTCGAGGCCAAGGCCCAGGGCATGGACGAGCTCAGCAAGGTCGAGAAGGCCTCCTGGTCCCGCAGCATGTCAGGCGCGCTGATCGGGTTCGCGGGCGCGATCGGTGGACTCGGCGGCGTCGGCATCAACCTGGTGCTCCGGGCCTCGTACCTGAGCCCGGCCAAGTCCGCGACCATGGCGTTCTGGGTCTTCTTCGGCTTCTACCTGGCCTGCATCGTCGTCACCTATGTGGTGTTCCTGCGCCGCCCGGCGGCCAGGGACGTCACCGAGACCGAGGAGTCGGTGCTGGTATGACCATCGCAGTTCCGTCACTGGTCTCCACCCCCACCCACTGCCCGTACTGCGGACTCCAGTGCGCGATGAACATCGCGCGGGACTCCTCGGCAACGGATCAGGCCCTGACCGCGACGGTCACGGGTCGGAGCTTCCCCACCAACGGGGGCGGGCTGTGCCAGAAGGGCTGGACCAGTGCGGAACTGCTGCGGAACCCGAACCGGCTCACCGCACCGCTGGTGCGCCGGGACGGGGAACTGACCCCCGCGAGCTGGGACACCGCGCTCGACATCGTGGCCGACGGCTTCGCGGCGGCGCAGGCAAAGGGCGGGCGCGACGCCGTTGCCATCTTCGGCGGCGGCGGGCTCACCAACGAGAAGGCGTACCAGCTGGGCAAGTTCGCCCGGGTGGCGCTGCGCACCTCGAACATCGATTACAACGGCCGGTTCTGCATGTCCTCGGCGGCGGCAGCGGGTGGCAAGGCCTTCGGGCTCGACCGCGGTCTGCCCTTCCCCGTGGCCGATCTCGGTGCGGCGCGGGCGATCCTGATCCTGGGCGGCAACGTCGCCGAGACCATGCCGCCGTTCGTCGGTCACCTCGCGACCGCGGCGGACGCGGGCGGACTCATCGTCGCGGACCCCCGGCGCACGGCCACCGTGGAACGCGCGCTCGCAGGCGGCGGGGTGCACCTGCAACTGAGCCCGGGCACCGACCTGCCGCTGGCACTCGGCCTGCTGCACCTGGCCGTGCTCGACGGCCGGATCGACCACAACTTCGTCGGCGCCCGCACCGAGGGATTCGACGATGCCTGGCTGGCCGCCGCGCAGTGGTGGCCCGAGCGCACCGAGCGGGTCACCGGGGTGCCGGTGAGCGCGCTGCGCCGCACGGTGGAGATCCTGTGGCGCGCACAGCAGTCCGACGCTGGTGCCTACATCCTGACGGCCAGGGGAGCCGAGCAGCACGCGACCGGGACCGACACCGTCTCGGCCGTGATCAACCTGGCCCTTGCCCTCGGGCTGCCCGGCCGCCGGGGCAGCGGTTACGGCGCCATCACCGGGCAGGGCAACGGGCAGGGCGGTCGCGAGCACGGGCAGAAGGCGGATCAGCTGCCCGGCTACCGCAAGATCACAGATCCCGCCGCGCGGGTGCATGTCGCGCAGGTGTGGGGCATCGACCCCGCCGAGCTGCCCGGCCCGGGCAAGAGCGCGTACGAGCTGCTCGAGTCGATCGGCACGCCCGGCGGGCCGAGCGCGCTGATGGTGCACGGGGCGAACCTCGCGGTGTCGGCTCCCCGAGCCGGCCATGTCGTGGACCGACTGTCCGCGCTGGACCTGTTGGTCGTCAACGACTTCCTGCTCTCGGAGACCGCCGCCATGGCGGACGTCGTCCTGCCGGTCCTGCAGTGGGCAGAGGAAGAGGGCACCATGACCAGCCTCGAGGGCAGGGTGCTGCGCCGCAAGGCCGCCGTGCCCGCCCCCGAGGGACCGCGTTCCGAGCTCGAGGTGCTGGCCGGGCTCGCGCGCCGTCTCGGTCAGCCCGCGGGTCGGTTCGGAACCGATCCCGAGGCCGTCTTCGAAGAGCTCCGGTTGGCCTCCGCGGGCGGGGTCGCGGACTACTCGGGGATCAGCTACGCCCGGCTGGACGAGGGCGCCGCGCTGCACTGGCCGTGCCCGGCCACCCCAGCGGGCGAGCCCGAGCACCCCGGGACACCGCGTTTGTTTCTTGATCGATTCGAGACCCCGAACGGCCGTGCGCGTTTCGTCGCGGTGGAGCACCGTGGGCCGAGCGAGGGGACGGACGCCGAGTTCCCGTTGGTGGCCACGACGGGACGGGTCCTCGCGCACTACCAGTCCGGGGCGCAGACCCGCCGGATCGACGAACTGGTCCGCGCTGCGGGCGGGATGTTCGTGCAGGTGCACCCCGACACCGCGCACCGGGTGGGCCTCGTCGAGGGTCAGCAGGCCGCCGTGGTGAGCAGGCGGGGCCGGACCGAGGCGACTGTGCGCTGCGACGACAGCATGCGGCTCGACACCGTGTTCCTGCCGTTCCATTTCGCCGGCTCCGGTCGGGCGAACCTGTTGACCAACCCGGCTCTCGACCCGACGAGCGGGATGCCGGAGTTCAAGGCATGTGCGGTGAGGCTGGAGACGATACGTCAGTCGACATCAGACACGGAGGCGATGGCATGACCAGGACCCGAATCGTGGTGGTGGGCAACGGCATGGCCGGCTCGCGACTGGCGGAGGAACTGCGGCGACGCGACCCGGACGGAGCGCGGCTCGACATCGTGGTGATCGGTGCCGAGGCGCACCCCGCCTACAACCGCATCCTGCTCTCGAACGTGTTGGCGGGCAGCATCACCGGCCGCGACACCCGGCTCAAGCCGGACGGCTGGTGGGAGCGTCAGGGCATCGACGTCCGCTCCGGTGTCCGGGTGACCGGCATCGACACGGCCGCACGGACCGTGCGCTGCGACGACGGCACCGGGGCCGGTCACGAGGAGATGGGCTACGACGAGTTGGTGCTGGCGACCGGTAGCCGATCGTTCATCCCGCCGATCGCGGGCGCGGTGGACGAGTCGGGCACGCTGGTCGACGGCGTCGCCGCGTTCCGCACGATCGGCGACTGCGACCAGATCATCGCCGCGGCCACCGGCGGTTCCAGTGCCGTCGTGCTGGGTGGCGGCCTGCTCGGACTGGAGGCGGCCCGCGGACTGCTGATGCGCGGCATGGACGTCACGGTGGTGCACCCCAAGGACTTTCCGATGGAGCGCCAGCTCGACCCCGCGGGCGGCGCGGTGCTGACCCGGGTGCTCACCGAGCTCGGCATGCGGATGGTGCTCGGTCGCAGGGCGGTCGCCCGCGACGCAGAGAACCGGACCGTGGTGCTCGACGACGAGACCGAATTGCCCGCCGATCTGCTGGTGCTGTCCGCGGGGATCCGGCCGGAGGTGTCGCTGGCCGAGTCCGCGGGCATCGCGATCGATCAGGCCATCGTGGTCGACGACCTGCTGCGAACCAGCGCCCCGCGCGTCTCCGCCATCGGGGAGTGCGCGCAGCACCGTGGCGAGGTCTACGGACTGGTGCAGCCGGGTTGGGAGCAGGCCGCGGTGGTGGCCGAGCGGCTCGCGGGCGAGAACCGATTCGCCACCTACCACGGGACCGCGAACGTGACGCGGCTCAAGGCGCACGACATCGACCTCGCCTCGATCGGCGACATCAGCGCCGAGATGCACTGCAGCCACAGCGAGGTGCTGACCCTGGCCGACCCGACCCGGGGGCGCTACGCGAAGGTCGTGGTGCGGGAGGACCGGGTGGTCGGGGCGGTGCTGCTGGGAAACCCCGACGTGGTCGGCACCCTGACCCAGCTGTTCGACGCGCAGCTGCCGGTTCCGGTGGATCGGATGTCGCTTCTCATCGGCCGCGGATCGGGCGCGGGCGTCGAGGTGGCGAGCCCGGCCACCATGCCGGGGTCGGCTGTGGTCTGCAGGTGCAACTCGGTGACCAAGTCGCAGCTGACCACGGCGTGGAAGGCGGGCTCGCGCAGCGTGGCGGCCATGGCCACGGAAACCAGGGCGACCACCGGCTGCGGCGGTTGCAGCTCCGTCGTCCATGGCATCTGCGAATGGCTACGTAACTCGGATCCGGAACCAAGAGACCAACCAGCACACGAAACACCATCGATCGAAGAAGAGGGCGCAGCATGAACAACAAGTCGGTAGTGGTGATCGGGCACGGAATGGTCGGCCATCGATTCGTCGAGGCGCTGCGCGCGCGGGACGAGGACGCCCAGTGGCGAGTGACCGTTCTGTGTGAGGAGGCGCTGCCCGCCTACGACCGGGTCGGCCTGTCCTCGTACGTCGGGTCCTGGGACGCAAAGGAACTGGCGCTCGCGGGCAACGACTACGCCGGTGACCCGCTGGTCGACCTGCGGACCGGCGAGCGGGCTGTCGCGATCGACCGCACCGCACGCACCGTCACCACCGGCGCCGGCGACACCCTCGGCTACGACGCCCTCGTCATGGCCACCGGCTCGTACCCGTTCGTGCCGCCGATTCCCGGCCACGACCGACCCGAGTGCTTCGTGTACCGCACCCTCGACGATCTCGACGGTATCCGCGCCACCGCGGAGAAGGCGGGTCCGGGGGCGGTCGGCGTCGTCGTCGGTGGCGGCCTGCTGGGCCTGGAGGCGGCCAATGCGCTCCGGCTGATGGGCATGACCCCGCGTGTGGTCGAGTTCGCCCCGCGGCTGATGCCGCTGCAGGTCGACGAGGGCGGCGGCGCGCTGCTGGCGCGGCTGGTCACCGACCTCGGCGTGACCGTGCACGCGGGCGTCGGCACCGCCGCCATCACCGAGGGGCCCGACGGCGTGAGCGTCGAGCTCTCGGACGGATCGGTGATCGAGGCGGCGCTGCTGGTGTTCTCCGCGGGCATCCGGCCGCAGGATCAGCTGGCCCGTGCGGCCGGACTCGAGGTCGGTGAACGCGGCGGCATCCTCACCGATCTCGGCTGCCGGACCTCCGACGAGGCCGTCTACGCCGTCGGCGAGTGCGCGGCCGTCGAGGGCGTCGCGTACGGCCTGGTGGCGCCCGGCTACACCACCGCCGAGATCGTGGCCGATCGGCTGCTCGGCGGCGCGGCCGAGTTCCCTGGCGCGGACCTGTCCACCAAGCTCAAGCTGATGGGGGTGGACGTCGCCAGTTTCGGTGACGCGCACGCGCAGACGCCCGGTGCGCTCGAGGTGGTCCTCAGCGACGCGGCCAAGGGCACCTACGCCAAGCTCGTGGTGTCCGACGACGCCAAGATCCTGCTCGGCGGCATCCTCGTCGGCGACGCGTCCGCGTACGCGTCGCTGCGGCCCCTGGTGGGACGCGAGCTCCCCGGCGACCCGGCGTCGCTGATCTCGCCTGCGGGCGAGAAGCCCGGCGCCGGATCGCTGCCCGACGATGCCGAGGTGTGCTCCTGCAACGGCGTCACGAAGGGCGCCATCTGCGGTGCGATCGCCGAGGGCGCCTGCGACATCGCGTCCGTCAAGAGCTGCACCAACGCGGGAACCACCTGCGGGGGGTGCCTGCCCACGATCAAGCAGCTACTGGCCTCGTCCGGCGTGGTGATGTCGAAGGCTCTCTGCGAGCATTTCGAGCAGTCGCGCGCGGAGCTGTTCGAGATCGTGATGGCGACCGGTACCCGCACCTTCTCCGCGCTGATCACCAAGTTCGGCACCGGAAGCGGATGCGACATCTGCAAGCCTGTGGTCGCCTCGATCCTGGCCTCGACCGATTCGGATCACATCCTGCACAGGAACCAGGCCTCGCTGCAGGACACCAACGACCACTTCCTGGCCAACATCCAGAAGAACGGCACCTACTCGGTGGTGCCGCGGATGCCCGGTGGCGAGTGCACACCCGAGCAGCTGATCGTGATCGGTGAGGTGGCACGGGATTTCGGTCTGTACACCAAGGTCACCGGTGGCCAGCGCATCGATCTGTTCGGTGCCCGCGTCGAGCAGCTGCCCGCGATCTGGAAGCGACTGGTCGACGCCGGCATGGAGTCCGGTCAGGCCTACGGCAAGTCGCTGCGCACGGTGAAGAGCTGTGTCGGATCCACCTGGTGCCGGTACGGCGTCCAGGACTCCGTTGGCATGGCCGTCGGACTCGAGAACCGTTACCGCGGTTTGCGTTCCCCGCACAAGATCAAGTTCGGTGTCTCCGGGTGCGCGCGTGAGTGTGCGGAGGCCCGCGGCAAGGACGTCGGCGTCATCGCCACCGAGAACGGCTGGAACCTCTACGTCGGCGGCAACGGCGGCCAGTCGCCCAAGCACGCGCAGCTGCTGGCCGGTGGTCTAGACGACGAGACGCTGATCCGCTACATCGACCGGTACCTGATGTTCTACGTCCGCACCGCCGACCGGTTGCAGCGCACCGCGCCGTGGGTGGAGGCTATGGAGGGCGGCCTCGATCACCTCAAAGCTGTGGTCTGCGAGGACAGCCTTGGTATCGCCGAGGAGCTCGAGGCGGCCATGGCCAAGCACGTCGAGGGCTACCAGGACGAGTGGGCTGGCGTGCTCGACGATCCGGAGAAGCTCTCGCGCTTCGTGTCCTTCGTCAACGCACCGGAGGAGGCCGACCCGACCGTGGTGTTCGACGAGTCCGGCGATCGCAAGATCCCGGTCCTGATGGGGATTCCGCCGATGCCAGCCACGATCTCCCAGTAGCGGATGACGACCGCTCAGAACCTGCTTACCCCGAGGGAATCACGGCTTAACGCCCAGGTAACACCGGAAAAGTAGAAAGTAAGCCTGCATTACAGGAGGACCACGATGATGACCGTTATCGAGATGAAGGCGCACAACGTGACCGGACCCGGACGCGAGAGCGTCAACGACGGACGACTCGAATGGACCTCGGCCTGCCCGCTCAGCCACCTCATCCCGGGGCTCGGTGTCGCGGTGTTGATTCGGGGGGGCGAGCAGGCAGCCCTGTTCCTCATGGAGGACGGCTCGCTCTACGCAGTGGGGAACATCGACCCCTTCGGGCGCGCGGCGGTGATGTCGCGCGGCCTGGTCGGGGACAGGGCAGGCGAGCCCATCGTGGTCTCGCCCCTGCTCAAGCAGGTGTTCTCGCTCGTCGACGGGCGCTGCCTCGACGACGAGTCCGTCCGGCTGCCGGTGTACGACGTGCGGGTCTGGGCGGGCATGGTCCAGGTCCACAGCACCTCGTCTGCCGTGGCGGGCAGCGCATGAGCGAGGGCAAGGCGGTGCCGCAGGTCGGTGAGCCTCTGTCCGGTTTCACCGTGGGGGTGACCGCGGCCAGGCGATCGGAGGAGTTCACCACCCTGCTGACCCGTCGCGGTGCCACCGTCGTGCACGCGGCCGCGATCCGGATCATCCCGCTCGTCGACGATGCCGAGCTGGAAAGGGTGACCAGGGAACTGATCGACAACCCGCCCGAGATCGCGGTCGCGACCACCGGAATCGGGTTCCGCGGCTGGATGGAGGCCGCCGATGGCTGGGGCCTCGCCGAGCAGTTGGGCGGCGCGCTGTCGACCGCCCGGCTGCTGGCCCGCGGTCCGAAGGCAAAGGGCGCGATCCGCGCCGCGGACCTGCGCGAGGAGTGGTCCCCGGTTTCCGAGTCGTCGGCCGAGGTGATCGATCACCTGCTGGCCGAGGGTGTCGAGGGCAAGCGGATCGCCGTGCAGTTGCACGGCGCCACCACCGAGTGGGAGCCGCTGCCCGATTTCTGCGAGGTGCTGCGGGTGGCCGGGGCCGAGGTCGTCCCGGTTCCGGTGTACCGGTGGACCCAGCCCGACGACCCCACCGCGATGGACCGGCTCATCGAGCTGACCGTCGGAGGGGGTCTGGACGCGCTGAGCTTCACCAGCGCGCCCGCGGTGGCGTCGATGCTGATCCGGGCCAAGGAGATCGGTCTCATCGATCCGTTGCTGAACTCGTTGCGCACCCGGGTGCTCGCGGTCTGCGTCGGCCCGGTGACCGCGGCGCCGCTCGAGGCGCTCGGTGTCCCGAGCACCATGCCGGGGCGGGCGAGGCTCGGGTCGCTGGCCCGGCACATCGCCGAGGAGCTGCCGCGCCGCTCGATGCGCCTGCGCGCGGCGGGTCACGACGTGAGCGTGCGGGGCGGATGTGTCGTCGTGGACGGCGAGGTTCGTCAACTCGCTCCTGCCGCAATGGCTTTGATGCGAACACTGGCGCACCGGCCCGGACGGGTCGTCTCGCGGGAGGAGTTGCTCTCCGTGCTCCCCGGCGGCGGCGAGGACACCCACGCGGTGGAGACCGCCATCGCGCGGCTGCGGACCTGTCTCGGCGCCCCGAAGATCGTGCAGACGGTGGTCAAGCGCGGCTACCGTCTCGCGCTCGACCCGGTCGATTGCGGGGACGACTAGTGGGCGGGCCGGCACTGGTGCTCGTCGCGCACGGCACCAGGAGCCCGCGCGGCGTCGACATGGTCGCCGCGCTCGCCGATGCCGTGGCGGACGAGGTGGGCACCACCCGCGTCGCCTTCGTCGACGTCCTCGGTCCGTCGCCCTCGGAGGTGCTCCGCGACCTCGGCGGGCCCGCCGTCGTGGTGCCCGCCTTTCTCGCCTCGGGGTATCACGTGCACACGGACGTCCCGCGCGAGGTCGTCGATTCCGGGCACCCCGATGTGACCGTCACCAGGGCACTCGGGCCGGACCCGGTGCTGGCCACCGTGCTGTTCGAGCGCCTGCGCGAGGCGGGCTGGCGGCTGGGCGACGCGGTGGTGCTCGCGGCGGCCGGATCGTCGGATCCGCGCGCGCTGGCCGACGTGCGCCGCGGCGCCATGATGCTCGCGGAACTGGTCCGGAGCACGGTGCACATCGGCTACGTCGCGACCGCGGAGCCGCGGGTGCCCGAGGTGGTCGAGGGGCTGCGGTCGGCGGGTCACCGCCGGGTGTTCATCGCCTCGTATCTGTTGGCGCACGGCCTGTTCCACCGGAGGCTGGTCGATGCCGGATCGGACGGGGTGGCCGAGCCGCTCGGGGTGCACCCGGCTCTGGTTCGGCTGTTGGCCGACCGCTATCGCGCCGGCTGCGCGGACATCGCGTCCGTCAACGAGGCAACGGCAGCAGTTCCGCGGAGCCACCGTCAGGCGTTGCCGGTTCGATGATCGCGAGGGCGTCGGCCCCGATCAGCGCGGCGAGGTGAGCCGTCCCCACCGGCGCGGTCGCGTGCCAGTGACCGTCTGACCGTCGGGTGGCCGTGACGACCCGAGGGGCGTCGGAGGCGAGTTCCGCGGCGTTCTCGATCGGCGCGCGCGGCCGGGTAGGGGCCGGGGCGCCGGTGAGCGCGGCGACCACGGCAGGCGCCGTCATGAGCATCGTGGCGACCGCCGCGAAGGGGTTGCCGGGCAACCCCAGCACGATGCGGCCGTCCGGCAGCACCGCGACCACCTGCGAACCGCCCGGCCGGCATCGCACCCGCCCGACCACCAGGCGGGCGCCGCAGCGGGTGAGCGCCATCCGCAGGTGATCGGCGGCGCCGCCCCCGGTCGCGCCGACGATGACGATCAGGTCGGGTTGCGCTCCCGTGTCCGAAACCGGCTGCGCCAGTAGCTCATCGAAGCCCCCGACGGTGTCGCGCAGGTGCGATTCGGCGGCCGTGCGAATCCCGCACCAGGACAAGAAATGCGGCATCACGGGTCCGAGGCTGTCCCGGGTCTGGCCGGTGCGCAACGGGCCGTCCCGGCGGATCTCGTCCCCGGTCACCACGATGTGGGCCGTGACGGGCCCACGGACCAGTAGTTCGGTGACCTCGCCGCTGAGCGCCACCGAGACGACGGCGGGGGTGACCGGTTCGCCCGCCTCCGCGAGCGGTGCACCCGGCTGCCAGTTCTCACCGCGCCTGCGGGTGTCGTCGCGGACCGGTGCGTCCGGGCGCCTGCTCAGCGTGGTGTCCGCGAGTTCGACGTGCTCGTCGCGCACGACGGAGGTGGCCCCGGACGGCACATGGGCACCGGTGGCGATGCGCACCGCGTGCCCGGGTTCGAGTTCGACCTCGTCCTCCGAGCCGGCATAGCGGATGGCCGTGTCGAGTTGCCAGGGGCCGTCGCCGGATACGGCGTAGCCGTCCATCGCCGAGATGTCGATCCGGGGCAGCGCGTCGGCGGCGAGCATCGGTCGCGCCAGCACCCCCCCGATCGCGGCGAGCGGGGCGGCCGAGCGAGCGGGCAGCATGGCGACGGCCTCGCGGACGGCCCGCCTGGCCTCATCGAGACCGACGGCGGGGGAGGCGCTGCGCGCCCGGGCGGCTGCGACATCGGCCTCGGTGTCGCAGTCGGAGATCCCGGCCATGGGAACGGTGACGTACCCGGCCGGGATCAGTGTCTTCATCGGCCTGTTGGCCAGATCGGTGCGCCCGAGCTCGTCGAGCCCCGCGGACAGCGCATCCCGGCGCCACACACCGAGGAGGAACTGCACCCGACCGGATTCGTCGAGCGCAAAGGCCGCGGGTGCACTCGGCTCGCGGTCTAGCGCCGCGACCAGGCTCTCGATCGATGCCGAGGACAGGAACGGTAGGTCGGCGGCGATCACCACCACCGGGGTGGTGCCGCCGCCCAACTCGAGCAGGCCCGCGTCCATCGCGAGGACCGGGCCGCCGCCGACAGGCGATTCCTGAGTCTGTGCGATCGAGGCGGCGAGGTCGTCGCGGTGCGGTCCGACGACGACCACCCGCTCCGCCCCGGCGACGGCGTCGAGCGCGGCGCGCAGCATCGAACGGCCGGCGATGACGATCGCGGGCTTGTCGACGCCACCCATCCGGGTGGCGGATCCGCCGGCGAGAATGACTGCATCGTATGCCGAGGGAGCGCCGGTGGTCATCGATAGATGATCCCATTGATCTGCAGGTGATTCGAATTGAGGACGCCGGTTGTCCTCGATCCTCCCTAGCGTCGGAGGCATGGAAAAGACGACGCAATCCACCCCGGTCCGGCCAGTCCCCGAGGGCTACGCCACCGTCACGCCCTGGATCATCTCCCGGGACACCGCGCGGCTGCTCGACTTCGTGCGGGACGCGTTCGACGCCGAGGAACTGGCCCGCGTCGAGTACGGGGGCGCGATCGGACACGCGGAGGTGCGGATCGGGGACTCGGTGGTGATGATGTTCGACGGTCGCCCGGATTGGCCGGACACGCCCGGCTTCCTGCGGCTGTACGTCGAGGACGCCGATGCCACCTTCCTGCAGGCACTTGAGGCGGGGGCAACGCCGGTCACGGAGGTGACCGAACTCTTCTTCGGGGATCGCGTCGGTCGCGTCCGCGATCCGCTGGGCAACCTGTGGTGGATTCAGACCCGCGTGGTGGATCTGACGCCAGAAGAACTCGAGATCCGTTCGCAGCAGCCGGAATTCGTGGCCGCGATGGAGTACGTCGCGGGCGCCCCACTGGTGCAACCGTCGACGTAACCCCGAGTCAGGCCTTCTTGACCACGCTCGACTTGAGCTGCATCGGACCGATGCCGTCGACCTTGCAGTCGATGTCATGGTCGCCGACGCCCTTGACCAGACGGATGTTGCGCACCTTGGTGCCCGACTTGATGCCGGTCGGGCTGCCCTTGACCTTGAGCGTCTTGATCACCGTGACGGTGTCGCCGTCGGCGAGCACGTTGCCGACGGCGTCGCGGATCACGTCGGTGCCCTCGTCATCGCCCGCGCCCGCCGCCCACTCGTGTGCGCATTCCGGGCAGACAAGGAGCGAGCCCATCTCGTAGGTGAACTCGCAGGAGCACTGGGGGCACGGGGGCAGGGTCTGATCCATCTGTCCATCGTATTCGCGAGGAGGATCGTCACCGGACCGCTCGCCTGGCGCGCGCCGCGCGGGCCAGCATTCGTGGAGAGAGCATCACGAAGGGCGAGCGGTTGCGGGTGCCGTACGCGAAGAACCGGTCCGCCACCCACGGATCGCGGGCGGCGCCTGCGAACAGCAGGCGTTGCAGCGGATTGAGTCGAGGACGCTGGCTGAATTCGATCGCGAAGAACTGGTGCGGCCACAGTCGCATCCGGTGATGACGCTGGTAGCGACGTGCCGCCCGGTCTATCTCTCGGTCGGTGCCGGTCACGAGCGGTTTCGCGACGGAGTCGCTCAGCCACTCGGCGGTCTGCAGCGCCCAGCCGCACCCGGCGCCCCAGACAGGGTCGAGTACCAGGGCGGCGTCCCCGACGAGCGCGACGCCGGGAGCGGCGATGCGGAGCCGGGTGACGCTCGGGTAGTCGCGGGTGCCGACGACATCGGACACTCGCTCCGCATCGGTCAGGTCCGGGGCGTCCGGCAGACCCTCGAACATGCGCACCAGCGCTGCCTCCTTGTCGTCGTCGAACTCCGGCAGTCGGCTCTTGTCGGGCACGGCGGTGAGGACGGTGACCCCGGCATCGTTGCCGAACGCGTATGCCGCGTCGGGCTCGAGCAGCCACAGCTGGACCGATTGCCCATGGGGGATGGTGACGTTCACGAAGGAGGCGAAGTAGGCGAAGCGGTCGTTCCGGGACTCCCGGCCGGGTAGGCCGGCGAGCCGGGCCACCTTCGAGAACCGACCGTCCGCGCCGACGACCAGTCGGCAGGAGAGCCGTCCCACGCGGTCGGCGACCACACCGTCGACGCGCCCATCGGGACCTCGAGTCAGCTCACGCAGCTTCGCGCCCAACATCAGATCGACACCCGGCGCCTTGGCGGCGGTTCGCCGCATCAGCGGATCGAGGATCTCGCGTCGGAGGTTGTAGCCGTGCGATGGTCGGTTTGTCGGTTCCGGTTCCTCGACCCAGCCGAATCGACTCCAGGCGTTGCCGTGGTTGCGGATCGCCCCGGCGGCCTCGAGTTCGGAGGCGAGTCCGAGCCGCTGGAGGGTGGGGAGCGCGCACGACTGGATGTAGTGCGTGCACATTCGCTTGTACGCCGCCGGATTCCGATTCGCCTCCAGCAGCGCCACCCGCAGGCCTCGGCGTCCGAGCAGGATGGCGGCCGTGCACCCGGCCAGGCTCGATCCGACAATTGCGACGTCGTACTCGCCGCCCATGATCGCTCACCGCGATTCGGTCGTAGAAATACGCCGCCTTTCAGTGTCGCAGTTGCCCGGTGCGGATGTAAACACAACGATTCGGCCACGGCCGCGGACGATATCCGCAGGTCGGCGGACAATCACACGCATGACGCTGGGCGGTGAACCGAACTTCCGGGAGCTCGAGCCTGGCATCGTCACGGACTTCAGCGCCAGAATGAGCTACGGCTCCTACCTCGACCTGGGCACGCTGCTCAGCGCGCAGAACCCGGTCAGCGAGCCGCAGCACCACGACGAGATGCTCTTCATCATCGCGCACCAGACCACCGAGCTCTGGCTCAAGCTCGTCCTGCACGAGATCCGCGCGGCCCGCGCCGCGTTCGCCGAGGACGCCATCGGGGTGGCGCTCAAGTGCATCGCCCGCGTCAAGCACATCCAGAAGTCGATGACCGAGCAGTGGTCGATCCTGGCGACGCTGACGCCGACCGAGTACGCCGAGTTCCGAGGTTTCCTCGGCAGCGCATCCGGATTCCAGTCGTACCAGTACCGGGCCGTCGAGTTCATCCTCGGGAACAAGAACGCGGACCTGCTCGGGGTGTTCGAGGCGGATCCGCCGTCCCATGCCGTCCTCGACGATCTCCTGGGCGAGCCGACCCTGTACGACGAGTTCTGGCGCTGCCTCGCCCGTGCGGGCTACGACGTGCCCGGCTCCGCGCTGGACCGCGAGGTCACCGCGGCCTATGTGCTGAACCCAGAGCTGATGCCGCTGGTCAAGCACGTCTACGAGCATCCGGGGGACTGCTGGCCCGCGTACGAGTCCTTCGAGGAGTTCGTCGACCTGGAGGAGAGCTTCCAGCTCTGGCGGTTTCGGCACCTACGGACCGTGCTGCGGGTGATCGGGATGAAGACCGGCACCGGCGGGTCCTCTGGCGGCGCGGGGTACCTACAGCGCGCGCTCGAACTCAGCTTCTTTCCCGAGCTGTTCGCGGTACGCACCGAGCTGGGGAACTGACGGGCCGGGGCATGAACGTCGACGTCGCGAACCTGTGGAGCGGGGCGTGGTTGGGACGCTGCCGACTGACGGTTGGCGGCGATCTGCTGGTCTCGGCTCGGCGGCGGAACGCCATGGACGGGCGCGCCGATCTCGAGATTCCCGGCGTGGTGTTCGCGGGCCTGCGCGACGCCCACGTGCACCTCGGGCTGGTCGATGCCGGCGCCCTCTTCGCGGGTGGGCTGGCGGTGGTGCACGACCTCGGCTCGCCGCCGTCGGTTCTCGCCCCGTTCGCCGACGCGGCGGTGCACACCGGACTACCCGAGGTGAGCTTTGCGGGTCAGTTCCTCACCGCCCCTGGCGGATACCCCACCGACCGGTCCTGGGCGGCGGCCGAGTCGGTGCGCGTGGTCGACGGACCGCAGGCGGCGGCGAGCGCCGTCGACACCCAGGTCAGGGCGGGCGCGTCCTTCGTGAAGATCATGCTGAACAGCGCGGCGGGGCCGGTGTTCGACGACGCGACGCTCGACGCACTGGTCGGAGCCGCGCACGCGGACGGAGTTCCCGTCGTCGCGCACGCGGAGGGACGGGGCCAGGCCGCGCGTGCCTTCGAGGCCGGAGTGGAACGACTCGCGCACACCCCGTGGACCGAGCGCCTGCCCGAGGAACTGCTCACGGCGATGGCGGCGTCGATGCGGTGGATCAGCACGCTCGATATCCACGGCCGCGGAGGCGAATTCGATGTCGCCACCGACAACCTTCGCCGGTTCCGTGCGTGTGGCGGGGTCGTGAAGTACGGAACCGACCAGGGCAACGGTCCGCAGCCGGTCGGACTCAACCCGCGTGAACTCGACGCCCTGCTCGACGCAGGCCTCGATCGGGTGGCGGTGCTGGAGTCGATCACCATCCCGTGGCCGCCGGGCACCTCGACCCGGCTCGCGTGGGCGCCGGGTGCGCCGCCCAGCGATGAGAGGCACTGGGCCTCCTGGCTCGCCTCGACCCGCAACCTCGAGTCGGCGCAGATCAAGGAGCAGTTCGGATGAGTCTCTCGAGTCCTGTCCCACAACACTTCTCGGTGCGCGCCGTCGAACTCGACGATACCGATCCGCTGTGCTCGTACCGGGACCTGTTCGTCGACGCCCCGTCCGTCGTCTCCTACCTGGACGGGAACTCGCTGGGGCGGCCGACCAAGGCGGGTGCCGAGCAGGTCGCCCGCTTCGTCGCCGAGTCCTGGGGCGGCAGGCTGATCCGTGGCTGGGACGAGGAGTGGTTCGACCTGCCCCTGACCATCGGCGATGAACTCGGGCGGGTGGTGCTCGGCGCGGCCGCGGGCCAGACCGCGGTGGGCGACTCCACCAGCGTGCTGCTCTACAAGCTGGCCAGGGGCGCCGTCGCGCTGCGGCCGGGGCGCGACGAGATCGTGGTGGACACAGACAATTTCCCCACCGACCGCTACGTCCTCGAGGCGGTCGCGTCCGAGCTCGGGATGACTCTGAGGTGGATCGAGTCGGACCCGCGGAGCGGGGTGCGCGCGGACGAGGTCGCCGCGGTGGTCGGGGACCGGACCGCGCTGGTGGTGCTCAGCCACGTCGCCTATCGGTCGGGTTATCTGGCCGACGCCGCCTCGATCACCCGGGTCACGCATGCTGCGGGCGCGCTCATGTTGTGGGACCTGTGCCACTCGGTCGGCTCGGTCCCGATCGAACTCGACGAGTGGGGAGTCGATCTCGCCGTCGGCTGTACCTACAAATACCTGAACGGCGGGCCCGGATCGCCCGCGTTCGCCTATGTCCGCGCCGGGCTGCTGGAGGAGTTCGTGCAGCCGATCTGGGGGTGGATGGGCCGCGAGGACGTTTTCGAGATGGCGGCGGGCTACCGGCCCGCGCGCGGCATCCGGCGGATCCTCAGCGGCACGCCGGCGATCCTGGGGATGATCGCGATGCGCGACACCGTCGAGCTCATCGACGGGGCGGGGATCGGTGAGATCAGGGCGAAATCGGTGCGGCTCACCGAGTTCGCGCTCGAGCTCGTAGCCGAGTCGCTCGTTCCGATCGGGGTGACGATCGCGTCGCCGGTCGATCCGAGTCTGCGCGGCGGCCACGTCACCATCGACCACCCGCGCTTCCGGGCCGCGACCCCCGCGCTGTGGGAGCGCGGGGTGATTCCCGACTTCCGGGCGCCCGAGGGACTTCGGCTGGGGCTGAGCCCGCTGAGCACCAGCTTCAGTGAGGTGGTCGCCGGCGTGGAGGCGATACGCGCCGAGCTGGCGGTCGGGGACTGAGCAGCCGATCGGTCAAGCCCGGCGGCCCCGAGCCTCGGCGGCCAGCGCGTTCAGCTCGTCGATCGCACGCGACGCATCGTCGACGGGCACCAGCAGGTGGTCGTGGTGGTATCCGGCGATGACGTTGCAGCTGATGCCGGCCTCGGCCAGCCGCGAGCTCACCGCCGCGGTGAGCCCGACGGCGTCCAGCGCGGAGTGCACCCGCAGCGTCAGCCAGGCCGCTTCGAAGTCGTAGCCCCAGCCGCGGGCGTCGGCCTCCGCCTTGGCGACCACCAGGGTGACGCCCTCCTCCTCCGTGATCGTTGCCGCAGCCGGGATCCCGGCGGCCGCTGCAGCGGGCACCGAGACGAATACGAACGTCCCCGGATGTCGGACCGGGTTCATCGATGAGATCAGGACCTCGAGGTCGCGTTCGCCGCTCATCGCTCGACGATCTCAGAACTCGTGTCGCGCGGCGGCGAGGTCGACCCGTCCGTCACGGATCGGCACACCTTCGAGCGCCAGCTTCGAGATCTGCCGGTGCGCGAGATGGGCGGCGGGCCTGCCGCTCGCGCCGAGCACCCGGTGCCACGGCAGGTCGGCCGAGTCGGTGCGCATGATCCAGCCGACGGTCCTGGGGCTCGACAGCCCGGCGGCCGCCGCGATGTCGCCGTAGGTCGCCACCTTGCCGGGCGGGATCGCCGCGACCAGCTCGCGGACCCGCTCGATCTGCGCCTCCGTGGTGGCGGCCACCTACAGCAGCTTCCCGATCAGTTCCGCGACGTCTACCGGCCTGGCCTGCCCGACCATATGATCTACGTCCATCTCGACCACGGTGAGGCGATCGCCGAGGTGTGCCGCGAGGGCGGTCCGGAATGCCGCGGTGACATATGGCGGTTGCACCCGCATCGCCTGCACCAGGATCGTGGGCAGGTCCGCGGGCGGCAGCACGAACGGCCGGGCCAGTTCGCCCCAGGACGCCACGATCGCCGGGATCGACATCCGCCAGCCGACCCGGCCGCCCTCGCGGTCGATCAGGTGCTCGGTGAGCTCGGCGTCGAGCACGTCGTCCGCCACGTCCGCCCACGCCCCATGCACCTTCTCCGAACGCGCCTCCGCGGTGTCGGTGTAGTCCGGGAACCGGACGGTCAGGTCGGCGATCTCCGCCATGAACGCCGGATCCATTCCGATCGCGGGGTCGAGGAGCACCAGGGCGCGCACCCGCTCCGGTACCCGGCGGGCCAGGTGCACGGCGATGGCGCCGCCGTACGAGTGGCCCACCAGCACGACCGGCTCGGTGGCCTCGGTCTCCAGGACCCCGACGAGGTCGTCGACCTGGTCGGCGATGCCCCAGGGCGGCGACCACGTCGAGCGGCCGTGGCCCCGCAGGTCGGGCGCGATCACTCTGGCCTCGGGCAGGTGCCCCTCCGCGAGGTGCTGCCAGCGCTGACCGTGGCCGGTGAGGCCGTGCAGCGCCAGGACCTGCCTGCCGGCCGGGGGCCCGAAGCGGTGGATGTGGATCTCGCCCATGCCGGACATCTTGCCGGATCCCACGGATCACGGAGGACGTGGCGGACGCGCGGCGGTGGTTGTCTGCCTCCCGTGATGGAATGCCACCCATGTCGGTCGATCGGGAACAGTCGCGGCGGCCCACCGCCACGTTGGTCCGTCGGTCGACGGAGGCAGGCCCGCGCCGGGCGTGGGGCCCTGAAGCGCAGCGGCTGATGGATGTGCCGCGCGGAAGCAGGGGTCGACGGCCGTGGCAGGTGCTCGGCGGCCCGGGCACGGGCAAGACCTCGCTGCTGGTCGACCTCGCGGTCTCGCGGATCGCCGACGGCGGGTGCGACCCGGAATCGATTCTCGTGCTGACCCATTCACGCCGCGCCGCCACCGTGGTCCGGGAGGCGATCACCGCGGGTCTGCTCGGGTCCGCCGGCCCCGACGCGCTGCGGGCCACCCGTGAGCCGCTGGTCAGGACGGTGCACTCGTACGCGTTCGCGGTGCTCCGCCTGCAGGCCGCCGCGCATTCCAACCCGCCGCCGCGGCTGATCACCGGGGCCGAGCAGGACGCGGTGCTGCGCGAGATGCTGCGAGGTGACGTCGCGGACGGTGCCCAGCACTGGCCTGAGCGGCTGCGGCCCGCGCTGTCGTTGACCGGCTTCGCGGTCGAGCTGCGTGATCTGATGCTGCGGGCAGGCGAGCGCGGCCTCGGGCCCGAGGACCTCGTCGCCCTTGGCCGGACACATTCGCGGCCGGAGTGGGTGGCGGCCGGACGCTTCGCCGCCCACTACGAGCACGTGATGCTCTTGCGCGGCGCCGTCGGGGTGGAGGCCCCCGAGGCCACGGCACCCGCGCTCGACGCGGCCGAACTCGTCGGCGCGGCGCTGACCGCGTTCGCCACCGACCCGGAGCTGCTGCAGCAGGAGCGCTCACGGATCCGGTACCTGCTCGTCGACGATGCCCAGCACCTGGACCCGCAGGCGGCCGAGTTGGTCCGGCTGATCGGCGCGGGCACCGATCTGGCCGTGGTGGCGGGCGATCCGGACCAGGCGGTCTTCGGATTCCGGGGGGCCGACCCGCGGTTTCTGATGGACCTCGCCGACAACGGCTCCGAGAACCGGCTGATCCTCGACACCGATCATCGTTGCGCGGAACGGATCTCGGCGGTCACGGCAGCGATCGCCGGCCGCCTTCCCGGCCGGCCGCCACATCGGGGTGCGGCGGCCGCGACCGACGAACCGGGCCGGGCCCAGGTGCAGGTGCTCGGCACCCAGGGCAAGGAGGCCGCGCTGATCGCCGACACCCTGCGCCGCGCACACCTGCACGACGGTGTGCCCTGGTCGCGGATGGCGGTCGTGGTCAGGTCGGTGCCGCGGGTGCTGCCCCCGCTGCGCCGCGCCCTGCTGGCGGCGGGCGTCCCGGTCACCACGTCGGCCTCGGAACTCCCACTCGCCCGTCAGCATTCGGTCGGCGGCCTGCTGCTGGTGCTGCGCGCGGTCGCGGGCGTCGAGTTCACCGGCGAGGACGCGCTGGCGCTGGTGTCAGGACCGGTCGGGGGATCCGATCCGGTAACGCTGCGGCGGCTCCGCCGCGGCCTGCGCAGGGTGGAGCTCGCCGCGGGTGGTCAGCGCGACTCCGCGGACCTCCTGCGGTCGTTGATCGTCGACGGCGAGGACGAGCACCGCGGCCTGATCGCCAAGCTCAGCGACGGCGAGTCCGCCGCCCTGCGCCGGGTCCTGTCGATCCTCGGCCAGGCCAGGGCCGCCCACCGGAAGGGGCGCGGCGTCGAGGGCGTGCTCTGGGCGAGCTGGCAGGCGACCGGCCTGGAGAAGCGGTGGGCCGCCGCCTCGCTGCGCGGCGGGCCGATCGGCGCGCAGGCGGACCGGGACCTCGACGCGGTGGTCGCGCTCTTCGACGCCGCCGCCGGTTATGTCGACCGGTTGCCAAGGGCGACTCTCGCCGGTTTCGTGGAATACCTTTCCGAACAACAGATCTCGACCGACTCGAGGACCGTCGCGGTCCCCGGAGAAGCGGTCACGGTGCTCAGCGCGCACTCCGCGGCCGGCCGGGAATGGGATGTGGTGGCCGTCGCAGGGGTCCAGGAGGGGCTGTGGCCGGGCCTGCGGGCCCGCGGCACCCTGCTGGGCACCGAGGTGCTGGTGGATCTCACCGCCGGCGTCGGCGACGCCTCCCCGGCGAGCGAGTCGCAGCTGTCGCGGACCGCCCCGCTGCTGGCCGAGGAGCGGCGACTGTTCCTGCTCGCCTGCAGTCGGGCCCGCCGGTCCCTGCTGATCACCGCCGTCGAGTCGGCGACAGGGGATGCGGACCTGGTGCCCTCGCGGTTCGTGGACGAGCTCATCGGCCGCGTCGAGGGCGACGACGGTCCCGCGGAGGCGGTCGTGGAGCAGCCGGTGCCCGCGGGGCGGGTGCTGTCGCTGCCGTCGCTGGTCGCGGAACTCCGTCGGGCCGTGTGCGATCCGGACCTCGCCCGCAGCGATCCGCAGCGTCAGGCCCGGGCGGCTCGGCAACTCGCCCGGCTGGCAAGGGACGGTGTGCGCGGCGCGCATCCGCAGAACTGGTGGGGTGTGGGCGGCATGAGCACCGACGCCCCGCTGTGGGAACCCGACGACGGGCCGGTCCCGCTGTCGCCGTCGACGATCGAGCAGCTGAGCACGTGCCCGTTGCGGTGGGCGCTCGAACGCAATGGCGGCACCGACGGCGAGAACACCCATGCGGTGACCGGGACCCTGGTGCACACCCTGGTCCAGGCCGTGGCGGGCAAGCTGCCGCCCGACCAGGTGCGCAAGGCGCTCGCCACCGCCTGGGACGCGGTCGATCTCGGCTCGCAGTGGTACTCGAGACGGGAGATGGACCGTACCGGTCAGATGCTCGACAGCTTCTCCGAGTGGCTGCGGCTCTCGCGCGGCGAGCTCACGGAGGTCGGCGTCGAGGTCGCCGTCGACGGCGTCCTTGAGCCGCGCGAGGAGGGCGGACCCGAGATCCGGCTGCGCGGCCGGATCGACCGCCTCGAGCGCGACACCGAGGGCAGGCCGGTGATCGTGGACGTGAAGACCGCGCGCAGCCCGGTCAGCAAGGAGGCCGCGCAGCAGCACGCGCAGCTGGCGACCTATCAGGTGGCGGCGCTGGCAGGCGCGATCGAGGGCGAGCCGCCCTCGGAGCCGGGCGGGGCGCGCCTGGTGTTCGTGGCGAAGCCGAACAAGAAGGAGGGCGCCACCCAGCGCCTGCAGACCCCGCTCGGCGAGGACGGCGAACAGGAGTGGCTCACCGTGGTGCACGACGCGGCCGCGGCCACCAAGGGCCCAGGGTTCCGGGCGCAGCCGAACGACGGGTGCAGGCACTGCCCCGCCCGGTCGAGCTGCCCGGCTCAGGAGACCGGACGGCAGGTGACCGAGGGATGATGCGGGACACCGAGATATGGAGGAGTGGAGTCCGGGTGAGCCCGGCCGACCTGGCAGTCGCGCTCGGCCAGCATCCGCCGACCGCCGAACAGGCAGCCGTCATCGCGGCGCCGCTCGGGCCGACCCTGGTGGTCGCGGGCGCGGGAGCGGGCAAGACCGAGACGATGGCGGCCAGGGTGGTCTGGCTGGTGGCCAACGGCCTGGTCGACCCCGAGCAGGTCCTCGGGCTCACCTTCACCCGCAAGGCCGCCCAGCAGCTCACCAGCCGGATCCGGCAACGTCTTGCGCGCCTTGCCGGTTCGGCCCTGTTGCGCAAGCTCGATCCGACCGGTGACCTGCGCGGGCGGATCCTCGGCGGTGAGCCGGAGGTGAGCACCTACCACTCCTACGCCGGCCGGTTGCTGTCCGAGCACGGGCTGCTGCTGCCGATCGAGCCGTCCGCCGAGCTGCTGTCGGAGACCGAGCTGTGGCAGCTCGCGCACCAGGTGGTCAGCTCATGGGACGGCGACCTGGAGACCGACCGCACCCCGACCTCGCTCACCGAGGCGGTGCTCGCGCTGTCCGGGCAGCTGGCCGAGCATCTGGTGGAGCCGGACGACCTGCGCGAGGCACACACCGAGCTGGACAAGCTGATCCACACGCTGCCCGCGGGCCCCAAGCAGCGCGGCGGGCCGAAGAAGGAACTGCTCGACGTCCTCGAGACCCAGCACGAGCGGGTCGCCCTGCTGCCGCTGGTGCAGCGGGTTTCTGAGACGCTCAGGCGGGAGGGAGCTCTCGACTTCGGGAGCCAGATGTCGCTGGCCGCCCGGGTCGCCTCGGAGCATCCCGAGGTGGGGCGCTCGGAGCGGCGGCGCTTCCGGGTGGTCCTGCTCGACGAATACCAGGACACCGGGCACGCCCAGCGGGTGTTGCTGTCCTCGCTGTTCGGTGGCGGCGAGGACGGCGACCTCGCGCTGACCGCCGTCGGCGACCCGATGCAGTCCATCTACGGCTGGCGGGGCGCGTCGGCGGCCAACCTGCCCAGGTTCGCCACCGACTTCCCGCTGCCGGGCGGCGATCCCGCGCCGCGCCTCGAGCTCCTCACCAGTTGGCGGAACCCGCCCGAGGCGCTGACCCTCGCGAACGCGGCCTCGGAATCACTGCGCGAGCGTGGGGTTCCCGTGCAGCAGCTGCGACCGCGGCCGGGTGCGGTCGCGGGTGACATCCGGCTCGCGGTCACCGAGGACGTCGAACGCGAGCGGGACTGGCTCGCCGCCCGGATCGCCGAGGAGTACGCCGCCGCGGCCGCCTCCGGCCAGGCCCCGCCCACCGCGGCGGTCCTGATCCGCCGCAACGCCGACGCCGCGCCGATCGCGGCCGCGTTGCGCCGCCACGGCCTGCCGGTGGAGGTGGTCGGGCTCGGCGGGTTGCTGCACACACCCGAGGTCGCGGACGTCATCGCCATGCTGCGGATGGTCGCCGATCCGCTCGCGGGCAGCGCGGCGATGCGGATCCTGACCGGGGCGAGGTGGCAGATCGGGGCCGCCGACCTGGCCGCGCTGTGGCGCAGGGCGCGCGAGCTGGCGATCGGGTCGACACACGGCACCGGGGGAGCGGTCACCGATGCGGCCAGCCTTGACCAGGCGCTCGAGGCCGCGCTCCCCGGCGAGCACGCCGAGCTCGCCGGCCTGGCCGACGCGATCTCGGACCCCGGTGGTCCGCAGCGTTATTCGCCCCTCGGCTACGCCCGGATCGGGGCGTTGGCGGCTGAACTGGTCTCGCTGCGCGAGCGCATCGGTCAGCCGCTCACGGAGCTGGTCGCCGAGGTGGAGCGGGTGCTGGGGATCGGCATCGAGGCGCAGGCCCGGCTGCGCTTCACAGGTGACGGTGGTGCGGGCCGCGAGCATCTGGACGCCTTCGCGGACGCGGTCGCCGGGTACTCCCGCAATTCCACGGCGACGCTGACCGGACTGCTGGCCTTCCTGTCGGCCGCCGAAACGATCGAGAAGGGCCTGGCCCCCGGCGAGGTCGAGGTCGCGCCGGATCGGGTGCAGGTCCTGACGGTGCACTCGGCGAAGGGGCTCGAGTGGGAGGTCGTCGCGGTGCCCCACCTGGTGGAGGGCGTGTTCCCGTCGAAGACCGCCTCCGGCAGCTGGCTGGGAGCGGTCGGTGAACTGCCGCCCGCGCTGCGCGGCGACCGGGCCCGAGACGGCGATGGCGCGGAAGGTGTCCCGGTGCTCGATCTCGAGGAACTGTTCAACCGCAAGGACCTCGAGGACGCCCTCGCCGACCACAAGGCCGCGCTGGGTCGGCGCAGGCTCGACGAGGACAGGCGCCTGTTCTACGTGGCGCTCACCCGTACCGAGCGGGCGCTGTATCTGTCCGGCCATCACTGGTCGGAGTCGGGCAGCGCGCCACGGGGTCCGTCGGAGTTCCTGCTGGAGATGCGCGAGCTCGTCGACAGTGCCGACCCGACCGAACCGATCGGGACGGTGGAGCTGTGGGCGCAGGCCCCGGACGAGGACGCGGAGAATCCGCTCACCGCGGAGCCGGTGACCGCGCAGTGGCCGAGCGATCCGCTGGGGAGCAGGCGTGATCCGGTGGAACACGGCGCGGAACTGGTGCTGGCCGAACTGATCGCGCTCGGCCCCGAAGACGAAGACGAAGACGA
>Ga0105243_10000600_pt1 | contig 35955 bp, 29 predicted proteins | sample KBSM34metaG_FD_81525 | JGI IMG/M metagenome (GOLD analysis project Ga0105243, IMG submission 81525) | Miscanthus rhizosphere microbial communities from Kellogg Biological Station, Michigan, USA - KBS M3-4 metaG | ecosystem: Host-associated > Plants > Roots > Rhizosphere > Soil | place... | reverse complement strand
CACCGACTCCCACGGCTCTCCGCGCGGCCTCGCCGGCATCATCGAAGACCTCGTGCCGCTCGTGGTCGGCCGCGACCCGCGTGCGGTAGAGCGGATCGTCTGGGATCTCTTCCGGGCAACGCGGGAAAGCCCGGGCTCGGTGATCCAGAAGGCGATCGGCGGGATCGAGAATGCGCTGCTCGACCTCAAGGGGAAGGCACTCGGCGTTCCCGTGTACGAGCTCTTCGGCGGGCCGACGCGCGACGACGTCGACGTCTACTGGTCGCACTGCGGCACCACACGGGCACGCGCCTGGGAGGTGACGAACACCAAGAAGCTCGCCTCGTACGACGACGTCGTCAAGCTGGGCGCGGAGGTCGTCGAGCGCGGGTTCCCGGCCTTCAAGACGAACATCGTCATCCCCGGCGACGAGCCGCAGGTGTTGATGCCCGGCTTCCACGGAGACGGGCTCGACCGCAATCCGTCACCCGAGCTCGAGGATGCGCTCGTGCATCTGCTCGACGCGTTCGCCGAAGGGACCCAGGGCAAGGCCGAGCCGATCGTCGACCTCAACTTCAACCTCACCGCGGAAGGAGTGCTGCGCATCGCGCGCACCCTCGAGGACCACGACCTGATGTGGCTCGAGGTCGACGCCTTCGATCCCATCTCACTCGCCGCGGTTCGCAACGGCTCGGCGATCCCGATCTGCTCCGGCGAGAACCTTTATACGAATCGCGGATTTCGTCCCTTCTTCGAGACGGGCGCGATGGACGTCGCATCCGTCGACGTGATCTGGAACGGCTTCCACCAGGCCAAGAAGATCGCCGACCTCGCCGAGACGTTCGAGGTCAACTGCGCGCCGCACAACTACTACAGCCATCTCGCTACGTTCATCTCGGCACAGTGGTGCGCTGCGATCCCGAACGTGCGCATCCTCGAGGTCGATTTCGACGACGTCCCGTGGCGTGAGGAGCTCACGACCTCCGTGCCTGCGATTGCGGACGGCAAGCTGACGATTCCGTCGGGACCAGGGTGGGGCACGGACGTGAACGAAGACGTCCTGCGCGAGCATCCGTGGCCGGAATGAGAGTCCCCACCCCGGCGCGTGCCGTCGTCTGGAGGACCGGTCGCCGCGCCGTCGACTGGTCCGCGAAGAAGCTCAAGCTCGCCAGCTACGTGCCGTTCTACGACTACCGCGAACAGCTGGATCTGCACACGACGTTCCACCGAGACGCGCGCAGGGTGCGCGACAAGCGGCCGTCGACCGTCGACGACAGCAACTTCGACCTCACGCTCACGGTGGAAGGGCTCGAGGACGTCCTCGCGGGGCGGGAATGGTCGGGCAAGCGCGTCCTCGAGGTCGGCCCGAAGCACGGCACGCACGCGCTCTGGATCGACGAGCACCTTCAACCTTCGGAGCTTGTCTTCTCGGACTTCGCCTCCGACCGGCACTTCCACGAACGGTGGGAGGGACAGCTGCGCGCGCCGCACCGCTGGGTGTACGGCGACCTGCGCTCGGCCGCCGAGCTGCAGGAGCTGGAGCAGTTCGACGCCGTCTTCTTCCTCGGCGTGCTCTACCACAGTGCGTTCCACCTGCCGCTGCTCGGGATGCTCAACCGTGTGACGCACCTGGGCGGGGAGATGCTGCTCGAGACGACGATCGATCCGCGACCCGACGCGGCCGTTCGCATCCGGTGGCAGCAGGGAACGGGGAAGGCGAAGGCAGTGCCGACGCTCGACGCGCTCCGCATCGAGCTCGCGTGGACGGGCTGGCGCGACGTGACCTGGTTCACGGACTACAGGCCGGAATCGAGCGAGGTCGTCCTGCTCTGTCGCAAGACGGATGACCTGGGCGACGGCGCCGACGTCGTGGACCTCGTCACGCCGCAGCGTCAGCCGGCGTGAAGCGAGCTCTCGCGCTCGCGGCGATCGTCGTTGCGGGCACGGTCACCTACGGAGAGCTCGGCGGGCTTCTGAAGGGGCCGTCCGTGTTCGCCGACGAGCTCATCTACATGGACGCGACCCGGTCGGTCGCCGACGGTCACCGGCCGATGGAGCGCGACCAGCCGTACGGGCGCGGCCTGCTCTTTCCCTTCGCCGCGGCGCCCGTCGTCGCTCTAGCACCGAACCAGCTGGACGCCTACCGCGGCCTCAAGTGGTTCAACGCGTTCGTCTTCTCGCTGGCGGCGATCCCCGCGTTCTTCCTTGCGCGCCGGTTCCTTTCCGAGGGCTGGTCGCTTTTGGTGGCCGCCCTCACGGCGGCCGTGCCGTCGTCGGTTTACTCCGGGATGGTCCTCACCGAGGCCGCGGCGTACGTCACGGGGACGCTCGCGCTCCTTGCGCTGCTTCAGGTGATCGAACGTCCGACGGCGCGGCGTCAGCTCTCTGCACTCGGCGCAGTCGCGCTCGCCGCGCTCGCCCGTCCACAGCTGGTCGCGCTCGGTGCCGCCCTCCCGGTGGGGATCGCATTGCGTTGGTGGCTGTTGCCAAAAACGACCCGGCCCAGATTGTCCACTGCGTTACGACGACTCTGGCCGACCGCAGCCGCGGTCGGTTTCGTCGTCGTCGTCGGCGCGGCTGCTTTCGCCTCCGGACACGCGTCGCTCCGCGACTACCGCGACGTCTTCACGACGTACGACATCGTCGACGTGGCGCGCTGGAGCTGGTACACGCTCGGCGACCTCGGGCTGTATGTCGCGATCGTCCCGCTTGTCGCCGCGCCCGCGGCGCTTGCCGATCTGTGGCGGCGCGGCCGCGCAGGCTCGGTGCAGGATGCGTCGTTCCTCGGCCTCTTCCTGACGGTCAACGTCGTCACGATCCTGCTCGTGGCCGCCTTCTCGAGCGCGACCTTCGGCGGCGGGCGCCTGCACGATCGCTACCTCTTTTATGTCATACCGCTGTGGCTTGTGCTCTTCGCTCTCTGGCTCGTGCGCGGTGCGCCGGCGTCGTGGCACTCGCTCGCGGTGGGCTGTGGACTGACGGGCCTACTGCTCGTGACGATCCCGCAGAACCTGCTGCTCCGCGACACGAACCTCCAGTTCGACGCGGTCGCGACGGCGGTGTGGGCGCGGGTTCGCGCCGTCGATCCGGCCCGGCCCGGGGTGCTGCGGCTGCTGCTCGTCGTCGCAGTGCTGGCCGCGCTCGGCGCGATCGTCGCGGCGCGCCGGGGTTCGCCGGCGATTCGACCTCTCCTGCTCATGCCGATCGCATTCGTCTTCGTCCTGAACGCCGTGTTCGTCTGGGAATCGCGGGCGCATGACGCCGATCTCACGGTGTTCGCCGACGATCGCGCCGCGACCTGGTCGTGGGTCGACCGGGCCGTGCCGGACGATGCCGAGGTGACCGACGTCTTCGTCGAGTCCGGCCCCTGCCGGCCCGTGAACATCGGGCCGTTCCGCATGACGGAGTTCTTCAACGCCAGGATCACCCCCGTGCTTCGCGTCGGCGTGCCGGCGGACATCACGACCGACGGGCGGAGCGTGCGGATCGGCGGTGACGGCATCGTGCGCACGCTCGACGGCAAGGAGATCGCGGCCCAGTATGCAGTGCTTCCTCCGGGCGTTGCGGTCAGAGGTCACGTGATCGCGCAAGGCACGCTCGCGAAGTTGCGCCTCTGGAAGGTGGGCGGAACCCTGCGCTTCCCGCACGTGAACTCGAACGCAGCTGCCGTCGCGAGCGCCTGCCCCGCCGGAACGACATGAAGCGCTGGCTGGACGGGTGGCGCGGGGTCGCCCTGCTCTTCGCCGTCGCGCTCGTCGTCTACGGGATCGAGGCGCTCGCGTGGCCCTTGCAGCGGGGGCGTGACTCGTGGGACTACTGGCTCTACTACCTGCAGTTCGCCGACAGGCATCCGGTCTTCTGGGCCGTGCAGCTCTTCCGCACTCCGGTCACGCCGCTTGTGACGGGCATCCCGATGACGATCAGCGGTGCGCGGCTGCTGGAGGCCGTCATGGGCGTGATCTATGCGGCGGCGATCGTCGGTTGGGCCTGGGCGGCACGGCCGTTCGGCCGCGTCGCCGCGATCGCCACAGCCCTCGTCGCACTGGCGCTGCTGCCGTACGCGGCGATGTTCCACGAGGTCTCGAGCGACTTTCTCTTCGGCGCGCTGCTCGCCCCGTGGGCCGGGCTCGTCGTGAGGGCGATCCGGGAACGCCCGACCAGGCGCGCGCTCGTCGGGCTCGGGTTGCTGACCGCAGTCCTCACGCTGACACGTCCCGCCGGACAGGTCCTCGTCCTGGCCGCCTGTGCCGTCGGGCTGATCGCGCGAGGAACCGCCCGTCAGCGGCTGGTCTCACTCGGCGTCGTCGCGGCGGCGGCAATCGTCCCGCTCCTGCTCTGGGCGAGCTTGAACGCGATCCGCTACGACGACTTCACCGTCGCCCGCGGCGGCAAGGCCTGGGTCCCGTTCTTCAAGGTGCTGAGCCTGAAGACGATCGATCCCGCGAACGGGCCGGCTTCGCGCCGTCTCGCTGCCGCGATCGACCGCGAAGTGCTGACCCTGCCGCCGTACCGCCGTCTACACGTCGACCTCGATACGTACTTGCACAGCCCGTCGAATCTCGAGGCGATCAGGCTGATCGCGCTCTCGGATCGCGACTTCGGCCGAGCGAACAACTACAGCGTGCTGTTCGACACCGCGTGGGAGACGATCCGGCACGAGCCGCGGCCGTATGTCGACTCGGTGGCGAGAACCTTCAAGCACTTCCTCTGGTTCCGTTTCTCGCTCGAGCCCGTTGTCCGACAGCCACCCCCGCCACCCGGACCACGCGTCCTGCACGTCGACGGAAAGCCGAGCCCGAGCCCCGAGGCCGTGTCGCCGATGGCGCAGGCCGCACGTTACGGGTTCGTCTGGTGCCCGACCGATGCGATCGACCGCTGCATCTTTCGTCACCCGGAGCAGGTGTTTCAGTCGGCAGCGCAGCAGCGCCGGTACGTCGAGCTTACGAACCATGTGCGCGAATGGAACTCCCAGCTGCCGCTCCGAAACGGCCGCCCGTGGCTCGCCGCGAAGCTTGGCACGCTGAGCTCGGACCTGCCGAGCGCGCCGGCCGTCTGGCTCGTGCTCGCGGCTGTCGGGCTCGCCTGGCGGCGTCCGCGCGGCTGGCCGGCGCTGGCCGTCCTGCTCGTGGCCGGACTGCTGGTGCTGTTCGTCCACGCGCTCTCTCAGGAGCCGCAGAGCGAGTTCTCGATCCCGCTGACACCCATGTTCGCGCTCGTCGCAGTGGCAGCGCTCTTCGGAAAGCGGACCGACTCGGCTACGGTCCCGGAGTCGTGACGGCGCTGAAGCTGATCCCTCCCCAGGAGTTCGAGCGCGCGGGCGACGACCTCGCATTGCTCGCAGACATGTGCCGCGCGAACGCGCTCGTCGCGGTCAAGCGCGCCGGCTCGGGACATCTCGGCTCGAGCTTCAGCTCGCTGGACATCGTCGCGCACCTCCTCTGGCGCGAGCTCAATGTCGCCGACCTCGGCTGGGACGATCCGAACCGCGACATCTTCTTCTCGTCGAAGGGCCACGACGTCCCCGGGCTCTACGCGGCGCTGCATGCGCTCGGCGAGATCCCGACGGAGCGGCTGCTGCGGCTGCGCCGCCTCGGCGGGCTCGACGGCCATCCGGACATCGGCGTGCCCGGGATCGAGGCCAACTCCGGCTCGCTCGGCATGGGCCTGTCCAAGGGCCGCGGGATGGCGTGGGCGAAGCGCTACCTCGAGCGCGGCGGGATCGTGGTCGTGATGACCGGGGACGGTGAGCTGCAGGAGGGACAGAACTGGGAGGCGCTGGCGTCGGCGGCACACCAGCATGTCGGCAACCTGTGGGCGATCGTCGACCGAAACGAGTTGCAGTCGGACCGCCCGACGGAGGAGATCCTCGCGCTCGGAGACCTCGAGGCGAAACTGCGCGCGTTCGGCTCTCACGTCGAAGTGTGCGACGGGCACGATCACGATGCGCTCGCGTCCGCGTTTGCATCGATGCGTGCGGCGCCGGCCGACGTGCCGAAAGTCCTCGTGGCCAACACGATCAAGGGCCGCGGTGTGTCGTTCATGGAACACCCGCAGGCCCTTCGCGAAGGGGGCGGCACCTACCGCTGGCATGCGGGCGCACCCGACGACGGAGCCTTTGCGCGCGCACATGACGAGCTGGTCGATCGCATCGGCCAACGCCTGCCGGACCTCCAGCTCGAAGAGGTTCCGCCACTCGAGGAGCGCGTCTCCCTCGAGGGCGAGCCGGAGTCGGGCGCGGGGACGCGCGCAGCCGTGACCGACGAGTACGTCGCAACTGCCTACGGCGAGGAGCTACTCCAACTCATCACGCGACATCCGGAGGTCGTCGTCCTCGACGCCGATCTCGCGTCCGACTGCCGCATTCGCACCGTCGAGCTCGAACAGCCGTGGCGCTTCATCGAAGTCGGAATCGCGGAGCAGGACATGGTCTCCATGGCCGCCGGCCTGGCGCGCCAGGGACTGCTGCCGGTGGTGAACTCGTTCGCGAGCTTCCTCGCGTCACGTGCGAACGAACAGATCTACAACCAGGCGAGCGAGAGGACGAAGGTCGTGTACGCGCTCCACTACGCCGGCTTGATCCCTGCAGGGCCGGGCAAGTCGCATCAGAGTGTGCGCGACATCTCACTGCTCGGAGCCCTGCCGAACCTCACGATCGTGCACCCTGTGAACGCCGAGGAGACAGGCGCGTTGCTCCGCTGGGCGATCGAGGACGCCGAAGAGTCCGTTGCAATCCGTCTTGCGATCGGGCCTTCACCGCGCCGCATCGAGCTCGACGGCGGCTTGCATCCAGGCCGCGGCACCGTGCTGCACGAGGGCGACGGACCGGTGCTGCTTGCGTATGGGCCCGTGCTCGCGCACGAGGCGCTCGTCGCAGCGGAGGCGCTGGCTGCACGCGGCGTCGACCTTCGCGTCGTGGCGATGTCGTGGCTGAACCGCTTCGACGCCGAGTGGCTCGAAGAGCTCGGCGAGGAGGAAGATGTCTTCGTCCTCGAGGACCACGCTCCAGTGGGCGGCCTCGCTGACGGGCTGCGCCGTGCGCTCGACGGCAGGACGCGGGTGACGGCGTTCGGAGTCGAAGGTTGGCCCGCGTGCGGAACGCCGCCCGAGTCGTTACGCGCGCACGGGCTCGACGGCCTGTCGCTCGCTGCCCGCATCGAGCGCGCCAAGTCCCTCGCGCCAAGCCCGTGAGCGACGGGCGGCCCGTCTGGCTCGTGCTGGCGGATCCGCTCTCGACGCGGATCTTCCTCGACTGCGGAATCGCGGAGCGGCTCGAGGAGCACTACGGCGCGCGGTTGCAGCCAGTCTTCCTGTTCGACCGTGAGGAAGCCGCCGCCTGGGCTTCCCGGTGCAACGGCCGCGGCGTGCTCTTCCAGAGTGACCTGGCCGCAGCGTCGCCGCGCCCGCTCGAGCGCGCCTTCACTCACGGCGACCGTTGGCTCGACGCGCGGATCGGGTATTACCCACTTGCGATCCGGCTCAACTACCGCCACGGGTTTCACCTCGAACGCATGCAGCCCGGGCACGGCAACTGGCTGCTCGACTCATCCCGTGCCGGCCCACTACCCCGCTGGGATGCGCTCGAACGCGCGATGCGGCGCTGGCACTTCTCACCGCGCCGCCACGTTCCGCACGCGTTGCTCGAGCGGCTGAGAGCGGACCGGCCGGCGGTCATCTTCAGCAACGTGCAGATGCAGGCGGCCGTTCCGTACATCGTCGCGGCGCGGCGGCTCGGTCTCCCGCTCGTCGGCTACGTCGCGAGTTGGGACCACACGGTGGGCAAGGGCGTGATCTCGCCCCACCTCGACCGCTACGTCGTGCAGAACGACGTCATGCGCGACGACCTCGTCCGCTACCACGACATCGACCGCGCACGCGTGGTCGTGACGGGCTGGCCGCAGACCGACGTCTTCCACGTGGCCCGTCCGCGCAGCGCGTATGAGTCGGTGGTGCGCCGCTACGGGTTGGATCCCGGGCAGCCTGTCGTCCTCGTGATGGGAAACACGCCGACGAACGCGCCGTACGAGGGATGTTTTGTCGAGCGTCTCGTCGCCTGGCGAGACCGGATCCCCGGGGCGCCGCAGCTGCTCTTCCGACCCCATCCGCGTGACCGCCAATGGCGTGAGCGCTTCGCTCATGCCCTGACGAACAGCGGCACGGCAGTGCAGGAACCGACCTACACGGATCTGGAGACGCTGGCGACGCTCCTTCAGCACGGCGATTGCGTCGTCGCGAACGCCGGCACGATCCTGCTCGATGCACTCGTGAACGACCGCCCGGCGGTCTGCGTTCTCTACGACGAGGGTGCGCCCGCGGGCGAATCGTGGGCGCTGAAGAACGTCGTCGGCGAGCACTACCGGGAGCTTGTCGATTCCGGCGCCTTTCTGCGGGCAGACCGGTTCGAGGACGTCGTCGCGGGAATCGAGCGCTGCCTCGCAGAGCCGGGTGAGCTTGCAGACGAGCGGCGCCGTGTCGTCCGGGCCGTCGTCGGTGACGTTGACGGGCGCGCGGCCGAACGTGTCGTCGCGGCGATCGCAGGGTCGGTCGGCTCGTGAACCCGGTCGGTCTGATCCAGAAGGCGCGCGCGACTCGCAGATCGCTTGCGAACGCGCCCGTTCCGAGCGGTTGGGCGGGCGAGGCGGTGAAGACCCAGTTGCGGCTCGCAGCAGGCCGAGTTGGCCGCCGCACCGATGGTCTCGTGAACGTGAAGGTCGACTGCTTCGACGTCACGGGCTTCTCGATCTCGTCGTTGGCGCACCTCCACCGGGAGATCTTCGTCGAGCTTCAGTACTACTTCCGCGCCTCGCGCACCGATCCGGTCATCGTCGACGGCGGCAGCAACATCGGGATGTCCGTCCTCTTCTTCAAGGCGCTCTATCCGGCTGCGAACGTGCTCGCCTTCGAGCCGGCCGCGCGCGTGCATGAGCTGCTCTGCCGGAACGTCGAGGCGAACGCCCTGGCCGGCGTCGAGATCCGCAGTACGGCTCTGGGCGGCCAGGACGGCATGGTCCCGTTCTTCGAAGATCCCGACGATCCCGCGACGTTTCGCATGAGCACCCGTGCTGAGCGAATCCGCGGCGGCGAGACCTCGGTCGAAGAGCTGCGTCTCTCGGGTGTCATCCCAGGCCACGTCGACCTCGTCAAGCTCGACGTGGAGGGGGCGGAGGACGACGTGCTCGAGGATCTGATCGCCTCGGGAGCGATCTCGCGTGTCGAGCAGCTGCTCGTCGAATACCACCATCACCTCGACGGCGGCCGCGACTTCCTCGGCGCGTTTCTCGAGCGGCTGCGAGACCACGGCTTCAGGTACCAGGTGTCGGCACAGTCGCCGGTCCGCAATCGCAATGCGCTCGTACCGACGTTTCAGGACGTGCTCGTGCACGCCTTTCGGCCCTAGACAGGCCCGACGTCCTCCCAGTTCTGCCCGAGGCGCTGCACGAGTCCGGCTTCGTCGCGTTGCACGTAGAGATCGTTGTTGGCAAACGTCAGGACCTGGTCATACCCACGCTCGCCGACGTAGCGTCGGACCGCACCGCTTGCATCGTTGTTCTCGACGAGAAGGACGCTCGGTCGCCAGCGCTCGAGGTCGAAGCCCTCGAGCGCCGCCAGCTCGTGGCCTTCCAGGTCGAGGACGACGAAGTCGATCCCTCCGATGTGACCTTCGAGCAGCGAGTCGAGCGTGGTGACCTCCACGACGTTCCCCTGCTCGCCCTCGTCTCCCAGCTTCGAGTACCACTCGATCTCGTCACGTCTGAACGTCGCCGTCGAAGGAGCGCCGGGCCTCGAGAGTGCGGCGGTCACGACCCTGCTTGCTTTCCGGCGATCGGCGGCCTGCGCTGCGCGATCCGCCAGCGGCTCGACGAGCAGCCCGCTCCAGCCTGCGCACTCGAAGAGATAGCTGACGCTGAACTCGTAGCCGTCGTAGGCGCCGGCCTCGATGAAGAAGCCCTGCTGGCGGTCGCCCACCAGATCCCAGAGCAGAGCGTCCTCGCCGTTTTGCGACCTGGCTTCGGGCCGCGGACGGTCGCTGCTGGCGACGCGCCAGCGGCCGACCGCCTCCGCCTCGCTGGCCCGTAGGCGCCACCGGGTCAGCAGCTTGTCCGGCCGGAGGCGCTCGGGCCAGAGCTGGTTCGCGAGCTTCCACCGTACGCGCGAAACGGTGGACGGAGTCTCGCTCGGCATCCGAGCCAGTCTAGGCTTGCCGCGTGAAGCTGGCTCTCACGCTCCTCGCGAAGAACGAGGCCGACGTGATCGACGCGAACCTCGCCTACCACCTGGGGGCGGGCGTCGACTTCGTGGTCGCCACGGACAACGGCTCGACCGACGGGACGCGCGAGATCCTGCAGCGCTACGAGGCCGACGGCGTCCTGCGGCTGATAGGCGAACCGAGCACGGACTTTCGACAGGGCGAGTGGGTGACGCGGATGGCGCGGCTCGCGGCGGAAGAGGGCGCCGACTGGGTGATCAATGCGGACGCCGATGAGTTCTGGTGGCCCCGCGCGGGAAATCTCAAGGAGGCGCTCGAGCGGTTGCCTGAGCGCTACGGGGTCGTCCACGGCGTCTGGCGCCCGTTCGTGCCACGCCCGGACGACGGTACGCACTTCGCAGAGCGGATGACGACGCGCCTGTCTATGCAGGCGGCGATCAACGACCCGACGAATCCGTTCCGGCCCGCCCGCAAAGCGACGCACCGTGGACACAGGGGGATCCACGTGCGTGACGGGAACCACGACGTCGAGGGCACGCCGCTCGTGACATTGCACGGCTGGTACCCGCTCGAGGTCTTTCACCTGCCCCTTCGCTCGCGCGAGCAGATCGAAACCAAGTACGCGGGCGGCGCTCGCCGCGGTCTGCGGTTCGTGTCGGACGAAGATCGAATGAGCGCCGCCGCGGATCCCCTCGTCGTCGACGAGGCCGAGCTCGAGCGAGGCCTTCGCGAGAATGTGCTCGTCGAGGACACGAGGCTGCGCGATGCGCTGCGAACGCTTGCAGGCACCGAGCTGCTCGGCGCGAAACCCGAGTTCAGCCGCGAGTCACTGTCGTTCCCGCGCCCGTCGGTCGTCGACGATGCGTTGTTCGCGGTCGAGGCCGCGGTCGTGGCGCAGGCGGACGAGATCCGGCAGCGCCGCCAGGTCGACGACATTGAGCGCCGCCTTCAGGACGTCGAGGCGCTCCTCGGCGTCCGCATCCAGCGGCGGTTGCAGCAGCTGCTCACGCGCCGCCCGGCTTGACGGACTTCTTGCGCAGCCCGAGCTGAAGTCCGGCGAGCTTGGCCAGCTCGTAGACGACGGCGTACGGAATCCACCGGCGCTGCCCTGTCGTCCAGAGCCAGCGGAGCTCGCCGGTTGCATAGCGTTTCAACGCGCGCCGGATAGCGGCGCGAGACTCGTCGCCAGCGACGTAGGACCGGTCGGCCGAGGCGCCGGAGTCGTAGAAACGCTTGAACGCGCCGCGCAGCGAGTAGGCATGCGAGTGGCGCACCGCCGCGCTCGGCTCGTAGACGATCGTGTGCCCGGCGAGCAGCATGCGGCGGGACCACTCCTGGTCCTCGCTCATCGTTACGTCGTCACGGAACGGGTTCGCCTCCCATGTGGCGCGGGGGATTGCGGAGTTGACGTTCGAGAAGAGCGTCTGCTCGAACGTGAGCTCGTCGATGCCGCCGATGCGCTGAGTCCGGGGCGCAGGCCCGTACATGAAATCAAGGAAGAACCGCTCCGGCGGTGTCGCGCTCTCGTGCGGGAGCTGACGACCGTACGCACCGACGACGCCGTCGGTCGCGAGCGCGTCCGTGAGACGTGCGAGCCAGTGCACGTCGGCGGGGACCGCGTCCTGCGTCGTGAAGACGAGCACCTCGCCGCAGGACCGGCGGGCCGCCAGGTTGCGGGTCGCGCCGTGCACGAACTCCGCCGGGGGGATCTCGTGCACCGTCGCGCCGAGCTCACGCGCACGCTCGACGCTTCCGTCCGTCGAGCCGGAGTCGACCACGACGAGTTCCACGTCGTCGTCCACCTCCTGGGCTCCGATCGCCTCGAGGCACCGCGCGAGGTCGGCACCGCCGTTCTTCACGGGGATGAGGACGGAGATCACTGCGGTGTCGCGGCGACGACGAACTGGTACGCGAGAAGCGAAGGGCGCACCCGCGCGAAGGCGTGAGCGGCCCGCTCGACCGCCGTCGCACCGACGCCCGGGACCGGCGCCGTGACGTCGAACGCCACGATCCTGTAGCCAGCCCGCTCAAGCGTCTGCTCGAGCGTCTTCTTCGTGAAGAAATGCGTGTGCGTCCGGTCGAGGATCCCCCGGTCGGTGTAGCGCCACCGGCCTGCGAGGAGGCCCAGGCGCATCGCCCAGTTCGCGACGTTCGGCGTCGTGAGCACGAGCTTGCCACCCGGGCGCAAAAGCGGCCTCACCCTGGTGAGGAACGCCTCGGGGTCCCGCAGATGCTCGACGACGTCTCCGCAGAGCACGACGTCGAAGGAGTGCTGCGGAAACGGGAGCTCCATCGACTCGACGTCACCGACGAGCACCTGTTCGCAAACTGCCCGCGCCTCGTCCGCCGCCTGTTCGTCGCTGTCGATGCCCACGACCGTCGCGCCGCGCTCTGCGAGCCGGCGGGCGAGGTAACCGGACGAGCAGCCCACGTCGAGCACCTGTTTCGGCGACCCGGCAAGGGCGAGCAGTCGTTCGTGCCCTCCGTACGGCCGCGTATTGAGGGGGACGTACGCTGCGCCGCTCACGCAGCGGGGCGCCCGTTGCTCGCCTGGATCGACGCGGAGTCGGGCCAGCGCATCGTCAGGAGGCTGAGGAAAAACGAGCCGAGCACGACCTGGACGCCGAGGCCGAAGAGCGTGAAGCCGAGCGCCGTCGAGTGCGTGTGCGCAAGCCGGCCGAATCCGTTCGACGCCCACTGACCGAAGATGACCCCGACGATCGCGAGGCCCGCGAGCATCAGGCCGAAGCCGAGGAAGAGCCCGTGCTCGAGCCTGACGCGCTTGTGCAGGCGCTCGATGAGCGGGTCCTGCTCGTTCAGATGGACGAACGCGTAGGTGCGCGCGAACAGCCCCAGTTCGAGGACCTGTGCACCGACGAGGGTTGCCGCGATGCACGCCAGCATCGTGTGGATCTCCCAGGTCCGGCCGAAGATGTCCACGGGGCCCGTTGCGAGCACGAGCGCGCCGATCAGCCCAAGGAGGAGGAGGATCGCGCCGGGGAGGAAATAGAGCCAGCTCGGGCTGTACACGAGCATGAAGCGCGCATGACGCCACGCGTCGCCGAAGCGGTTCAGCTTCGACTCGCCGACGCGCGGGAAGTAGTCAATCGGGATCTCGCTCACGTTCAGGCCCCGGCGGTACGCCTTGAACACCATCTCGGAGGCGAACTCCATTCCCGTCGAGTGCAGGTCGAGCGTCCGCAGCGCGTCGCGACGGACTGCCCGCATGCCGCAGTGCGCATCGGAGACCTTGACGCCGAAGAAGAGGTTGAGGAGCCCTGTGAGGATCGGATTCCCAACCCGCCGGTTGAGCCACGGCATCGCGTCGCCGTGGATCTGCCCCTGGAACCGCGAGCCGAGGACGAGGTCGTCGCCCTGCTCCAGCCGGTCGACGAACGGGCCGAGCTCCTGGATCGGATACGTCTCGTCGGCATCTCCCATCACCACGTAGTCCCCACGGGCGTCGGCGAGCCCGGCGAGGTAGGCGCTGCCGTAGCCGCGTCTCTGCTCACGGACGACCCGGGCACCGTGCTTCGCCGCGACCTCCGCCGAGCCGTCGCTCGAGTCGTTGTCGACGACGATCACCTCGCCGTCCCGCCCAGACCGGCGGATCCCCTCCCAGGCCTGGTCGACAACCGCGCCGACGGCCTCCTCCTCGTTGAGGCAGGGAATGACGACGGAGATCTGGACGGGCGACGACATCGGAACCTCACCAGTATGATCGCGCCCCGCGATGCTCTCGGCGCGGTCGACCGCACTCCGTACGCGTGTCGTGCCGGCTTTTCAGGGCCTCGAACGGCTTGCCGGCTCGCGTCGCGGCGCACTCGTGCTCGTCGGCGCCGCGGTTGCCGTCTACGCCTTCGAGAGTGCCGGCTGGGCCTTGAGGCCGGGGCGCGACCTCGGCGTCTACCTGCGCTACTACGTGCAGCTCGGCCAGGAACACCCGGTGTTCCCGTGGTCGATGCTCACGCGGACACCCGTGACTCCGTTGTTCGCGGGCGGCCTGCTCGCCGCCGGCGGCGGCCTCGCGGCAGAGATCGTGATGGCGGTGCTTTTTGCCGGGTCGGTCCTCGCGTGGGCGCTCGTCGCTCTGAAGTCCGGGGGCCGCCGGGCCGCGATCCTCGTCGCCGCAGCGCTAATCCTCTATCCCGGCTATGGCGGGCTCTTCCACGAGCTCTCGAGCGACGCAGTCTTCGCGGCGGCGTTCGCCGGTTGGGCCCTGCTCCTGGCGCGTGCGTTCGAGCGGCCGAGCCTTCCCCGTTTCGCAGCCGCCGGCGCCGGCGTTGCGCTGCTCGCCCTTACCCGCCCGGCGAACCAGGTGCTCGTTCTCGTCGCTCTCGCCGCCTTCCTCGTGTCCGGGCCGTGGCGCGTTCGCGCGGCCAGAGCGGCGGTCTTCGCCGCTGCGGCCGTTCTGCCGCTCGTCGCCTGGGCCGGCGTCAACGACCTTCGTTACGGGGACTTCACCGTGGCGCGCGGTGGGCAGGCCAGCGTGCCGTTCTTTCGGGCATTCGTGACCGACCGGATCATGTCCCCCGACAACGGGCCTGCCTCGCGGCAGCTCGCCGCCGCGGTGCAATCCGATCTGTTGCGGCGCGAGCCCTACCGCGCATACGGGATCGATCTGCACGAATTCTTCACGCTCGGAAGCCCACGCATGGAAGAGGACCTGATCAGCATGTCCGACCGTGTGTTCGGTTGGAACTCCGACTACGACGTCCTCGGACGCGCGGCGCGCGAAGCGGTGCGCCGCCACCCCGGGAAGTACGCTCGCGGCGTGACGAAATCGATGTGGGACGAGTTGAACCAGCCATTGTTCGTCTCACCGCTGGAGCCTGCAGCCGCTACGGCCGCGTCCAACGCGGCCGGCACCCCGGCGCAGACGTCTGCTCCGGCGAGTGGCAAGCTCCCGACGCCGACGGAGGGCGAGCCCATCCCTGCTGCGCACCAGGGTGCGTACACGTCGACACCCGACAATCACATCCGCGAAGTGTGGACGTCTGCGACCGATCACCAGATTGTGTTCGACGATCCCCGCGACCAGCGGCGGTACGACCAGCTCAACGAGAGGCTGCGCGAGCTCGGTGGGCGCTTTCCCACGCGCGGCGAAAGCAGCTGGCTCGGCCTGCAGATGAACCACGCGTCGAAGGCGTTCCCCCGGCCGTGGTTGTGGCTACTCGTGGCCCTCGTCGCGTTCGTGCGACGGCGCCCGCGCAACTGGCAGGTACCGACCGTGCTCGCGGCTTCCGCGCTCGTCGTGCTCTTCGCGACCGTGCTCGGGGTCTACGCGATCCCGGAGTACTCCGTCCCCGTCGCGCCTTCGTTCATCCTGCTCGCCGCCGTCGCTCTCTTCGGAACGCGTTCGCCGGCGTGAAGCTCGCGCTCGCGACAGGGATCGGGAACGGTGCGGAGCTGCTCGACGCCCAGCTCGACTTTCACCTGGCCGCCGGCGTCGACGTCGTCGTCGTCGAGAGTGACGGCGCCTTCGCCCTCCCCGAGCGGTTCGTATGTGCCGGGACTGTCGAGCTCGTCGACGGCTCGGCTCGTGAAGCCGCGGAAGAGCTCGGTGCGGATTGGGTGATCGAGAGCGGGCCGGACGAGTTCTGGTGGCCGCGCGGAGGAACGCTCAAGCAGCTGCTGGAGCCGGTTTCGCCCACCTATGGGAGCGTCCAGGCGCTGCCGCGCCGCTTCGTGCCCGTGACCACAAGCGGTCCGGTCGCCGAGCGGATGATCTACCGGCTCGCACAGCAGCCGGCCGAGCGCCGCTTCGTGCGACGCGCAGGGCCTGGTGGGGAGGAGTTGTCCTCCATCCGCGGTTGGTATCCAATCGAAGTGCTTCGCCTCTCGGCGGACGGCCTCGGGCACTACGACGAGAAAGCCCTTCGGCTCGGTGTCGACCAGGGATCGCTCACGGTCGACACGCGGCTTCGAGATGCATTGCGCACGATTGCCGAGGGCCGGCCTCCAGGCTTCGAACGGCTCGGCGTCGCCGAGGAGGCCCGGTTCGCCACCGACCTCGCGGCTCTTCGCGACGCCGAGGTGGCTGACACGCGTAAGCGTCTGAACGAGCTCGAGCTTCGTCTCGCGGCGATCGAAGTCGGCCTGGTCGAGAGCGTGAAACGACGACTCCGTTCGAGGTGGAAGCGCGTGTGAAGATCGTCATGACCATCACCGTTCGCAACGAGGCGGACATCATCGAGACGAACTTCGGTTATCACCTCGGCGCCGGAGTCGACTTCATCATCGCCACAGACCATCGCTCCGACGACGGAACGACCGAGATCCTGGCGCGCTACGAGCGGGACGGCCTGCTCCACCTGACCCGAGAGACGGGAGAGGCCTTCCTCCAGCACAAGTGGGTGACGCGGATGGCCAGGCTTGCCGCTGAGAGGTTCGGCGCCGACTGGGTGATCAACGCCGATGCCGACGAATTCTGGTGGCCGCACAACGGCACGCTGCACGACGTATTTGCCGCCCTGCCGCCGGGCTACGGCGCCGTTCGCGGCACCTGGCGTCACTTCGTGCTTCGGCCCGACACGGACGAGGCGTTCTACGAGCGGATGATCGTTCGCCGTGGGCCGGCACACGACCCCGCCGACCCGTATTGCGCCAATGCGAAGGTCGCTCATCGCGCATCCGCCGGGGTGACCGTCGCGCGAGGCAATCACGACGTCGAGGGCGAGGGACTTGTGCTGCTGCGCGACTGGGTCCCGTTGGAAATCCTTCACTTTCCGATCCGAGGTCACCGCCATCTGCTCGACAAGTACTCACTCACGCGGGCGGGACATCGGCTCGCCGGCACGGACCTCGTCCCGAAGCATGTGGCGAAACTTGCACAGAGTCTCGTGGAGGGTCCGGAAGATCTCTACCGCGAACTGCTCGTCGACGACGCTGCACTGGAGCGCGGCCTTGCGAACGGGCTGTTGTCGATGGACACGCGTCTACGCGACACCTTGAGCGGGGAGGCGGTCCCTTCGGCGTCGCCGGCCGACGACGTCGCCTTTGCCGAGGAGATCGACGTGATGCTGGCCATGGATTCGGCTGTCCGCCTCGAAGAACGTGTGGATGCATTCGAGAATCGCCTCGCTGCCGTCGAATCAAAAGGAGGCCGGTAGCATCGGCCCGGTGAACCGCTCTTCCGACAGCGCGGTCGCGGAGCCGAAACCAGCGCGGTCCGTGGGCCGCCGGGCCGTCGACCGAGTCGGCGATGCCTTTACGTTCCGGCCGGACCGCGTGACCGTGATCCGGCCCGCCGCGCGCTGGCCGCGCCTGGACTTCCGGGAGCTCTGGCACTTCCGCGAGCTGCTCGGACGCTTCGTCTGGCGCGACGTCAAGGTGCGTTACAAGCAGACGTTGATCGGGATCGCGTGGGTGATCCTGCAGCCGTTCCTGACGATGGTCGTGTTCACCCTGATCTTCGGGAAGTTCGCCAAGTTCCCGAATCAGGGCCAGCAGTATCCGGTGTTCGTCTACTCGGGTCTGCTGCTGTGGTCGACCTACTTCCAGGCCGCGCTCGTCGGCTCGAGCAACAGCCTCGTCGCGAACGTCCCCCTCGTGACCAAGGTCTACTTTCCCCGTGTCCTGCTTCCGGCCGCGGCCGTGCTCGTTCCGATCGTCGACTTCATCATGGCATCCACCGTGCTGGTCGGCCTGATGCAGTACTACAACACTCCCTTTGGGCAATACTGGTACCTCTCGCCTCTGTTTGTGCTGATCGCGATCGTCACGGCCTTTGGCACAGGCCTTCTGTTCGCGGCTATGAACGTGCGCTACCGAGACGTGCCGTACGTGATCCCCTTCATCATCCAGACCTGGTTGTTCGTCTCGTCCGTCGTCTTTCCGGTCGCTTCGCTGCCGGTGAAGTGGCAGTGGGTGCTCGCGTTCAATCCGATGAACGGTGCGATCACGGGCTTTCGCTGGGCGCTGATCGGAACGCCGCCTCCGGATACCGGCCAGTTCCTCGTCGGGGTCGCGTCGGCGTTCACCATCTTCATCATCGGCCTCATCTACTTCCGCCGCTCCGAGCCTAAGTTCGCGGACACCATCTAGTCATGACAGCGGCGATCGCAGCAGAGAGTCTTTCCAAGCGCTACCGGATCGGCGAGCTGCAACGTGGCTACGGGACGCTGCGCGACAGCCTCGCCGCGGCGGGCAGGCGAATCCGCCAGACCGGGCACCACCATCACGAAGAGATCTGGGCTCTGAAGGACATCACCTTCGATGTCGCGCAGGGCGAGGTGCTCGGAGTGATCGGGCGGAACGGTGCCGGCAAGTCGACGCTGCTGAAGGTGCTGACCCGCATCACGACGCCTACCTCGGGCCGCGCGACGATCCGCGGGCGGGTCAGCAGCCTGCTCGAGGTCGGAACCGGCTTCCATCCTGAGCTGACTGGCCGCGAGAACGTCTTTCTGAACGGCGCGATCCTCGGGATGAAACGCCGAGAGATCATTCGCAAGCTTCCCGACATCGTCGCATTCTCGGGCATCGACCAGTTCATGGACACACCGGTTAAGCGTTACTCGAGCGGCATGTACGTGCGGCTGGCCTTCTCGGTCGCAGCACACCTGGAACCGGAGATCATGCTCGTCGACGAAGTGCTCGCGGTTGGTGACGCCGAATTCCAACGGCGCTGCCTCGGGCGGATGGAGGAGATCGGCGGGACGGGACGGACAGTGCTGTTCGTCTCGCACAACATGCAGGCGGTCGCGCAGCTGTGCGACCGGGTGATCCTTCTGGAACGTGGCGGCGTCGTAGTCGACGGCCCGAGTACCGATGTAGTCGCGCAGTACCTTCAGATGGGCCACGGCTCTACCTCCGAGCAGGAGTGGCCGGACGTCGAGACGGCTCCCGGCGACGACCTGGTGAAAATCCGTCGCGTCAGAATCATCGACGAGGACGGCACGCGCACGGACGCAGTCGACGTCCGTCGTCCCGTGGGAATCGAGATCGGGTTGACCGTTCTGCGACAGGGCGAGCCGATCTTCCCGAAGATCAAGCTGTTCGACGGTAAAGGGGAGGTTGCGTTCAACGCGATGGACACGAGCACGCGTTGGCGCGATGCGCGGCCGGCCGGCGACTACGTCGCCACGGCCTGGATTCCCGGCAACCTCCTGAACGAGGGCCTCATCTCCGTGCACGTCGACGTCTGCTCGATCGGGCCGACGAAGCTCTTCCACCACGCTGCCGCGCGCGATCTGATCTCGTTCCACGTGCACGACCCGGGCGAGGGTGGCTCGGCCCGTGGCGATTTCAGCGGCCAGCTGCAAGGCGTCGTGCGACCTCTGCTCGAGTGGACGTAGCCTGACCGTCGCGTAGCGCGAGAAGACGTCGTCAGGGCTGCCGCGCAGGCGTGTGCCAGCGCTCGGCGTTCTGCTCGAAGATCTCGCGTAGCGTGTCCTCGATGCCGTAGGCCGGCTCCCAACCTGGGTAGTCGCGACGGAACTCGTCGAGGTCGCTGATCCACCAGCGGTGGTCTCCGACACGCGGCTCGGCCGCGAGCTCCCAGTTCAGATCACGTCCTGCGATCTGCTCGCAAAGCGCGATCGCTTCGAGCATCGAGCAGTTGGCGTACCGGCCCCCGCCCATGTTGTAGACGGCTGCGATGCGCGGCTCCGCATGAAACGCGGCGAACGCGCGCACGAGGTCGGCGCTGTGCAGATTGTCGCGCACCTGCTTCCCGCCGTACCCCTCTACGACGTAGCGCTCGCCCGTGACCGTGCAGCGCATCAGGTACGAGAGGAAGCCGTGCAGTCGAGCACCCGCGTGGTTTGGTCCGGTGAGGCAGCCCCCGCGGAAGCACACCGTGGGAATGCCGAAGTAACGCCCGTACTCCTGGACCAGCAGGTCGGCAGCCGCCTTCGACACCCCGAAGAGCGAATGCAGCGACTGGTCGATCGAGAGAGTCGTTGGGATGCCCGCGTAGTACTCGTGGTCCTCAGGCAGCTCAAGGCGTGTCTCGAGCTCCACGAACGGAAGCCCGTTCGGGCGGTCGCCGTAGACCTTGTTCGTCGAGGCGAAGACGAACGTTGCGTCCGGGCTCTGCCGTCGCGTCGCCTCGAGCAGGTTCAGCGTTCCGTTGGCGTTGATCGTGAAGTCCGTCCGGGGCTCCGATGCTGCCCAGTCGTGTGACGGCTGCGCGGCGGTGTGAACGATCAGCTCGAGCCCGGCGCGATACTCGGCAAAGAGGGAGTCGACTGCATCGCCGTCCCGAATCTCGGCGTCGATCGAGCGGAAGGCGTCACCGTAGGCATCGAGGAGCCGCTCGGTCTGTGGTCGGGTCGAGGCTTCGGGGCCGAAGAAGTACGAGCGCATGTCGTTCTCGAGCCCGACCACGTCGAACCCTGCCTCGACCAGATGGGCCACCGTCTCCGAGCCGACGAGGCCCCCGGATCCGGTCACGATGGCGCGCCGCACGACGCCTCCGACGCTATCTCATTCCCCATCCGGCCCGGCCGCCAGAATGTGGCATCGGTGCTGGAAAGTAAGCGATTTGTGAGGTGTGGTCGGCGCGCATCCTTTCCCTGCTACTTTCCCGGCCGCTATTGCCGAGAAAGGGGTTTGATCCTTGAAACGCTTGCTCCAGGTCACAATGTTGTTCGCAGTGCTCGCATGCTTTGCCGCGGGTAGCGCATCAGCGCTCACCTTCCAGGACCGCACCTGCGACAACGACAAGCCCACCTGCCCTCTGCCGGCGGGAAATGCGGAGGTGCCGTATCAGTTCGACATGTACGCACGGTCGGGTTGCCCTCCGTATCACTACGACATCGACGGTGGCACCCCGCCGCCCGGTCTGACGCTCACCACCGTGAACGATGGAGCGAGTGGAGGCATCGGCCGTTTGCATGGAACACCGACGACTCCGGGGAGCTACTCGTTCTGGGTCAAGCTGCACACGCCGGAGTCTCCGACCTGCCTCGGTGACCGAGCCGATCGGTTATTCACGATCACGATTGGTGCGGCACCGCTCGCGATCAAGACGTCGTCGCTCAGGCTCGGCGTCGTCGGCGCCACGTACACCGAGACGCTCACCGCCTCCGGTGCCGGCAGCCAGACGTGGTCGGCCACGGGCCTGCCCGCGGGCCTTGCGGTCAGCGGAAGCACGATCACCGGGACGCCGACGACCGCGGGCAACTACACGGTCACGGTCTCGGTTAACAACGGCACCTCGACCAAGTCGGCTCAGTTCACCCTGCAGATCATCGATCCGCTGAAGGTGACCGGCCCTGTCGCCCGTCCGGCCGAGGTGGGGAAGCTCTTCACCGCGACCTTCCAGGTGAGCGGCGGTCTCGGGACCTACGCCTGGGGCGCGACGGAGGTTCCCGCCGGCCTGACGTTCGACGCCGCGACTCACGTCCTGAGTGGAACCCCGTCGGCACCCGGGCCCTACACCGTCAAGGTCACCGTGACCGACGCTGCAGCCGGCCTGACAAAGGATCTGCTGGTCAAGGTCAACGTCGCCGCGCATGTCGCTATCACGACGAGGAAGCTCAAGGCTGCGACCGTCGGCAAGAAGTACCTGCTCAAGCTGAAGACGACGGGCGGTGTCAAGCAATTCAAGTGGCGCAGCCTCGGCAAGCTGCCCGCAGGCTTGAAGCTCGACGCCAGGACCGGAGTGATTTCCGGGACGCCGACCAAGGCGGGCAAGCTGAGTTTCTCGATCCGCGTCACCGACGGTCTCCGCGCCTCGGCGACGCAGACGCTTACGATCACCGTCCAGGCCTAGTCCTCCACGAGCTGCGCAAGGCTTGCGATGTTTTTGAACGCCCGGACCGCCGCATAGACTTGCGACTTCGCCAACGCACGGAAAAGGGGGTCCTGATGCGACGGTTCATCCGAGCGCTGCTCTTCGTATCTCTGCTGGCAGCGGCGTCTGCGGGCGTTGCATCTGCGCTCGACTTCAACGACGAGGCCGAGGAAGCGCCGCGCGGCGAGGTCGGCAAGCTCTACCGCTTCGAGATGCCGAGCCACGGCGGTTGTTTCTACGCCCCGTACAGGTACGTCGTGGAGTCCGGCAAGTTGGCGCCCGGCTTGAAGCTCGGGAACGCGAGGAATCTCGTCGGCCTCGTCGACGGCCTTCCGACCGAGCCCGGGATCTTCACCGCCTGGATCGCGCTCAAGGACGTCTGCGGCAACAGCGCCGAGTTGCTCTTCACTTTCGAGATCTGGGTCCGCAGGTGGGGGATTGCGACCGATTCGCTTTCGCCCGCGAGCCTGGGCGCGCCGTATTCCTTCCAGGTGAAGGATCAGGGAATCGCTTCGAACGTGACGTACGAGGTCACCGACGGGACGCTTCCGGCAGGTCTCACCCTCTCGCCCGGCGGGTTGATCTCCGGTACGCCCACCGCAGTCGGCTCGGCGAGCTTTACGGTGAAGGGCACCGCCGTGAGCACGAATCCGTCGGCCGACGGCACGCGCATCGACTCCAAGACATTCACGCTGGGCGTCAGCGAGCCGCTCGGGGCGCGGGTCTCCACCCGGGCCGCCGAGGTCGGCGTTCGCTACGCCGGCTCGCTCTTGGCGACCGGGGGCCAGGGCCCGTACACCTGGACGGCGTCGGGTCTTCCGGCCGGACTGTCGCTTGGAGACAACGGTTCGATCACCGGCACTCCTTCCCGCGCCGGCTCGTACGCGGCCCAGGTGACGGTTACCGATGCCAACGGCAACGTGAAGACCACAGCCGTCACGTATCGGGTTGCGCCGAAGCTTGTGATCTCGACGAAGAGCGTCGGTGCGGCGAGCGTCGGTAGCGCCTACAGATTCAAGCTCGGCACGAAGGGCGGCGTCCAGCCGGTGCGGTGGTCGATTACCCGCGGTGCGCTGCCGGCAGGGTTGAGGCTCAACGCCGGCAAGGGCACGATCGCCGGCATCGCACGCGCAGCGGGCAGCGCGCGGGTGACCATCAGGGCGAGGGATGCTGCCGGCGGGAGCTCGACGAAGACGCTCGTCGTCTCGGCGTCGGGCTGATTCAGCTTACGGCGTAGCGCCCCTCCCGGCTGAGCACGCTCAGCTCAGAGGGGTCTACGTCGTAGTTCCGCTCGGAGAGAGCGGCGAGTGACGCGGGTGAGCAATACGTCGCCGTCGCGAGCACGCGCGCCCGGCTGGTTGCAAAGCCTCCGCGGTGCAGACCGCTCGTGTTGCAGAAGATGATCGTTCCGCGCGGCGCGATGAAGGTCCTGATCGCCTCGACAGGGACTGCGCGCTGCACCTCGTTCTCCGGTACGCGTCCGAAGCCCATCGGCTTCCACGGACGCACGTTGTGGTGCGGGCCTCCCGGCTGGCTGCCCGCGACGTACTCGAACGGGCCGGCCTCGGCGTCCACGTCGTCGAGGTACAGAAACGCCTTCAGCAGATGCTTGTCGTCGAAGTCGTAGTGCCAGAGCTGCGACGCGACCCGGTCGGCGTCGGGTGGCTGCGGCACCGTGTACCACAGGTCGACATACGACAGCTTCGGCCACATGCGCAGATACGCCCGCGCGACGTCGAGCAGGTACGGCGACAGGCAGGCACGTAGCCACGCATGATCGAGCCCGAGCCGCACGCCGTCGAAGCTGTGCGCCCTGACGAGAAACTCCTTGCCTGGACGCCGGCGAAGCTCCGAGCCCGAGCCGTCCTGCGACTCCTCGCGCAGACCCTGCTCGGTGCTCGCGACGAAGTCCGCGCCCTGAGCAAGCACGGCGTCGCGCAGTGCGTCGTCGGTCACGAGCTCGTCGAAACGAAGGGTCGCGTAGCCCTCCCGGTCGACCGCCTCGAGGGCGCCGCGCTGGACGTCGTCGAGGCTCGGCGGGTCGGACTCGTACAGCCGCCGGCTGCTCCGGTTGGAGAACAGGTGGTCGTGCAAGGCGTACGTGGCAACGATTCCCCGGTTCTCGACGGCTTTGGCCACCGGCTGGGCGCGCCCTGGAACGCGCTCGGCGAGATGTGTTCGCTGTCGGTGCATCAAGGCCCAACCGTACCGCGCGATAGCCTCGGCTCGCGCAGATGAAGATTGCGTTCGTCCATTTCCCAGGCCGGCTCTCGCGGCTCGAGGCGGCGCGGGCCGGGAGGGCGCCGACGGAGTTTCTCTTCGGAGCGGTCGAGCTCGAGCGAGCCGGTCACGAGGTCACCCACTACGAGGTCGATCCCCATGGCGGGGCCTCGCGCCTGGGGCGCCGACTCGTGGATGCCAATGCCGGGCGCGGCCTGCTCGCGCCGCACCTCGGGGCTGCCACGCTCGCCAAAACGCGGCGGCTGCTGCCCGTTCTCCGCGAAGCGGAAGTCGTGGTTGCAACGACGACCGGGACCGCGATGGCGCTCGCGGCGTGGAGCCGCGCAGGCCTGCTGCGGACGCCGCTCGTCGGAATCGTCGCCGGCCTGCTCAACGAGCCGTGGCGCCCGACACGCAGGCTGACGACATTGCCGCTGCTGCGCAGGCTGCAGCTCGTCCTTTACGGCCCCGGCGAGGTGGAGGGACTGACCGCGCTCGGGCTCGGCGACCGGGTGCGCGTCGTCCCCTTCGGCGTCGACACGAGCTTCTGGACGCCGGGCGCTACGACGCCGGAGCGCGACGTGCTCGCGATCGGCAACGACGGCCACCGCGACTGGGACACGCTCGTCGCCGCAGCTTCCTCGATCCCGGCCCCGGTGGGGATCTTCACGCGGCATGCGCCGCCGTCGTCCTTGCCGGACAACGTGACGTGGCAGCGGGCCGACTGGTATACGCAAGTGCTGAGCGACGACGCCGTCCGCGAGCTCTACCGGCGGGCTTCGGTCGTGGTCGTTCCCGTCAAAGACGTCCCCCAGCCCTCGGGCCAGAGCGTGACGTTGCAGGCCATGGCGACCGGGCGGGCGGTCGTTCTTTCGAGGACGCGCGGCCTCTGGGCACCGGATGAGTTGAGCGACGGTGGAAACGTTATGCTCGTGCCGCCCGCAGATCCGGGCGAGCTCGCGCACACGGTGAACCTGCTGCTCGACGACCGGGCTCGCGCGACCGCGCTCGGAGAAGCGGCGCGGGCGAGCGTCCTGCGCGACGCCACGACGGCGCGATACGCCGAACGGTTGCTCGAAGTGTGTCGACTAGCGTTGGCGGCCGGCTGATGTCACTCCGCACGAAACCCCGCGCCGCGATGGTGCACACGCGGCGATTCCTTCATCCTGCACGCACCTACGTCGACTGGATATCGTCGCGACGCGACGGAGCGGATCTCTCGGTCTTTCACGAGTACGTGCCGCCGCCGTCCGGTGGAGGCCACCAGTTCATCGGTGCGCTGTCGCGCGAGCTCGCAGGCCGCGGGCTGACTCTCGAATCGAACCGCATCTCGGGATCGACGAAGACGTGCCTCTTCAACTCGTTCAATTTCGACGCAAGCCGGTTGCGGCGTTTCGCGCGCGACGACGTGCGAATGGTGCATCGCGTCGACGGGCCGATCGGCGTCTACCGCGGCTTCGACGACGGAACCGACGGCCTGATTCTCGAGCTGAACCGAGCGTTCGCCGACGCGACCGTCTTTCAGTCTCGCTACAGCCTTGAGAAGCACACGGAACTCGGGCTCGACCTGCGCGACCCCGTTCTGATCCCCAACGCGACCGACCCGGCCATCTTTCATCCCGGGGCGGCCAGGTCGGATCCGGTGGGGCGCCGCCTGCGGGTCATCGCAACGAGCTGGTCGGACAACCCGCGCAAGGGAACCGATGTGCTGTCGTGGCTCGACACTCATCTCGATCGCGACGAGCTCGAGGTCACATTCGCGGGCCGAACCGAGGCACGGTTCGAACGGATCCGGGCCGTCGGCCCGGTGCCGTCACACGAGCTGGCCGACCTCCTCCGCGAGCACGACGTGTATCTCGCCGCAAGCCGGGACGATCCGAGCTCGAACGCGCTGCTCGAGGCGCTCGCCTGCGGGCTGCCTGCAGCGTTCCTTCGTAGCGGCGGCCATCCGGAGCTCGTCGGCGAGGGCGGGATCGGCTTCGACAGTGCGGAGGAGCTGCCCGTCGTGCTACAGCGGCTGCGGGCAGAGCTACCTGAGCGCCGCGAGGCGATCCGCGTGCCCGCGCTCGCAGACGTCGCCGACCGCTACCTGGAAGTGTTGCGCGGATGAGCGTGCTTTCGCGCGCCGTCCTGCAGGCATATGTTCCGGCTCGCACTGTCCGTTGGCCGGACCACTCTCGGCTTTTCGTCGTCGGTGATGACATCGGCTGGTCGATCGACGACGACAGCGCGCGGCTGACGCGGACAGCGGGCCGGCTCGGGTACAGCGTCGTGCCGGGATCCTGGGCGCGCTACGCGCGCCGTCAGTCCGTCTTCCACGCCGAGCACTTCGGAGCCCTCCGATCGCGCTGGCTCGAGTCCGCGCACCGCCTAGGTCTCTCGTACTTCCACGGGCGCCCGGGTACGCCCGGCTATCCCGAGTTCGACGAGGCGTACGACGCACTGCGCCGAAACGCGGCGCGTGTTGACCGGGTCCAGGTGACGCACGACGAGATGCGGGATCTCGTGCTCGCGGCAGGTGTCGATCCGGCGCGCGTCTTTCGCATCCCCATCGGAGTCGACATCGAGCGCTTTCCTCTCGGCGACAGCGCTGCCCGGCAGGCGGCGCGCGAGGAGCTCGGCCTACCGGAGTCCGCGTTCGTCGTCGGTTCGTTCCAGAAGGACGGCGTCGGTTGGGGTGATGGCCTCGAGCCGAAGGCGATCAAGGGCCCGGACACGCTTGTCGCCGTGCTCGAGCAGGCAAGAGCACGCATCCCGACGCTTGCCGTTCTGCTGACCGGGCCCGCCCGGGGCTACGTTCGGGGCGAGCTCGAGCGTCTGGAGATTCCCTACCGGCACGCGCACCTCGACTCACGGGACGAACTCGTCCGCGCCTATCACGCACTCGACGTCTATCTCGTCACCTCGCGGCAGGAGGGCGGTCCGAAGAGCGTGCTCGAGTCGATGGCTGCGGGCGTCCCGCTCGTCACGACCCGCGTCGGCCAGGCGCCGTCGCTCGTCGTGGATGGAGAGAACGGCTTACTGGTCGACGTCGACGACGCGGAAGCTCTCGCCGCCGGTGTGCAAAGAGTCCATGACGACAGCGAGCTCGCACAGCGTTTGCGTGCGGCCGGCCGCCCGACCGCGGCGGCGTATGCCGACGAGCGGCTCGACCCGATGTGGGCCGAGTTGCTGCACGGCTTCGTCGCGAGAGGCGGCGGGAATGAAGATTGACCCGGGCCGGGTCGGACGGTATTCCCGGGCGGGCTGGCGCTGGCTCCGGCTCCTACCGCCCAGGCGGCGGCGCGGGCTGCGCGTCTTCTACGGGCACGACCGCATCCCTGGCCCGGGCGAGCCGGTCGCGGGCGGGTCGGCGAAGTTCCAGCGACTCGCGTCGCGGTTCCCGAACGACCCGACCGGGTTCACCGTTCTCTATCTCGGCTCGACGTGGCTGCCGCGCGATCTCGGGCCCCTGCTCGGACTCGCGCGACGTCGTTCGGTTCCGATCGTCGTGAACATGGACGGCGTCGCATACCCGGGCTGGGCCGGTGAGCAGACAGAAGATCTCAACGGGCCCTACCGCAGGGCCTTACGTGCAGCCAAGCACGTCTTGTATCAGAGCGAGTTCTCGAAGTCCTCGGCCGACGAGTTCCTTGGTGCGCCGCCCGACAGCTGGGAGATCCTCTACAACGCCGTCGACGTTAATCACTTCACGCCTGCAGCGGAACCTCCGCCGGACGGGCCCGTGCTGCTCCTCGGAGGCGACCAGACCCAGGCCTACCGGCTCGAGCTCGGGCTGCGCACTTTCGCCCGCGTGCTCGAGTCCGAGCGCTTCGCGCGCCTTCTCGTCACCGGCCGTCTCGTCTCTCCGGCCGAGCCGCTCATCGACGAGCTCGGCCTGCGCGGCCGGGTCGACCTCGTCGGCCGCTACTCCCAACGCGAGGCGCCTGACGTCATGCGCCGCGCCCACCTACTGCTGCACACGAAGGTGCAGGACCCGTGCCCGAGCGTCGTGATCGAGGCGATGTCGTGCGGGCTTCCGGTCGTGTACCCGTCGAGCGGCGGGACCCCGGAGCTCGTGGGCGAAGAAGCCGGCATTGGAGTCCAGCATGCGACCGGCTGGGAGCGCGACGAGCCGCCCGCTCCGGAGGAACTTGCGGCGGCGGTGCTCAGGGTGCTCGACGACCGGCCCAGGTACTCCGCAGCGGCGCGTAGCCGTGCCGTCGACAACTTTGACCTCGCCCCGTGGCTCGAACGCCACGGCGAGCTCTTCAACGACCTCCTGGTGCAGCGTCAGCGCCGATAGCCGGCGACGCGCCCTCGCAATGTGGACAGGTGGAAGCGTGCGCGAGCCGGATCGCGCCTGGCGAGCGCGACTGCCGCGCCGCCGAGTGGCCGAACGAACATCTTCCCGACCGTCCCCGCCGAGTAGCGGTGCTTGCGCAGGAGATAGCCGATGCTCGCCCCCTCCCGTGCGCCGGCGCTCCGAAGGGCGGTCGCCGCGAAGGTCTTCTCGTCGTGCAGCACGACGAGCTCGGGGTCGTACTCGATCCGTACACCGGTGTCGAGTGCGCGAATCAGGTAATCCGTCTCCTCTCCCGACGACCAGGGTTGTCCCGATCCGAGCCCGAGTTGCTCGTCGAACGGCCCGATCACGCCAACGGCAGACGAACGGAGGAAGATCGTGAACGAGATCGCACGTCGCCACAGGTTGTCGCGTGTAACTCCAGCGGCGTCGAGCGGCCACGCCGGTGTCGATCTTCCGTACAGGTCTGCGGCACGCCCCGTTAGGCCGCCCAGGCTCGCATCGACCGCGAAGCGGCGAGCGACTCGCTGGAGCAGGTCGGCCGGGTAGGCGCAGTCGTCGTCCGGGAACGCGACGAGCTCGGCTCGCACGTGTTGGAGCGCGGCGTTCCGCGCGCGCGACAGGCCGCGCGCCGCGCGTAGACGCTTGACATCGAGCGACGGATGGCGCCCGATGATCTCCTCGAGCCGGCCGTCCTCGTTCTGGTCGACGAGCAGGACCCTGAACGCCGGATGGGCCTGACGTTCGAGCGATTCGAACAGTCGCTCCAGCTCCTCCGTGCGGTCGACCGAGGCCACGACGAGATCGAATGAGGGAAGCTCGGCGTAGCCCACGGCCTTACGCTAACGCCGTGCCGCTCGTCTCGGTCCTCCTGGCCGTCCACAACGACGCCCGCTACCTGCCTGCCGCCGTCCAGAGCGTGCTCAGGCAGTCGCTCGCCGACATCGAGCTGATCGTCGTCGACGACGCGTCCTCCGACGGCACGCCGGGAATCGTCGGCTCCCTCGCCGGTCCGCGGGTCACGGTGGTCACCAACGACGAGCAACTGGGGCTTGCGGCGTCGCTCAACCGTGGCCTCGACCAGGCGTCCGGGCGCTACGTCGCGCGGCTCGACTCGGACGATATCGCGCTGCCGGGGAGGCTGGAGTCGCAGATCAGAAGGATTCAGGCGGCTCCGGCCATCGCCGTCCTCGGCGGCGGCGTCCTCGATCTCAATGGCGCCGGACGGCCCGGGACCCTGCACCGCAACCCGGTCGGGCCGACCGCGGTTCGGTTTCTCGCCCTCTTCGGCGCCCCGTTCTTCCATCCGACAGTGCTCGTCGACCGCGAGCTGCTCGACGACAACGGCCTTCGTTACGACCCGGAGTATCTCGAGAGCGAGGACTACGATCTCTGGACGCGACTGCTCGAGCGCTCCGACGGCGGGAATCTCGCCGAGGCGCTCGTCCTGAAGCGCATCCATCCAGGCCAGGCGTCTCTGCGGCGGAGCGACATCCAGGAGTCCTTTCAGCGGCAGGTGGCGTTGCGGGAGATCGCCCGCCTCGCGCCCGAGCTCAGGCCCACGGAGGCCGAGGCGGCGTGGCTCCTGGGGAGCGGCCGTGGAGCGGGCGGTCCGGAAGCGGCGGGCCCTTTCCGGGACCTCCTCGCTGCGTTCGAGCGCCGTCATGGCGTCGACCGCGAGGTACGCGAGGCCGCGGCGAGAGTGCTCCTGCGCGCGGACGCCCGCCGCGGGCTCGCCCTCGGCCTCTCCTATCCGGCACGGCTCGCCGCCGGTCGCGTCACACGGCGACGGGAAGAGCGGGCGGCGAGGAAGCGCGCGGTCCCCTGGCTCGAGCAGCTCGCCGCCTCCCCGCGCCCGCTACGCGTCACGGTCGTCTCTCCGGAACCGACGCCTTACCGGTCGCCGCTCTTCGATCTGGTCTCCGCGCGCCCCGAGATCGAGCTCGCCGTGATCTACGCGGCGCAGACCGTCGCCGGCCGCACGTGGTCGGTCGAGCCGCGGCACAACAGCACGTTCCTCCGCGGTTTCAGGCTGCCCGGGCTCGGCCGCCTGCTACACCACGACTATCCCGTCACACCGGGAATCACCCGGGCCCTGCGTGACTCGCGCCCGGATGTCGTCGTCGTCTCGGGCTGGAGCACGTTCGCGTCGCAGGCCGCGATCGCCTGGTCTCGTCGGCGGGGAGTTCCGTACCTGCCGCTCGTCGAGAGTCACGACCTCGGCCCACGCCGCGCTTGGCGGCGTGCGGTCAAGGGGACCGTGGTTCCGCGCGTGCTGGGCAAGGCCGCCGGTGGGCTCGCGCTGGGGACGGCGTCGCGCGAGTCGCTCGTCGCCCGCGGCGCGGACCGGGAACGCGTGCGTATCTTCGCGAACACGATCGACGTCGACGCCTGGGAGAAGCGCGCCGGGGAGCTTCGCGCACGACGGTCGGAGCTGCGGGCCCGTCTCGGCGCGGCCGACGACGACGTCGTCGTGCTCTCGGTGGCCAGGCTCGGACCGGAAAAGGGTCTCGACACGCTCGTCCGCGCCGCTGCGGAGACGCGAGACGCGCGCCTGCTGGTCGTCGTGGCCGGCGACGGTCCGGAACGCCCTGTGGTCGAAGAGCTTGCCCGCGTCCGAGGGGTGCGGCTGCATTTGACCGGCGATCTCTCCGCCGACGCGGTCGCCGAGACCTACGTCGCCGCCGACGTCTTCGCGCTCCTTTCGACCCGCGAGACCTGGGGCGTGGTCGTCAACGAGGCGGCGGCCTCGGCCCTGCCGCTCGTGGTTTCAAACAGAGTCGGCGCCGCGTATGACCTGCTGCGCGATGGTCAGAACGGCGTGCTCGTCCCTGCAGGCGACGTCGCGGCGACGACCGCTGCGCTCGAGCGGCTCGGCGCCGACAGTCGATTCCGCGAGCAGGCCGGATGCTTGTCACTCGAGCTCGTCCGGGAGTGGGGCTACGAGCCTTCGGTCGACAGCTTCGTCGCCGCCGTCCGCGAAGCCGCCGCTCGATAGATCTCTTCCTGCGTTGCAGCCACGCTGTCCCACGACATGCGTCTCGCTGCGGCAACGCCTCCCTGGGCAAGCCGTTCGCGGAGATCGCCGTTGCAAAGAACCTGTCGGACGGCTCCGATCACCGCCGCGCCGTCGTAAGGCACGACGAGCGCCTCGCCGTCCCCGAAGAACCCGGCGATGCCGCAGCGGTCGGAGACAACGACGGGGGTCCCCGCTGCGGCCGCTTCCGCGGCGACCATTCCGAAGCTTTCGCCCGCAGAGGCGAGCACGAACACGTCCGCCTGGGGATAAAGATCGCGAGGCGGCTGCTCGCTCACCGGCACGGTGTGGACACGGCCGCTCGTCGCCTTGTCCGACTGCGCTCGCTGCAGCGCCGCGCCGACACCGTGACGATCGTCGGGCCCTGCGACGACGACGTGCGCCTCCGGGATCTCGCGGGCGACCTCGAGCAGATGTTCGATCCCTTTGCCTGCCGCGATCCTGCCGACGTAGAGGATCAGCGGTGCGGTGTCCGGGATGCTCAATTGGTCGCGCAGGCCGCCGTTCGAGGTCGCCGTGTGCGGCTCGGGGAAGCCGTTGCCGCGAACGTGCACCTTCGCGGGATCCACGCCGCACGCGATGACGTCGTTGCCTTCACGCTCGGAGGCGACGACGACCGCAGCAGCGCCGCGCGCCACACCGCGGTAGAGCGTTGCGTCGAGCGCACGCTTGAGCAGAACCTTGCGGAGCCGCGGCTGGAACATCCCGAGCGGCTCGAAGACGTACGGGACACGAGCGACCCGGCACCACGCTGCGGTGCAGGTCGTGACCGGGTCGCGGAAGCCGAAGACATGCACGGCGTCCGGGCGGTGCGCCCGCGCCAGCGCGAGCGGAAGCGTCGGGGTGATGCCCATCCAGCGGTAGCGCAGCGGCGTCGCGAGGTAACGGACCGTAGCCCCGTCGACCACGTCGATGGACGAGCGCGCCGACGGTCGCCGGTCGAGGTCGACGATCGTGGTCGTCAAGACGTCCACGGTGTGACCGTGCGCCACGAGCCGCCGAACGAGCTCTCCCGCGGCCACGACCGGGCCACCAAATGCACGAGAGGGAGCCCAGACAGGCGACGCGAAGAGAATGCGTAGTGGCCGATTGCTCACGTGGGCAGGCTAGCCTTGCGCGGATGCCGAGACCGCGCCTTCTCGTTCTGAACCAGTACTACTGGCCGGGCGTCGAGGCGACGGCGCAGTTGCTGACCGAGCTGTGCGAGGCGCTTGCCGAGGACATCGACGTGAAGGTCGTGACGGGGATCCTGCACGGCCACGAGGACGAGTCGCGGCGGCTGATCCACAACGGCGTCGAGATCGTGCGCGTGCCCTCCACGTCGTTCGAGCGCTCGAAGCTCTTCGCTCGTGGCGCCAACTACGTCACGTACCTCGGGAATGCGCTTTTCAGGGGGCTTCGCGGTCCTCGCCCGGACGTCGTGCTCTGCATGACCGATCCTCCGATCGTCGCCGACATCGCCCTGCTCGTGGCGCGGCGTTACCGCGCACCGCTCGTCGTGATCAGCCAGGACGTCTTTCCAGAAGTGGCCATGGAGCTGAAGCGCCTCGAGAATCCCGTCGTCATGTCGCTGCTGCGCGGCCTCGTCTCGCTCTACTTGAAGCGCGCCGACCGTGTCGTTGCGATCGGCAACACGATGCGGGACAGGCTGCAGGAGAAGGGAGCGCAGGCTGATCGTCTCCGGGTGATTCCGAACTGGGTCGACACGCAGCGGCTCCGGCCGCTTGTCGAAGACAACGGCTGGGCGCTCGAACGGGGCTATCAGCACAAGTTCGTCGTCATGCACTCGGGCAACGTCGGCCACGCGCAGGATCTGGACTCGCTCGTACGTGCAGCGACGTTCCTGCGCGATCTCGACGACCTGGCGATCACGATCATCGGCATGGGCGCACGGCACGCGGAGTTGATCGCGCTTGCCGAGCAGCTCGAGGTCGACAAGGTCACGTTCGCCTTCTACCAGCCACGCAGCCTGTTGCAACAGTCGCTCTCCGCCGCTGACGTCCACGTCGTTGGTCTTGCGTCGGGCCTTGCGGGCTACGTCGTGCCGAGCCGCCTGTATGGGATCCTCGCCGTCGCGAAACCAGTCATCGTCGCCGCCGACCCGGAGAGCGAAACCGCGCAGGTTGTCACGGAGGCGGGTTGTGGCATCGTCGTTTCGCCCGGTCGTCCGGAGCTGCTTGCGCGCGCCATCCGCGATGCGCACGACGGGAAGTATGACCTCGAGGCGATGGGCGCGCGCGGACGTGAGTGGGTGGAGCGCGAGGCCGATCGTTCCGTCGCCGTCCGCCGCTACCGCGACCTCCTGCTCGAGCTTGCGTCGTAGCTACGTTGCGGCGAGCCTGATCGCCGCGCTGGCGCTCGTCGCCGGCTGGAACACCTACAAGTACCCGAGCGGATCGGGATACGACGTGCGCCAGCATCGCGAGTACGCGGACCTCCTGATCCACCACGGCGAGATCCCAGGCCCCAAAACGCGGAGCGAGTACTACACGCCGCCGGTCTTCTACGCACTCGCCGGCGCGGCGACCTACATCGGCGAGCACGTGCACTCCGGCGATCCCCACAAGCTCGGCCAGGTCCTGAACTGGTTCGTGCTGCTCGCCACCGCAGTCGTGCTCTGGTTCCTCGCACGCGACCTGTTTCCGCGGCGTCCATGGGCGCAGCTGTCGGCGCTCGCCTTCTTCTGCTTCCTCCCGGTCGTTCTGCGAGTCGGTGCGATGTTCCACCCGGAGCCGCTGTCGATGCTCTTCAGCGCGGTGGCGCTGCTGCTCGCCACGCGCATGCTCGGCCGGCGCGAGTACGGCTGGCGGCTCGCGGTCGCGACAGGCGTCGCGCTCGGGCTTGGCCAGCTTGTGCGTGCGTTCTCCCTCTGGACGCTCGCGGCGGTTGTGCTTGCGTTCGCCGTGGCACGCGCCTGGCGCCCGCTGGTCGTGATCGTGCTCGCCGCCGCAGTCGTGACCGCTCCCTGGTACGTCCGGCAGGCCGTCAAGTACGGCAACCCGGTCTTCGATCGGCCGACGAAGCACCAGGCGATCTGGGATCGCAGGCCCGGGCGGTTCTACGTCGGGCTCGGACTCCCCGACGTCGTGACTCATCCGATCCGGCCCCATTTCGTGAACGAGGCGATTCCGACGACGTATAGCGAGGTCTGGGGGGACTACTTCGGCGTCTGGCGCGGCAGCCGCGAACGGCAGAGCATCCTCGGGCTGCTGCCCACCGTGCTCGCGATCGCCGGGTGGCTCGTGTTGCTCGTTCGCTCCCGCCGGCTCCCTGCCCGGCTGCCGGTCGCGCTGCTGCCGGGTCTTGGGCTCCTCGGCTACCTCTACTTCACCGTCAGCTATCCGACGCCGGACGGGGACGTGTTGAAGGCCAGCTACATGCTGACCACGGCGCCGGCGTGGGCCCTTGCCTTCGGCTACGCGGTCGACCGTCTCCCCGGCCGCTTGCGTGTCGCGGCGGCTGCGCTCCTGGCCGCCTCCGCGCTCGCAAGCCTCCCGTTCCTGCTGTACTGACCGCCGTGACGGCGGTTCTCTTTACGTGCGCGGGGCAGCGCGTCGACATCGTCGGCGCATTCAAGCGCGCCGGAGCCATGACGATCGCCGCGGACGCCAATCCGCTCGCACCGGCTCTCTACGAGGCCGACGGGCATGCACTCGTGCCGAGGATCGACGACCCGGGCTACCTCCCGGCGCTGCGGGCGCTCGTGCAGGAACACGACGTGCGGCTGATCGTCCCGCTCACGGATCTCGACCAGGTGCTGCTCGCGCGCTCCCGCGAAGAGCTGTCCGGCGCACTCGTGCTGCTCCCCGATGCCGAGACCGTCGAACGGCTCGAGGACAAGTACCTCGCACACGTGCTCTTCGAGGAGCGTGGGCTCGCGTCGCCGCCCACCTGGCTGCCGGGGAACGTGCCCGACGATGCCGCCTTCCCGCTGCTCGTCAAGGCACGACACGGTTTCGGCTCGAGACACATCTATCGCGCAGCCGACCGCGCGCAGCTCGGCTTCTTCCTCGGCTACACACCGGTCGAATCGATCGTGCAGGCATGTCTCGGCGGCGAGGAGTTCTCGATCGACGTCTTCTGCGATCTCGACGGCCGTTGTCTCAACGCGATCCCGCGGACGATGATCGAGTCGAAGGGCGGCGAATCGATCAAGGGCATGAGCATCAAGGACGAGGTTCTGATCGACCTGGCGCGTGACGTTGCCGAGAGCCTCGGCATCGTCGGGCCTGCCAACATCCAGTGCTTCCGCGAGGCCGACGGGACGCACTTCATCACGGACATCAACACGCGCTTTGGCGGTGGATTCCCGCTGCCTCTCGCAGCCGGTGGGCGCTATCCGGAGCTCGCGCTCGCGCTCGCGCGCGGCGAGCGCCCCGAGCCGCGCCTCGGCGACTTTCGCGAGGGCATCGTCATGACCCGGTTTTTCTCCGACCTCAGTCTCACCTCGAACGGCGACGGGACCCTCAAGCCGCTCGCACCTTCGGAAT
>Ga0105243_10000598_pt1 | contig 36100 bp, 32 predicted proteins | sample KBSM34metaG_FD_81525 | JGI IMG/M metagenome (GOLD analysis project Ga0105243, IMG submission 81525) | Miscanthus rhizosphere microbial communities from Kellogg Biological Station, Michigan, USA - KBS M3-4 metaG | ecosystem: Host-associated > Plants > Roots > Rhizosphere > Soil | place... | reverse complement strand
CGGCGCAGGTCGCGAACGTCATCACCTACCGCGGCAAGATGGCGGTGCGGGACATGGCTCGGGCACTTGGCTTCTCGCAGGGCCAGCAGGACGCGTGGAGCAAGCAGGTCAGCCGATGGACCGGCGTCTCTCAGGAGACCGATACCGACATCCCGCCCGCGGTGTTGGAGCTCGCGGGCCAGATCGAGGGCCTGCCCCGGCATCTCGGCATCCACTCCGGCGGCATGGTGATCTGCGACCGTCCGATCGCCGACGTGTGCCCGGTGGAATGGGCGCGGATGGAGAACCGGAGCGTTCTCCAGTGGGACAAGGACGACTGCGCGGCGGTGGGGCTGGTCAAGTTCGACATGCTCGGACTCGGCATGCTCTCCGCGCTGCACTACATGATCGACCTGGTCGCCGAGCACAAGAACCTCGAGGTGGATCTGGCCAGGCTGGACCTGTCCGAGGAGGCGGTCTACGAGATGCTGCAGCGCGCCGATTCGGTTGGTGTGTTCCAGGTGGAATCCCGCGCTCAGATGGCCACCCTGCCGCGACTGAAGCCGCGCAACTTCTACGACCTGGTGGTGGAGGTGGCGCTGATCCGTCCCGGGCCCATCCAGGGCGGCTCGGTGCACCCGTACATCCGGCGCCGCAACGGGATCGAGCCGGTCACCTACGATCACCCGTCGCTGGAGAAGGCCCTGGCGCGGACCCTGGGGGTGCCGCTGTTCCAGGAACAGCTGATGCAGATGGCGGTCGACGTGGCCGGGTTCACCGCGGCCGAGGCCGACCAGTTGCGCCGGGCGATGGGGTCCAAGCGGTCGCCGGAGCGGATGGAACGGCTGCGCGGCCGGTTCTACGACGGGATGCGCGAACTGCACGGCGTCACAGGGGAGGTGGCGGACCGGATCTTCGAGAAGCTGTACGCCTTCGCGAATTTCGGCTTCCCGGAGAGCCATTCGCAGAGCTTCGCCGCGCTGGTGTTCTACTCGGCCTGGTTCAAGCTGCACCACCCGGCGGCCTTCTGCGCAGGCCTGCTGCGGGCCCAGCCGATGGGGTTCTACTCCCCGCAGTCGCTGGTCGCCGACGCCCGCAGGCACGGGGTCCGGGTGCACGGGCCGGACGTGAACGCCAGCCTGGCGCACGCCACGCTCGAGGGCGACGGACTGGAGGTCCGGCTGGGTCTCGGGGAGGTGCGGCACATCGGTTCGGCACTGGCGGAGAAGATCGTGGCGGCCAGGTGCGAGGGCGGTCCCTACACCTCTCTGCTCGACCTGACCGGTCGGGTGGAACTGACCACCCCGCAGGCGGAGTCGCTGGCCACCGCGGGCGCGCTCGGCTGTTTCTCCGGGTCGCGCAGGCAGGCGCTGTGGGCGGCGGGGGCGGCCGCGGGGGAGCGGCCGGGCCGGCTGCCGGGCATGGGTGCCTCCACCGTCGCGCCCACCCTGCCCGGGATGAGCGACGTCGAGCTCGCAGCCGCGGATGTGTGGGCGACCGGGGTCTCGCCGGACTCCTATCCCACCGAGTTCCTGCGCCCCCAGCTCGAGGCGCTGGGCGTGACCCCGGCATCGGGATTGCTGGCGGTGCCCGACGGCGACCGGGTGCTGGTCGGGGGAGCGGTCACCCACCGCCAGCGCCCGGCCACCGCGGGCGGAGTCACCTTCATCAACCTCGAGGACGAGACGGGGATGGTGAACGTGGTCTGCTCGGTGGGGCTGTGGGCCCGATACCGCACGCTCGCGCACACCGCGCCCGCGCTGCTGGTCCGAGGAAAGGTGCAGAACGCGGAGGGTGCGGTGACGGTGGTGGCGGACCGGCTGCAGCGGATGGACCTGCGGATGACGGGCAGGTCGAGGGATTTCCGGTGAACCGAACCGAGTGATCGCCGAGCGGCGTGTCGGAGTTCCGTCCGCCGGCGCCCACCGGCTTAGCATCCCGGTATGAAGGCTCCCGCGCTCGCCACGATCCTGATCCTGATCGCGTTGTTGGCGGGGTGCAGTGGCGGCGAACCCGAGCAGTCGCAGTCCGAGTCGCAGTCGTCGCTCGCGGCCGGTGCCGATGCCGGCACCGCACCCGATGCGAAGCTCGCCCCGGCGCCCGCGGAGGGCCTCGCCGAACGTCAGGAGGTCACCACCGGCACGGTCTCGCTCACTTCGGCCGATCCCGTCGACACCGGCCATGCCGTCGTGCGCATCGTCGAGGATGCGGGCGGACGGGTCGACGACCGGACCGAGCGGCCGCGGACCGACGACACCGAGCCGAGCAGTTCGCTGACGGTTCGGATCCCGGCGGACCGCCTCACCGCCACCCTCGACGAGATCTCGGACCTCGGCGAGGTGACCGGGGTGAGCGTCAGCAAGAGCGATGTCACCATGCAGACCCAGGATCTCGACGCGCGGATCGGTGCCCTGCAGGCCTCGGTCACGCGACTGCAGGGGCTTATCGTGACCGCCGCGAACACTGCGGATCTGATCGAAGCCGAGAACGCGCTCGCGGAGCGGCAGGCGGAACTCGACAGCCTCGTCGCGCAGCGGCGCGCGCTGTCCGACCAGGTCGAGCTCGCGACCATCTCGATCGACATCACCACCGACGGGCCGGACAGCGCGGACCCGGACAGCTTCTTGGACGGCGTCGTGGCCGGGTGGCACGCGCTGCTGTCCGCGCTGCACGGACTGATCGTCTTCCTCGGCCGGGCCGTCCCCTGGATTGGCTTCGCCGCGCTGGTCGTCCTCGTCGGGTACGCCGTCGTGCGGCTGGTACGCAGGCGCTGACCCCCGGCGTCCCGGTGTGGCCGGTCACGTCCACGGCCGAACGGATACCCTAGGGGGTATAATTTGGGTCGACTGAGAGGAGTCGCAGTGAAGGTCGTCATCGTGGGTGGGGTCGCCGGAGGTATGTCCGCCGCGACCAGGTTGCGTCGCCTGGACGAGGAGGCGGAGATCGTCGTCTTCGAGCGCGGTGCGCACGTGTCGTTCGCGAACTGCGGGCTGCCCTACTACGCGGGAGGGGTGATCGAGGACCGGGAGGCGCTGCTGCTGCAGACCCCGGAGAGCCTTGCCGCCCGGTTCCGGCTCGACGTCCGGGTGCGCAGCGAGGTGGTCGCCGTCGACCCCGTCGCAGGGACGGTCACCGTCCGCGATCTGCGGACCGGCGACGAGACCGTGGAGCCGTACGACTCGCTGGTGCTCAGCCCCGGCGCGAGCCCCATCGTCCCCGACATCGAGGGCGTGGGGCGCGCGCTGGTCCTGCGCGACGTCGAGGACGTGGACCGGTTGGTCGGCGCGCTCGATGCCGACGCCCGCACCGCGGTGATCGTCGGGGCCGGGTTCATCGGCGTCGAACTCGCCGAGAACCTGCGACGCCGAGGACTCGAGGTCACCGTCGTCGAGCTGGCCGACCAGGTGCTGGCCCCACTCGATCCCGAGATGGCGTCGCCGGTCGCGGATGAGCTGCGCGGCAACGGCGTCCGGCTCGAGCTCGGCACCCAGGTGACCGGAATCGGCGCGGACGCCGTGACCCTCGCCGACGGCAGGCTGGTCCCGGCCGACATCGTCGTGATGGCGATCGGCGTGCGGCCGGAGACAGCGCTGGCCGTCGGCGCGGGCATCGAGATCGGGCCCCGCGGCGGCATCGTGGTCGACGAGAGCATGCGCACCTCCGCGGCGGGGGTCTACGCGGTCGGCGATGCGGTCGAGAAGACCGACGCGCTCACCGGCGGCGCCGGATTGGTCCCGCTGGCGAACCCCGCGAATCGGCAGGGCCGGCTGGTCGCGGACGTGATCGCGGGCAGGCCGGTGAGGGCGCGTCCCGTTGTCGGCACCGCGATCGTCGGGGTGTTCTCGCTGATGGTGGCCGCGGTGGGCTGGAACGAGAAGCGGTTGCGCGCCGCGGGCCGCGGGTATCGGGCCATCCACACACACCCGCAGTCGCACGCCGGCTATTACCCGGGCGCGCAGGGCATGTCGCTCAAGCTGCTCGTCGACCCGGACACCGACGCGATCCTCGGTGCCCAGGGCGTCGGCGGTGACGGTGTGGACAAGCGCATCGACGTGATCGCCACCGCCATGGTCGGCGGCCTCACCGCCGCCGAACTGGCGGACCTCGAACTGGCATACGCGCCGCAGTTCGGTTCCGCGAAGGACCCGGTGAACATGCTCGGCTACGTCGCCGACAACCTGCGCACCGGCACCACCACCACGGTGCAGTGGCACGAGCTGCCCGCGCTGGTCGAGGCCGGTGCGGTGCTGGTGGACGTGCGCACCCCTGCCGAGTTCGCGTTGGGCTCGATCCCCGGCGCGGTCAACATCGAGCTAGACCAGTTGCGCTCGCGCGCAGCCGAATTGCCGGAGGGCGAGCTGATCGCGGTCTGCCAGGTCGGCCAGCGCGGCCACACGGCGACCCAGCTGCTGCGTCAGCTCGGGCGCAGGGTGCGCAACCTGGACGGCGGCTATCGCACCTGGCAGGCCGGGCGGACGCCAGTCGCCGAGTTGGTCTAGCTAGCTCTCGTCGTCGGTGGGTGCCCGGCCGGTGTCGCCGGTCGGGGGCTCGTCCGTGGAGTCTGCCGAGGCTGCGGAGTCGGAGGCATCGGCGGTGTCCTCGTCGAGCACGCTCACCGTCACCCCGTACGGCAGGAACCGCACCAGTCGCCTCGGGTCGGTGTTGTTCTTGTGAATCCGCAGTGCCTCGAGCTCCGTCGCGAACACCTGGTCCACCCGGGCGGACCCGTCCTCGTCCACGGTGTAGATGGCCCACACGCCGTCGCCGGCATCACCCGTGGTCTCCGGCCGCGGTCGGGGCCACGACGTGCTGGTTCCCACATTGAACGAGTGCGAGTAGGGGATGCCCGCATCGTCGAGGAACCTGCCGAATTTCTCGGCCGCGTCGCGCAGTCCCGCACTGGCCTCGCGGGCGATGCGCTCGATGTCTTCCGGATCGATGCCGAACGGTCCCCTGCTACCCATGGCAATTCTCCTGCGGTGTCGCCCCGGCTCGTCGTCGACCCGGGATTCAACTCCAGTGTGGCCGCAGCGCGTCGGTGGCGCCAGGCCCGCGGGTCATCGAGGCGCGGACTCCTGTTCGGCGAGCGCGCGGCGCGACTCCTCGTGCAGCACCTCCAGCAGCTCCTGCTCCAGAGCGACGAACTCCGGCGAGGTGACGACGGACAGCTCCCGAGGCCGCGGCAGGTTCACCCGCACCTCCCGGCGCACGGTGGCGGGCCGGGCCGACAGCACGATCACCCGATCGGAGAGGTAGACCGCCTCACGGATGTCGTGCGTGATCATCAGGACCATCCACCGGTACCGCTGCCACACCTGCTGCAGCCAGTCCTGCATCTCGGTGCGGGTCAGCGAATCGAGCGCACCGAACGGCTCGTCGAGCAGCAGCAGCTCGCGGTCCTGGACGACCGTGCGCAGCATCGCGGCTCGTTGGCGCATCCCGCCCGACAGCTGGAACGGGCGGGCGTCCTCGAACCCGGACAGGCCGAAGATCGGGAACAGCTCGCGGGCGCGGCGCCTGGCCTCCCGCTTGTCGATCCCCTGCACCTCGAGCCCGAGCGCGGTGTTGTCGAGGACCGTTCGCCACGGGAACAGCAGGTCCTTCTGCGGCATGTATGCGCTGTGCGGGGTTCCCGACGCGGCCCCGTCGCCGACCAGCACCCGGCCCGAGTCCGGCGAGTCCAGCCCGGCGAGGATGTTGAACACCGTGCTCTTGCCGCAGCCGCTCGGGCCGATGACGGAGATGAACTCGCCTGGGGCGGCGTCGAAGGACACCCGGTCCAGCACGAGGCGCGAACCGGTGCCGTGTCGACGGGCGGCACCGCCGCCGAGTCGATGGGCGGCACCGCCGCCGCGCCCGGGCAGCGGATACGACTTGGTGATCGCCTCGAGCGAGATCCTCGATCCCCGTGCCTCAGCCATGGCCGTGCTCCATCCGGGACCACGGGGCAACGACCCGCTCCACCGCGAACGTGAGCAGGTAGAGGGCGATGCTGATGACGGCGGTGATCAGCACCGCCGCCAGCACCAGGTCGGTACGGAACGAGTTCTTCTGCAGGCTCATGTAGATGCCGAGTCCCTTACTGGCCCCGACGTACTCGGCGAACACCGCCCCGACGACGGCGTAGGTGATGCCGATTCGCAGCGCGGTGAAGAACCGCGGCAGCGCGGACGGCAGCCGGACGTACCGGAACACCTGCCAGCGCGTGGCGCGCATGCTGCGCAGCAACGCGCCTGCCTCCCGTTCGGTCGAGGCGAACCCCTCGATCAGCCCGATCGCCATAGGGAAGAAGGTGGCCAGCGCGATCACCAGGACCTTCGGCAGCAGGCCGAACCCGAACCAGATGATCATCAGTGGGGCTATCGCGATGATCGGCAGCGTCTGCGAGGCCACGAACAACGGCACGAACGCGCGGCGCAACCACGGCGAGAAATCCACCAGGATCGCCAGCGCCCACGCCAGGACCAGCGACACCGAGAACCCGATCAGGGTCACCGTCAGCGTGGCGCCCGCGTGCACGGCGATCTCCTCGCGGTGCCCCCAGCCCTGCTGCGCGACGCGCACCGGTGACGGCAACAGTTGCGGACGGATCCCGCTGACATCGACATAGATCTGCCAGGCGACGACCAGCGCCGCCACCACCACCAGGGCGGGGGTCAGTCTACGAAGGGCCGAGGTAGTCATTGGTGAAGTACGTCGACCAGTCGGGTTCGGTGGTCAACGTGTTGCCGTCCGGGCCGGCGAGCAGTCCGTGCTGGTAGAGGAATTCGGAGTTGCCTGCCCATTGCGGCAGGGTCTGGGTGCCGACCTTCCCGGCCGCGTCCTTCATGTACTGCGAGGCGAGCATCCGCTGGCTCTCGACCACCAGTGACTCGTCGTTGAAGGCGCCCGGGTTGGCCTCGACGAGCATCTTCGCGGCCTCGTCCGGGTTGTCAGCGGCGAACTGGTAGCCCCGCTGTAGCGCCTGGACGAACTTGCGGGCCTGCTCGGGGTGCGATGCGAGCCAGTCCTCGTTGCCGTCGACCACGATGGCGTAGGCGTCGGGGAACCCGTAGTCGGTGTAGCGGAAGTACCGCATCGGGGTGCCCGCGTGCTCGGCCTCGATGCCCTCCCATGCGAAGTACGAGACGGTGAAGTCGGCCTTGCCCGAGTAGACGGCGTCGTACGCGGACGTGCCGAGGGTGACCGAGTTGAAATCGCCGGTGCCGCCGTCGTTTCGGATCACCTGGCGGAGCGTCTCGTTCTCTCCCGGATCGCCGAACCCGGCGTAGGTCTTGCCGTCGAGGTCCTTGGGGCTGACGATGTCGGCCCGGTCGGCGCGGACGCCGATCGCGGTCGCCCAGTGCTGCAGCGGCGCCAGGACAGAGACGGTGTGCGCGCCGGAGGCGCGGGAGAACGTCGACGCGTCGTGGGTGCTGATCCCGAACTCGGCGTTGCCTGCGTCGACGAGGGTGTCTACCGCGGTGTTGTTGTACGGCAACACCTCCACGTCCAGCCCGGCGTCGGCGAAGTACCCCTGCTGCTGCGCAACGAAGAGCCCGGTGTGGTTGGTGTTCGGGGTCCAGTCGAGGGCGAACCGGATGGTCTCCCCGGAATCGGTGTCGGAGCCACACGCGGTGAGCAACGACAGCGAGGACAGCGCGACGACGGCGCCCGCGAGCGCGCGGCGGATCCGGGCGCTCACGGCGCGGGCCAGGGCTGCGGGTGGAGCGCGGTGTCCCAGAACAGGAGTTCGTACCGCGTCGCGACGGTGAACGCCTCGACCATCGCCTCGCGCTCGCCCGGGGTGGCGGCGGCCGCGGCCGCGTCGACCAGGGTGCGGGCGGTCGCCGCGGCCGTCTGGAACTCCTCGGCGTCGTAGGTGGACACCCACTGCGCGTAGGGATGTCCGGGATCGGCGGCCAGCACCTTCGCCGCGCTCGCGGCCAGGTCGCGCCCGACCTCGGCGTAGATCCAGAAGCACGGCAGGATCGCCGCCGCCGCGACCGGGTACGGCTCGGTGGCCGCCGCCGCGATCAGGTACGAGACGTAGCCGAGGCAGGTCGGGGAGTGGCGGGCTTCCTGCTCGGCGGGCGGCAGCACACCGCCCGACAGCAGGTCCTCGTGCAGCGAGGTCTCGACCACGGCCGCGCTGGCGGCGGAGGTGGCCCAGAAGGCGGCGGACGCCGGGTCGGGTGCCCGCGAGGCGAGGACGGCCAGCGCCTTGGCGTACCCGCTCAGGTACAGCGAGTCCTGCTCGACGTAGAAGCGGAAGACATCCAGCGGCAGGCTGCCGTCGCCCAGACGGCGCAGGAACTCCAACTCGTCGATCGCGACGCGCAGCGCCTTGGTGTGATCCCAGAGGTGTTCGGTGAAGCGGTCAGTTCGAGCGACCTGCAAGCAGTCGCCAGCGGTGTTGTTTCGAGCGACCTGCAAGCAGTCGCCAGCGGTGTTGTTTCGAGCGACCTGCAAGCAGTCGCCAGCGGTGCCCCCCGTGGTGGGCGTATGCGAAACCATGACATCCCTTCGTCAGCATTACCTGGCCAGGTTCTCGGGTCTGCTCTCAGCCCCGCGACTTGCGGAGCACCCCGTGTCTCAACACGGCTGACATTAGCATCCGTGCAGGCCAGGGCCGCACCCGCCCGCGTTCACATACCCCGGCGGGTACCATTGGAGTCGACGGATCCGGACGTGAGAGCAGGGAGTGGCGCAATGACGGGTGACGAGGAGAGCATCGCGTTGGTGCTCAACAGGCTGCGGCGCGCGCAGGGCCAACTGGCGGGCGTCATCTCGATGATCGAGAGCGGCCGCGACTGCAAGGACGTGGTGACCCAGCTCGCCGCGGTCTCGCGTGCGTTGGACCGCGCCGGCTTCAAGATCGTCGCTACCGGCCTGCGCGATTGCCTGTCCGGAACCAACCGGGACAACCAGGAGCCGATGACCGAGGCGGAGCTCGAGAAGCTCTTCCTGGCGTTGGCCTGACGCCTGGCCGCGCCACCGGCGGTCCGCCGGACCCCGAACGCCCGCTCGGGCGTCGTAAAGAAATGGGAACCGGGCGCTCTTGCCGTCGTGTCGCAACGCCCACCTGAACGTCGGCATAGCAAGATGTAACCCGGCCGCGCGCTGAATGATTCGGCGCGCGGGCGGTGATCTGTTCATACCGAATGAGGTGTTGGCGTGTCCGTGGGAATTGGGCTCAGGGTGGGCAGCATCGTGTCGCACACGGTGATCGCGTCGAACGGCGTGGGAACCCCGGACCCCATAGTCATCGTCCGCGACACGGTGCTGCATGTTGGCTCGGATGGGAGCACCGTGCTCGGCGGTGTCGGACAGGACGGTGGGACGGAGCACACGCTGTCCGGGTTCCTGTCGAGAGTGGGCGACCCCGAGGGGGTCGCGGCGAGCGACGGCACCCGCTATCGGGCGGAGGACGTGGTCGCGACGGCGATCAGCAGCCTGTTGCACGAGTGTGAGCCGCTGCCGGACCACGGTGGTCGGGACGGCGGCACGCCGCACGTCTGGGCGACCTACCCGTCCAACTGGGATTCCGAGTCCGTGGCGGACCTCCGCGAATCGCTCGACTACGGCGGCATGCCGCAGATCACGCTGGTGTCCGACGCCGAGGCGACGTGTGCCTGGTTCGAATCCGAGGTCGCGGAGACACCGGGCCAGCTGATCGGGACGTATCACGCGGACGACGCGGGAACGACCGTGAGCCTGGTGCGCTCGGGTGTCCTGGTCGGTCGCTCCTTCCGGTTCCCCGCGGGCAGCGGGACGTCGCCGACCGCGCAGCTCTCCACCGCGCTCGGGGCCTTCGGGTGGTTGCCCTCGAACCTCGACGCCGTGATCGTGACCGGGGACGGACTGGTGGCGCGGGACACGGTTGCCATGAAGGGCGTCGCGACCGCGCTGACCGACCGGCTCGGCGTGCACAGCGTGGTGGGCCCGGGTCCGGAGCAGGCCGCCGCGCTGGGTGCGGCGATCCTGGCCGCCGGATTCCAGACCCCGGCGATGGCGATCCGACGGATCGGCCTGCCGCCGTCGTATGACGTCACCGAGGTGATCAGCGCGATCCCGGGTTCGGTGCGCGAGGTGACCGACGCCCACGAACGTTCGAGCCTGCTCACCGCATCCGCGGTCGGGGCGATCCAGGCCGTTCGGGAGGGCGACGCGGACGCAAATCCCGACGGCGACGCGGACGCGGACGCACCCTCGGGAGGTGGCAGGCCGGTGATGCTGGCCGGCGCGCTCGCGCTCATCGCGGCGGTCGCCCTGATCGGTGCGGTGCTGGTGTTCCTGCTCTGACGCCGCGCGACGGCGGGGCTCAGGGGGCGGGGACGAACAGTGCCCTCGTCCACACCCCGCGCGCGGTGTTCGCGGCGACCACGGCCCAGATGGCGAGCAGCGATGCGAGCAGGGCCACGGAAAACCACTGGACAGCAACGGAATCGGTTGCGATCCCCAGCGCTCCCGCGCCGACGGCGCAGGCACCGAGCGGGAAGGTGAAGCTCCACCAGCTCATCGAGAACCGGAGCCCGTGGCCCGCGGCCCGTGCGGTGAGCAGACACGCGTAGCCGAGGACCAGCGCGCCCACACCCGCCATCGCGGTGCCGTAGGCGATGCCGAACGCGCGGAGCCCGGCGGCCGCGCCGGACGAGACCGTGGTGTCGGAGACCCGTCCGAGCAGGTTCGCGGCGGCGATCGACTGCCCGATGATGCCCAGCGGGATCCACATGGTCGGGATGGCCTGCACGGCGGGCAGCCCGGTGCGGGCGAGATGCCGGATCACCACCGCCATCGTCACGACGGCCGCGGTCAGGGCCATCGCGAACAGGGCGTAGCAGCCGATCAGCATGGCGAGCCGGGCCTGGCCCTCCGGCAGGTGGGGGATGAGCGCGGCCCCGGTGGTGGCGGACACCATCGGCGGCACCACCGGCATCAGCCACACGGGACCGGGAGTGCCGCCGGACAACATGCGCGGCGGCACGACGACGGCCGCGGTGACCCCGGCCACGGTGCCGAGCGCCCACAGGACCGCGGCGACCACGATGGCGGACGGGCCGAAGATCTCGGTGCCGACGGCCGCGGTGCCCGCGCCGACGGTCAGCACGGCCATCGGCAGTGCGCCGTAGAAGGGCGCCATCGCCGGATTGCGGGCGTAGCCGAGTGCCTGCTCGCGATGGCGCACCCAGTGGGTCGCGAATGCGACCGAGAGCAGCAGCAACGCGGCGGTCGCCAGCACCCAGAACCCCCGCGCGATCGAGTCGCGGCCCGGCAGATCTACCGGGAGCGAGGCCGCGCCCACCGCGATGATCCCGGTGCCCATCACCACCGCGAACCAGTTCGGCGTCAGGTGCGCCAACGCGGGGCTGCGGCGGGCGGTTGTGGCGGGGGCGGGGGCGGTCGTGAGCATGATTAAAGACTGCCGTCCGGACGTCGGCGCCGGTAGACGGCTTGTGGTTGGCTTGTCACAACTTCAGGTTGTGGCGGCCTATTCTGTTGGTATGCCGTTGTCCCCGCGTGTCCCCGAACTCGCCGCCCTCGACGTCCTGGTCTCCGTCGCCCGGCTCGGCAGCATGGGGGCCGCGGGTCGCGAACACGGACTCAGCCAACAGGCCGTCAGCGCCCGGATCCGCTCGGCCGAACGGCTGCTCGGGATCAGGGTGTTCGACCGCGCCACCACCGGCGTCACCCCGACCTACGAGGGCGGGCTCGTGCTGGAGTGGGCGGCGGGCACGCTCGCCGCCGCCGAGGAGCTGGCGTCGGGGATCTCGGCGCTGCGCGGCGAGCGCGAGGCCAACCTGACGGTGGCGGCGAGCATGACGATCGCCGAGTACCTGGTGCCGGGCTGGACGGTGACCATGCGGCGCAAGAACCCGACCGTGGTGACCTCGGTGCGGCTGCTGAACTCGACCGACGTCGCGGCACAGGTGCTGGCGGGGGAGGCGGACCTCGGCTTCGTGGAGGGGCCGGACGTGCCGGCCGGACTCCATGCGCGGGAGGTGGCGCGCGACGAGTTGGTGGTGGTCGTCCCTCCCGGGCACCCGTGGGCGAGCGCGGCGCCCATCACCCCGATCGAACTCGCCAGGACACCGTTGATCCAGCGCGAGTTCGGTTCGGGGACAAGGAACACGCTCGAGAACGCCGTACCCGGGTGCGTGGACCCGCTGCTCGAGCTCACCTCGTGCACGGCGGTCAAGGCCGCCGTCGTCGCGGGCAACGCGCCCGCCGTGGTGTCCTCGCTGGCGGTGGCGGCGGACCTGACGGACGGACGACTGGTGTCCGTCGAGGTGCAGGGCCTTCGGCTGCCGCGCCGGCTGCTCGCGGTGTGGTCCGCTGATCGCGGCCTGCGCGGGCCCGCCCGCGACTTCCTCGACATCGCGGCGGGGTGAGGGCGCCGGTGTCCGGACCCCGCGTCGTCGCCGCGCAGATCAAGCCGAACAGCAAGAAGGGGCCGCTGGTCGAGGTCCTCGAGGACGGCACCCTGCTGCTGTACGTGCGCGCACCGGCGGTGGAGGGCAAGGCCAACAAGGCCGCCGAGGAGTTGCTCGCCGCGCATCTGGGCCTGCCGAAGAGGTCTGTGCGGCTGATATCCGGGCAAACCTCCCGCCACAAGCGCTTCGAGGTGCAGGATTGACCCGTGTCCGAATGGGACGGTGAGGGGTACGCAGAGGTCAGTGGCCTGCAGCGGACGCTGGCCGAGAGGTCGCTGTCCGGTCTCGAGCTGACCGGCACCGAGCGTCTGCTCGACGTCGGGTGCGGCGACGGGTTCATCACGCTCGCCCTGGCCCGGCGGTTGCCGCGGGGGTCGGTGGTCGGTGTCGACGTCTCGGCGAAAATGATCGACAAGGCCCGGTCGAGGCCGGTGCCCGATGGGGCGTCCGCGACCTTCCTCGTCGCGGACGCGCGCGAGCTGCCGTTCGAGGACGAGTTCGACGTCGTGGTCTCGTTCAACGCGCTGCACTGGGTGAGCGAGCAGCGCCGGGCGCTGGCCGGCATCGCCCGCGCCGCGCACCCCAGCGCGCGGGGGATCATCCAGATGGTGTGCGCGAGCGAGCGGCCGAGCCTCGAGTCGGTGGCCATGCGCGTGTGCCGGGAGCAGGCGTGGGCCGCCTCGTTCGCCGAGTTCGAGGCGCCGTTCACCCACGTGGACCCGGCCGCCTATCCGGAGCTGGCCGCGTCGGCCGGCCTCGTCGTGACCGACCTGCGGACCTCGGATCTCGACTGGGACTTCGGATCGCGGGACGAGTTCTCCCGCTGGTGCGCGGTGGGTTTCGCGGCCTGGACCGCCCGGCTGGACGAAGACCGGGTGCCGCGGTTCGTCGACGACGTGGTGCGCGCCTACGAGGAGGTCTCGGGCGGTCCCGGCCTGTTCCGGTTCACCCAGATGCGGGTGGCGTTCGCCGTGGCGACCGGGCCACGCTAGCTCCCGCCCGCGAAGCCGTGCTGGCGCCAGGCCTCGTACACGACGACGGCCGCGGCATTGGACAGGTTGAGCGAGCGCCTGCCCGGGACCATCGGGATCCGCAGCTGGGCGGTGACGTGCGGGTCCGCGAGCACCTCTGCCGACAGCCCGGTCGGCTCGGGGCCGAACAGCAGCACGTCGCCCGGTTGGTACTCGACGTCCGCGAACGAGGTCTGCCCGTGCGCGGTGAACGCGTACACCCGCTCGGGTGCCAGCGCGGCCCACGCCGCCTCGAGGTTCTCGTGCACGGTCACCGAGGCCAGGTCGTGGTAGTCCAGGCCCGCCCGGCGCAGCTTCGGCTCGGACAGGTCGAAGCCGAGCGGACCGACCAGGTGCAGCTCGCACCCGGTGCCCGCGACAAGTCGGATCGCGTTGCCGGTATTCGGTGGGATGCGAGGCTCGTGGAACATCAATCGGAACACAACATCGGTACGGTACTCGCATGTCGCACCGCCCATGAACAACGGTCGTGATGTCGGCAGCTGCGGTCGTCGCGGGCCGCGGATGAGTCGACCTCACCTATCGACCATGACAGAGAATCATGCAGTGGTGGGTCGGCACGCGCGTATGGCCACCAAGTCGCCAGCGAATGATCTCGTCTCTTTCGCCGGATCGATTCCGAGCCCAATGTGATGACGCCGTCCTCGAAGTCGAGGGCGGTGATCACCAATGGCGGGCCCGACTGGGCTTCACGCGGACTGGATTGGTTGACAGAGGTACTCACCCAAGACTCTGGTGGCCAACTGCTCGCACTGGCCCGGAACCTTGGGGCAACTCATCGCGCAGCCGGTAGCGACGATAGCCCGATCATGCGCCGGCCGGCCCGACGTCCGGCCGGGGTGATGGGCGCTGACGACGAACGGGATCTGCCGACGACGCCGACGATGTCTGCTCCACGTGGGGCGGGAAGTTCACTTCACGGACGTGGTATTTCCGTGCTCAGTGCGGCGAGCTTTCGCACGCCTGCAGGGTAGAGACGCTTGCCGGCGACCAGCGCGGCGATCGCACCGAGGTAGACCAGCGGGGTGAGTTGCATAGCCCCGAGCAGTCCTACGCGGTCGGCGAGGACACCGACGACGAATGGTCCCAGTGCCATTCCCAGCAGGTTGTAGGAAACGGCGAGCGTACCCATTGCGGAGGCTCGGACAGAGGAGTGCGTGAGATTGGCTACCATCGCCGCGGATGGGCCGGACGCCCCACCGGAGAAGAAGGCGCCGATTCCGACAAGGACCATTTGAGCGGCCCCGGTACCGACGCGAAATCCAACCGTCAGGAATACGAGCGAGATCATGCAGAAGACAATCGCGGCGGTCCACTTGCGGCTGGTGTCGATACGACCGACGCGGTCAGTAATGATGCCGCAGATCACCATTCCGCTGCCGACGAGCAACACAAAGATCGACGCCATCACCCCGGCGTTGGCAGGGGCGAAGCCGTAATAGCGGTTGAAAAAGCTTGGGAGCCATGACAGCAACACTCCGGCGGTGAACAGATGCAGTCCACCGCCGATGTATGCGCACAGGACCGCTGGATTGGTGAACAGGCTCGAGACCGGCGCGCGGTACCTCGCCGGTGTCGCAGCAGTGGCTTGGTGCAAGTCGTCGGCGGCATGCTGGGCGAGTTTGCGTTCGGTGATCAGTGCCCGGTACAGCGCCACCAGGACCAAACCGAAGACCGCCATGGCAGCGAATGACCAACGCCAGCTCAGGTGGACGGCGATGATCCCGCCGAGTGCGACACCGATGACCGACCCGAATGATCCGCCGGCCATGAAGGCCCCGCTGAGGGTGGCGTGCAATCGGGGGGCGAAGACGCTGAGCACGACCGCGATGCCGACGCTGGTGTAGGCGGCCTCGCCCACTCCGACGAGGAACCTGGCGCCGAGCATCTGCTCGTAGCTGGTGGCCACCGCACACAACAATGTCGCCATGCTCCAGAGAACCGCCATGAGAATCAGGCTCTTGACCCGGCCCAACCGGTCGGCCAGCAACGACAGCGGCAGGGTGAGGAGGCCGACCATGAGCGCCACGATGCTGGAAAGCGAGGCGAGCTCGGAATCAGACAGAGCCCATTCGGTTTTCAAGAACGGGAAGACGGCGCTGAGAACCTGCCGGGACATGTAGTCCGCGAGCAGCAGACCGAAGGTGAGGGCGAAGACGATCCACGGATACCTCGTCGACCGGGCGCCCGGCCCGACGAAGGGAGCGCCGGCCAGGTGTTCGGGGGATTGGGCACGCAGTCCCATTGGTGCTCCTAAACTAGTGGCCGATCGTGGCCTCGGGCAGGTCGCGGCACGTGGCGCCAGCCGCATCGGATGAGGCATCGCCGAGCTGCGCATGAAGGAACGGCAACACAATTTCGTTGACCTTGTCGGGCGCATCCAGCCAGGGCCAGTGCCCAGTCCCAGGCACGATTGCGACCTGCGCGCCAGGGAAGCTCTCCAACTGCCGCCGGGCAAAGTCGACGGGGAAGAAGGGATCGTCCGCGCCCCACACCACGAGCGCCGGAACTTCCAGATCTCGTAGCGGGCCCGTCAAACTGCTCTCGAGGACGGAAAGATCCATCGACCGGTACATCTGGAGCACTGCCTGTTTGGTACCACCCGGGGCGGCGTGGTCCGCAATCTGGTTCAGCCAATTCTCGGGCAAGGCGGGGTTCTTGCGCCCGATTATCGCCCGGTTGACCTGCCTGGTCATCAGCAGTTGCACCAGTTCGCCGACGAACGGGGTTCGCCACAGACGAGCGAACCCGTGCCAATGCGAGTCCCTGTTGATCCCGGTGTCGATGATCGTGACACTGGCTACCTGCTGCGGATGAGCGGCGGCCCAGGCGAGCCCCCACGGACCCCCGAAATCGTGGAGGACCAGGTGCGCACGCTTGACCCCGAACTGCTTGACGATGCCGTCGAGGTGTGCTGCCTGCGACTGCACGTCGTAAGCTTGATCCGCTCGGCGCTCGGCGTCGCCGAAGCCTGGCATGTCGGGGGCGATCACCCGAGCGAATGTTGCGACTTTCATCAGAATCGGATCCCAGTCGCCGGCCGAACCGGGATTTCCGTGCACGAAGAGCACGACCTCCTCGGAACCCAAGTGGCAGTTGGTCTTTACCGGCGACCGGACGTCTCCTACCACAATCTGCATCTCTTCAAGCATTGTCTTCTCCAGGTAGCGTTGCCCCATCGGGCCAGTGATCATCAGGTAATTGGCTGCCGTCCCGGGTCGCATTTCGCGATGGGCCACCAGTGCCGGCGCAGTCGGATGTGAATACGCAACTAGGCGAGGCTGCGTTTGAGAATCTTCCCTGTGGCGGTCATCGGCAACGACGTCACGAACTGGATTTGCCGCGGGTACTTGTAGGCGGCCATCTGCGTCTTGGTCCAGTCGATCAGCTGACCTTCGGAGATATCCGCATCCTTGTCGAGGATGATGAAGGCCTTGACCTCCTCGCCATGACTTTCGTGTGGTACTCCGACCACCGCCGCCAGCGAAACCGCCTCGTGCGCCATGAGCACCTCCTCGATCTCCCGGGGGTAGACGTTGAAACCACCCCGCACGATCATGTCCTTGGCCCGGTCGACGATGTAGTAGAAGCCGTCCTCGTCGCGGCGGGCTAGGTCCCCACTCCGGAACCAGCCGTCGCGCATCACTTCCTCGGTGGCCGCGGGCCGGTTGTAGTAGCCCTTCATCACGTTGTGGCCACGAATTGCGACCTCTCCCACCACGTCCGCTCCGGTGAGAACGTTCCAATCGGTATCGATCAATCGGACCTGCACGCCCCATATCGGCGTGCCGATCGACCCTGATCGGGCGTCGCGCTCGGAATCGCTGAACACCGCAAGCGGTGACGTTTCCGAGAGTCCGTAACCCTCGAGGATCTGGACCCCGAATCGCTCGTTGAACTGCTTGAGGATCTCTACCGGCATCGACGCTCCGCCGGAGATCGCCTTGCGCAGATTCTGCGCGATTCGTTCCACGTCGGTTCCGTCGTCGAGCGTGCCGAGAATATCGAGCAAACCCCAGTACATGGTCGGTACGCCGGCGAAGACAGTCACGGTCTGTTCGTTCATGATCTGCAAGGCAGACTTGGCGTCGAACCGCGGCAACAGGATCAACGTCGCGGCCACCGAAAACGCCGCATTCATGTTCACGGTCTGACCGAAGGTGTGGAAGAGCGGTAGCGCGGTCAAATGCGTGTCGTGCCGGCTTGGCTGGGAGTCGAAAAGGCGGTTTGACGCCAGCGCATTGAGCACCATGTTCGAGTGAGTGAGCTCGGCGCCCTTGGGCCGGCCGGTGGTGCCGCTGGTGTAGAGGATCACCGCGGTATCGGTGGCCTCCCGTAGCGAACTCGCGAATGTAGTGGGTTGGTCCGCCAACGCCTGCGCCAGAGTGGTGCTGCCCCCGGTGACAGGCACATCGTCCGCGCTGATTACGAACAGATCCTCACAGGTCGGGGTCCATTCGTAGCCTTCCCGGGCGAACTCGGCGATCGGCAGGTCCGATGTGCCCTCGAAGCAGAAATACGCCTTGGCATCCGAATCGGCCAGGTGATAGGCGATCTCACGACCCTTGAGCAGGACGTTCAGCGGCACCACAACCGCGCCGGCCTTGAGAATTCCGTAGTAGAGAATCGGAAACCACGGCACGTTCGGGAGGGAAAGCGCCACCTTGTCGCCGGGTTGGATCCCGCGTGACACGAGCAGGTTGGCTACCTGGTTCGAGGCGGCGTCGACCTGGGCGTAGGTGAACCGCCGTTCGCCGTGGACGATCGCGTCACGGTCCGGGTACCGCCGGGCGGAATCTTCTAGAAACATGGACATATTCAGCATGTGGCGTCTCTCTTGGCTGGCTGGCGCTTCCGCCGGCGGTGTCTTCAGTCGGCCCGCGGCGGCGCACGAGCGGCCCGGCGGTCACCATGTCAACGCCGGGCCGCCGGGTGTGGGCAGGTCTGCGCGGGCGCCTGAGGAAGTGGTACGCCGGTGGCGGCGGCACGGTCTCCGGCGGGCGTAGACGAGGAATCCCCTAGAAGGGTCGGTGCGGCAGCGGCTTGATCAGGTGTTCGAGCAGGGGCGCCGACTGTGCACAGGTGAGCACCTCGGAAGGGGCGAGTCGGATGTACTCCCGGGTCGATGCGTCGACCTCCCACACGTCCTCACCGATGAGGCGGCCCTCGTCGTCGTAGGGCCAGTTCATGTACTGACGGTTCTTCATCAGGTAGGTCGCCTGCGGGTCGACGTCGATACCCTCAGCCACCAGCGAGGATCCTGGAGTCTGCTGGTAGAGCACGAAGTCGGTGCAGATCAGGTTGTCGCCGACAGCGATCTTTTCGTGCTCGACGTAGAAGATGCACTCCCCGGTGCCAGCCCATTCGCTGTAGATGCTCTTGATCGCGTCGGCACCCTCGAGCCTGATCGTGCGTCCAAAGGTGTTGAAGTTGTAGACAGGGTTCTCGACCATCATGTCGGGCGCGAAGATCTCCTCCCAGCGGCCTGCGACCTCGAGGTTGCGGTGCCGGTTGTAAGCATGCAGCAGGTACTTGTGCCGCGGGTTGTCGGTCCGCTCGATCAGCTGCGCGACCGCGATATTTGTCTTGGTGACGTCGAACCTGCTCATTGTGATTCCTTTCAGAAGCTGAAAATGGGTATGCACTCTGGTTTTGTCCAGCCTGCAGCGAATACCTCAGAAGGGGAGGTCTCAGAATGGCCTGTCGCCCGCGATTGTCGCGCGCTCCATTTTCCGGACTGCCGGCCAGTAATCCTGCACCGCGTAGTGCTGCGTGGATCGGTTGTCCCAAATCGCGACGCTGTCCTTCGTCCAGGTCCAACGGACCTGATACTCGGGAATCGCCGCCCGACTTTTCAGGTAGTTGAGCAAATCGCTCGCGCCGGGTGAGTAATCTGCGCCGTAACGCACGCGGTCCGGGGTGTGGAAATTGGTGAAGTGCGTGGCGAAAACATTCACATAGAGGATCTCTTCCCCCGTATCGGGATGCGTGCGCACAACCGGATGCTCGGCATCGGGAAAGCGGTCTCGCAGCTGGTGTCTTTCTTCCAGTGGCTTAGCGGCACCGAAGACTGCCTCAAAACTGTGCCGGGCACGCAAGCACCGCACCTCATCCTTGACGTGATCCGGAAGCTCCCGATACGCCTCGACCATGTTGACCCAAATGGTGTCGCCACCGACTTCTGGCTTTTCCACGCAACGGAGGACGGAGCCCATGGAGGGGTGCTCGCGCCAGCTGGTATCGCTATGGTAGGCGTTCTCGTAGTGCCCCTCGCTTGAATTATCTTTGTACAGGAGAACCACACCCGAGTCAGCATCGGTGTTTGGGTGTCCGTCTTCGAGCGATCCGAACTTCTTCGCAAGCTCTACGTGTTCGGCACGTGTGATTTCCTGATTTCGGAGAAATAGCACTTTGTGCTTGAGGAGGAGCGTCCTCAGTTCGGCGAAGAGCGCATCGTTGCGAGTGATGTCCGGGATCTGTACGTCAAACAGCTCGGCACCGATGTGACGTGTCAACTGCTTCACTTGGATCAGGGGCTTCTCGGATTGCGCTGATTCCTCGACTTTGACGGCGTTGTGCATGGACGTGACTCCTTCGATTTCAGGCGGCGGGATAATCTTTCAGCTTGGCCTGTGATGCCGGGATCGCCGGCTGGATGCTCATCAGTTGCGGGCCAACAATGGGTGGATTCGCAGCTTCAGATGTCGAAACTGTAGCGGTCAGTCGCGATTAGAATTTGACCTCGTGTTGCATCTCGCTTGACGCGCTATTGCTCGGGGCGCGGACCTCGCCCGCGACGAACGGCGGGTTCGGGCGGCCTAGCGGATCAGCGCTGTGGCATCGCCGGCAGTTCCGGCGCCCAAAGGTTGATATGAACGCGACGGACACCGAGTTCACGGACACCGAGTTCACTGAGTGCCCGCGGTATCGCAGCTTCAGATCCTGGTCAGATTGTCATGGCAGGCTTGCTGGAGGTGGTGGTTGTCCCATGCCATGGCTGATGGCCATCGAAGTCCTGGCATGCCCAGTGGCCTGCTGTATCCCGTCCAGCCTCGGCCTGTGGGAGCCGATCTGTCGAGGGAAAGGCAGATCCCGATTGCAAGGTTCACTGCTTGGGGACCGGTATCTGCCTATCCGCCAACGGTCACAGGCCGTCACGCGCTCGGCGCGGCAAATCAAGGCTATCCACAATCGCATCCACGAGGTACTCTCGACTGCCAATACGTGAACCTTCGAAGTCGCATAATCCCATCGCAGGAGGCAACTCTCTTATTGTGCCGCAATAGGGCAACTCCGTGGATCAGACTGAAGGCGAAGGCACTCTGCCGTTCGACGATTATCGGAAAGACGCCGCGATGACACTGCTTGTTCGCAATGCCGCTCTGACCGGCTATCTGGATTTCATTCGGTCTCGGAAAGTTGACCCACTTCCATTGCTGAGGTCTGTAGGACTCCAGGCGGCTGATCTGGCTATGCCGAATCAGTGGATCGCCATCGACGCAGCCACTCAACTGCTCGAGCGATCTGCGGAGGCAACGGGCCTCGATGATCTTGGAATTCGTCTGGCTGAAAATCGCAAGATGACCAATTTGGGTCCGATCAGCGTCGCCGCGCAGGGCGAACCGGATATGCGTGGCGTTCTGATGCTGCTCGGCAATTACCAGCACATTCGCAGCGAGGCCATCAGTATCCGAATCGCGGAAGCGGACGGCATCGCGAAGGTCCGGGTTGGCTTCGACGTTCGCCCCGATGGCGTATACAGGCAGTTTTCTGAGATGACTGTTTGGGCGCTTGTCCGTCTAATCAGGATCGTTGTCGGCAAAAATTGGAATCCGGTAACCATTTGCTTTACGCACGCCGCGCCGGTCGCCCGGACCCTTCACCTTCGAACCTTGGGCAACTCGGTCCAATTTGGCAATAATTTCAATGGGTTTGAATTCCATGCGTGCGATTTGGATATCCTGAACAGTCAGTATGACCCGCTATTTCAATCATTCGCGAAGGATTATATTGATACGATCGCTAGCCCGCGCCCAGTCGGTGACCTCGATCGCGTCCGTGAATTGATCGAGACGACTCTTCCGACCGGTCGGTGCTCATTGCAACACGTCGCGAAGACCCTGGGAGTCAACCGCGTCACGGTACATCGACTTCTTGCTCGATCGAACACGTCATTCTCGGAGATTGTGAACACCACCCGGGCGGAGTTGGCCCAAAAGTATGTCACCCAGCAGGCGCGCTCCCTGACGGATATCGCAGGACTGCTTGGATTTTCCGAACTCTCCGCGTTCTCGCGATGGTTTCGAACTGAGTTCGGATCCAGCCCGACGGTATGGCGGGCCGCACGATAGCACTTCGTGGTGGCGCATAGTGGGGAATGGAGTCGAGCGCGATGGACGCTGGTATCGATAGAAACTGCAGGCGGGCGGAGAGCGCTGTCTGGTGCTGCTTCGGCAGTGAAAGTTCTTGCCCTGGGTTAGCATCCGTTGCACGTCGACCAGGGGAGTCCGGATGAGTTTCGCCGAGGGCATCAACGCCCTAGCCACAAAGATCCGCGAGAAGAAGGCCGGTATCGAGACCGAGGAGGCGACGAAAAATGCCTTCATCATGCCGTTCATCTCATCGGTACTCGGTTACGACGTCTTCGACCCCAGCGAAGTGGTCCCGGAGTTCGTCGCCGACGTCGGCGTGAAGCGTGGCGAGAAGATCGACTACGCCATTCTGAAGAACGGCGAAGTTCGGATGCTGGTCGAGTGCAAGAAAGTCGGCGAGCCGCTGAACGTGAACCATGCGTCTCAGTTGTTCCGGTACTTTGCGGTCACTCAGGCGCGTATTGCGATCCTGACGAACGGTCAGGTGTACCAGGTGTACACCGATGGCGATGCCCCCAATGTGATGGATGCGAAGCCGTTCCTGGTCTTCGACCTTCTGGACATCGACCGCACTCTGATCCCCGAGATGCAGAAGCTGTCGAAGGAGTCGTTCGACCTGGATTCGGTGGTCAACGCAGCTGAGGAGCTCAAGTACATCGGCATGATCAAACGGGTCTTGGCAGGTGAGGTCAAGAACCCCAGCGACGATTGGATCAAGTACTTCGTGTCGCGGGCCTACGACGGTAAGGCCACTCAAAAGGTTGTGGAACAGTTCCGGCCCTTGGTCACCAAGGCCACCAGTCAGTACATCGGTGACCAGGTGAATGACCGGCTCAAGAATGCACTCGGAGGCGATGCGCCCAGCTTTGACGGGGTAGAGGCTCCCGCGCCGGCAGAATCGGTTGTGGCGGAAGCCGAGGCAGTACTTGGCAGTGCCCCGGATCCCGATATCACGACCACCGACGAGGAACTCGAAGGGTTCAACATCGTTCGGGCTATTGCTGTTTCCGAGGTCGCTCCGCAGCGGATCGTCCACCGGGACGCCAAGACGTACTTCGCGGTCCTGCTCGACGACAATAACCGGAAGCCGATCATCCGCCTGTACTTGAATGGCAAGAGCGTGAAGTACGTGATGACCTTCGAGGGTGGCAACAAGGCCGGAGTTCGGCACGATATCGGATCTGTCGTGGACATCTACAACGTTGCCGAGCAGATCAGGACCGTCATCCGCGAGTATGCAGGTGAGGGTGAACTGACTCCGGTCAGCTGAGGAAATGGGACGTGGCACCAACCGTTCGGGTTCGGTCGGTGCCACGTCGGTGGCGGGCCGTTCACGGACCCAGGTGTCCCGATCCCCGGCGCGGGATGAAGATCTTCACTGGACGGGGCTACCGGGACGGTGCTGGTCAGCGAGTTCCGCCAACGGCCGATGATCGGGACGCGCCGGCGAAGTTCCTCCGTCGGGAAAGGATGATCGCGGGATGGACCGATTCGTGCTGTGATTGTTTGTGTCAGACGGCGCTGCCGGCTGGGTCACGGCGGCGATCTTGGTAGGCCTTCGGAAGGCATAACGATGGGCATCATCGCCGATCCAATCCCCGGTGGCGACACGCTGCCGTTCCCACCACCCCCACCCGGCAGCATCGCCGGACGCACGATGCAGGAATCGACATATCGGCCACGACCGAAGGTGCGCCGACTGCCCGAAGACGCACCCAACGTGCTGATCGTCTTGATAGACGACGCCGGACCAGGACTGCCGGACACCTTCGGTGGCGAGGTCCGCACCGACACCCTGAGCCGGATCTGCGCGGAGGGGGTGTCCTACAACCGATTCCACACGACTGCGATGTGCTCGCCGACGAGGGCGTCCCTGCTGACCGGCCGCAATCACCACCGCGTCGGCAACGGCCAGATCGCCGAGTTGGCCAACGACTGGGACGGCTATTCCGGACACATTCCCGGCTCCAGCGCCACCGCCGCGACGGTCCTGCGGCATTACGGCTACAGCACCGCCGCGTTCGGCAAATGGCACAACACCCCCGCGGAGGAGACCACCGCCGCTGGTCCGTTCGGCAACTGGCCGACCGGGCTGGGCTTCGACTACTTCTACGGATTTCTTGCCGGGGAGGCCTCCCAGTACGAACCCAACCTGGTCCGCAACACGACCCTCGTCGCGCCCCCGAAGACCCCCGCACAGGGCTACCACCTGAGCGCGGACCTCGCCGACGACGCGATCGACTGGCTGCGCAAACACAAGGCGTTCGACGCAGACAAGCCGTTCTTCCTGTACTGGGCGAGCGGCTGCCTACACGGGCCGCACCACATCATGAAGGACTGGGCCGACAGGTACGCGGGCAAGTTCGACGACGGCTGGGACGCCTACCGGCAGCGGGTCTTCGCACGGGCCAAGGACAAGGGATGGATCCCACCCGAGGCGGAGTTGACCGAACGGCACCCGGACATGGCGGGATGGGACGACATCCCCGACGACGAGAAACCGTTCCAGCGGCGGCTGATGGAGGTCGCGGCGGGGTTCGCAGAACACTGCGACGTCCAGGTCGGTCGCCTCGTCGATGAGGTGGACCGGCTCGGATATGGCGAGAACACCCTGATCTTCTACATCTGGGGCGACAACGGATCCTCCGGCGAGGGACAGAACGGGACCATCTGCGAACTGATCGCCCAGAACGGCATCCCCACCACCGCGGCGCAGCACATCGCCGCGCTCGACCAACTAGGCGGACTCGACGCGCTGGGGTCCCCGAAGACCGAGAATCAGTACCACGCCGCCTGGGCCTGGGCGGGCAGCACGCCGTTCAAGGGACTCAAGCTGCTTGCCTCACACCTCGGCGGCACCCGCAACCCGCTGGCGGTCCGCTGGCCGGCGACCATCACCCCCGACCCGGTGCCACGCGACCGCTTCCTGCATTGCAACGACATCGTCCCCACCATCTACGACATCGTGGGGATCGCCCCGCCCCGGGTGGTGGACGGATTCCCGCAGGACCCCCTCGACGGAGCCGGTTTCGCGGAGACCCTCCTCGACCGCGACGCGCCCGGCGGCAAACGCACGCAATACTTCGAGGTCATGGGCAGCCGCGCCATCTACCACGACGGCTGGATGGCGTCGGCATTCGGCCCGCGAGTGCCGTGGCTGCCCGGCCTGCCGCCAGGCATCACCGACTGGACCCCCGACGACGACGTGTGGGAGCTCTACCACCTCGACGACGACTTCACCCAGAACCACGATCTCGCCGCGCAACGCCCAGACAAACTCGCCCAGCTTAAGGAGATCTTCGCGATCGAAGCGGCGAAGAACCACGCACTCCCGATCGGCGGCGGACTGTGGGTGCCGGTCCTGCACCCGGACCAACGCATCACCCCGCCCTACACACGGTGGGAGTTCCCCGGGCCCATCACTCGGATGCCCGAGTTCTGTGCCCCCGCGTTGGGCAACAAGAACAACCGCGTCACCCTCGAAGTCAGCATCCCGGACCAGGCGGACGGTGTCCTCTACGCGCTCGGCGGCGCCGGCGGCGGACTGACCTGCTACCTCGACGACGGGTACCTCTGCTTTGAGTACAACCTGTTCATCCTCATGCGCACCAAGATCCGGTCGGCGACCGCAGTGACCACCGGCAGGAAGACAATCGAGACAATCACCGAATTCACCGAACCGCGGCCCGGCGGGCCGCTGCACATCACCGTCTGCGTCGATGGTGAACAGGTCGCCGACGGCATCGTCCCGATCAGTGTGCCCCTGATCTTCACCGCCAACGAATGCCTCGACATCGGCACCTGTCTCGGCTCGCCGGTGTCTCTGGATTACTACGACCGGGCGCCGTTCCCGTTCACCGGCCACATCGAGAAGATGCTGGTCGAATACATCTGAGCGGTCAGATAGGGGGGCATAGCGAATCCCTACTGATCCCGGGTACAGGTGGCGGGCCGTTCAGCGCCCCGGGCCGCCGATCGGTCGTATCGTCGAGACAGACCCCGATTGGAGGCCGACATGGACATGCCGCCCGAGGCTCGTCGCCACATCGCAGAGGATCACATCGCCTGGTTGACCACCGTTACCGACAGCGGAGCGCCGGCACCGAACCCGGTCTGGTTCGTGCCGGACGGTGACGATCTGGTGGTGTTCAGCGCCCCTGGATCGCGGAAGGTGCACAACATCGCCGAGCGACCGACGGTCACCCTGAATTTCAACTCCGACCCGCACGGCGCCGACATCGTCGTCATCAACGGCACCGCGTCGGCGACGCCGAACAAGAAGTCGAGCGGCCTGCGTGCCTACCTCGACAAGTACGAGGCCAGCATCACCGGCGAGCTGGGGACCACGGTCGAGGAGATCGACCGGATCTACAGCACCGAACTGCGGATCACGCCGACCCGGGTGCGCCTGACGCCTCCGGCCTGACGGCGCCGAGTAGCAGACCGGGTGCGGCGGGCAGGCGGCCACCGCCGCACCGCCGCGTCGCTGGGTGGGGGCAGGATGGCCACATGGCATCGGAACACCCCGAGGAATTCGTCGGCGAGGACTTCTCGGACGCGCGTTTGCCGCGTCAGAATTGGCAGGATCGGCACTACACCGGCTGCAACTTCCGTGACGCGGACCTCAGCGAGCTGCGCACGGAACGGGTGGTGTTCACCGACTGCGACTTCACCGGCGCGGACCTGTCCGGTTCGCATCACACCGTGACGGCGTTCCGGTCCTGCACCTTCACTCGGACGCGGCTGTGGCACAGCGTGTTCCGGAGTTCCAGCCTGCTCGGTTCCAACTTCCAGGACTGCCGCATCCGGCCGATCGAGTTCGACGAGGTGGACTTCACGCTCGCCTCGCTCGGCAAGGCCGACCTTCGTGGGGTCAACCTCACCGACTGTCGACTGCGCGAGGCCAACCTCGTCGACGCCGACCTGCGGCAGGCCGTGCTGCAGTCCGTCGACCTGTTCGGCGCCCGCACCAGCGGCCTGCGGCTCGAGGGTGCGGACCTGCGCGGTGCGCACGTCGACGCCGCGCTGTGGACAAGTGCCAAGTTGGACCAGGCGAAGATCGAGATGACGCAGGCGATTGCGATGGCCGCCGCGCACGGATTGATCGTCGAGCCCTAGCGACTCCCGTCCGCCGCGATGTCGGCGTCCTCGGTCGCGATGGCAACCAGGTCCGCCGGTTCGGCGAGATGCCCGCAGTCGCACACGAGACGAGAGGTCACGGTCCCGCCGCACCTGGCATGGTGGAACCGGAGAGCGCCGCCCGTGCTCGCGTAGCGGTCGCCCCATTGCATCAAGGCGATCAGGGCGGGTAACAGTGCGCGGCCCTTGGGGGTGAGCACGTCCTCGTCCCTGGTGCGCGAACCCTCCTCCTGATAGGGCCGCCGCTCGAGCAGCTCCTCGTCGACGAGCCCCTTCAATCGCGAGCTCAACGCGGCCTGGGGGATCTCGAGGTCCGCCCGCATCTCATCGAATCGCGTCACGCCGTAATGCGCCTCGCGCAGCACGAGCAGGAAGTCGCCGACACCCGCTTACTGACGGCCGGACGGACCTGGGCGGAGCTGAAGCCCGTCTTGTACCCCGAGGGCTGACGGGCCCTGCGCCTCAGCGCACGAACTCGCGCGCCAGCAAGTCCATCAGTAGCCCGTCGTCCCAGGTGCCTTCCTTGTTCTTCTCGTACTCGCGCATCACCCCAACGTCCTTGAAGCCCACCTTGCGGTAGCAGGCGATCGCGGGGGTGTTGGCGAGCTTCGGGTCGATGACCAGCCGGTGGAACCCGTGGTCATCGATCAGATGAGCGCAGATGACCCGCACCACCTCGGTGCCGAGGCCCCGGCCCTGCGTCCCCGACGAGAGGAACAGGTCCAGCCCGGCGTGCCGGTAGTCGGGGTCCGGTTCGCAGTACCACTGGGCGAAGCCGATGACCTGGTCGTCCTCCAGCACGGTGTACTTGACGGTGTCCGGCTCCTCGACCTCGGGCCAGTCGTCGTCGGGAATCTGCCACCATCTGCGGACGTCGGGCTGGCGGTGGATCTCGCGCAGCCGGTCGCGGTGTTCGGGGCGGATCGCGGTCAGCACCACCCTCGGGCCGACGAGATCGGGTGCCTGTTCGGGAGTCGTTGCCATGCCATCCAGTCATACCTGAAACAATGGTGGCCGTGACTGCGACGATCCTGGATGGCAAGGCAACCCGCGACGAGATCTTCATCGATCTCAAAGCCCGAGTGGATGCGCTCAAGGCAAAGGGCATCACGCCCGGGCTGGGCACCGTCCTGGTCGGCGACGACCCCGGATCCGCCGCCTACGTGCGCGGTAAGCACAACGACTGCGCCAAGGTGGGGATCACCTCGATCCGGCGCGACCTGCCCGCCGACATCACCCAGGCCCAGCTCGAGGCCACCATCGACGAGCTCAACGCCAACCCCGAGTGCACCGGGTACATCGTGCAGCTGCCGCTGCCCAAGCACCTGGACGAGAACGCCGCGCTCGAGCGGATCGACCCGGGCAAGGACGCCGACGGGCTGCACCCGGTGAACCTGGGCCGGCTGGTGCTGGGCAAGGAGGCACCGCTGCCCTGCACCCCCCGCGGCATCGTGCACCTGCTCCGTCGTTACGAGGTGCCGATCAACGGTGCGCACGTGGTGGTCGTCGGCCGTGGCATCACCGTCGGCCGGCCGATCGGTCTGCTGCTGACCCGTCGCAGCGAGAACGCCACGGTCACCCTCTGCCACACCGGAACCAAGGACCTCGCGGCCGAGGTCGAGCGCGCCGACATCATCGTCGCGGCGGCCGGGGTTCCGGGACTGATCACCGCGGACATGGTCAAGCCGGGCGCCGCGGTGCTCGATGTGGGTGTCAGCCGGACCGCCGACGGTCTGCGCGGTGACGTCGACGACAGCGTCCGCGAGGTCGCGGGGTTCATCTCACCGAACCCGGGCGGCGTCGGGCCGCTGACGCGAGCCTTCCTGCTGACCAACGTCGTGGAGCGCGCGGAGCGGCTCGCAGCGGGCTCCGAGTAGAACCCGGCGATGACCGCTCAGACGTCCGCACCGACGGCGAACCGTTGGGTGCGCTTCGCTCGTAAGAACCTGCCCCTGTTGGCGGTGTTCACTGTGGTGCTCGTCGCGGTGGTCTTCGTGCTCGCCGACCGATGGCGTCGCGGTGCCTTCGTATTCGGGCTGGCGACGCTGCTTGCCGCCGGATTCCGGCTGTGCCTGCCCACCGAGCGGGTTGGGCTGCTCGCGGTCCGGGGTCAGCGCTTCGACGTGGGGGCGCTGACCGCGGTCGGCGCCGCGATCGTGTGGCTGGCGGTCTCGATCGATCCGTTGGGCACCGACTGAGGGGTGCCCTGATCGGGGCGCCCGTGGTTGCGGGCGCCGCGAGCGCGGTGCTGCCGCCGTCACGGCGGCAGCACCGCATCACGCCACTGCGGTGTTCACCCTGCTGGCCCTGGCCAGCGTCAAGGTCTCGTCGACCAGCGAGGTGACCCAGTCGACCTCGGTGAGGAAGCCGTCGTGCCCGGCGTCGGACCGCGCGACCCGCAGGCCTGCGCAGCCCGGCAGCAGGTCCGCCATCTCCTGGAGATGGCGCAGCGGCATGATCCGGTCCGAGTCGATGGCCCCGACGACCACCGGGACCGGGGTCGACGCCAGCGCGGCCGCGATCCCGCCGCGGTTGCGACCGACGTCATATCGGCAGACGACCTCGCTGAGCGCAACGTAGGAGCCGGCGTCGAAGCTCGACACCAGCCTGTCCGCGCAGTACTCGAGGTAGCTCTGCACCGCGAACCGGCCGCCGCGCCAGATGTCCTCGCCCTGCTGTGCCGCGTTCTCGAACTGCAGGTCCAGGGCCTCCTCGCCGCGGTACGACAGATGCGCGAACCGGCGGGCGATGCTCAGCCCGGAATCCGGGCTCCTGCCGGTGCCGTAGTAGTCGCCGCCCTGCCAGTTCGGATCCGTGGTGATGGCGTCGATCTGGGTGGTCTGGCCGCCGATCTGGTCCGCGGTGGAGCGCGGACCGATCGCAAGGGCAAGGGCCGAGCCGATGCGGTCGGGGTGGCCGATCGTCCATTCGAGGACGCGCATGCCGCCCATCGAACCGCCGACGACGGAGGCGAATTGCCTGATGCCGAGCGCGTCGGCCACGGCGACCTCGGCCGCGACCTGGTCGCGGACGGAGATCAGGGGGAAGCGTGATCCCCATGGCTTTCCGTCGGGTGCGAGCGAGCTCGGTCCGGTGGTGCCGCGGCAGCCGCCGAGCACGTTGGTGGCCATCACACACCATTCGTTGGTGTCGATGGGGGCACCGGCGCCGACCATGCCGTTCCACCAGCCCGGCGACGGGTGCTCGTCGTCGGCGGGCCCTGTGACGTGCGAGTCGCCGGTCAGGGCGTGCTCGACGAGCACGATGTTGTCGAGCTCCGGGCTGGGGGTGCCCCAGCATTGCAGGGCGACGGTGACGTCCGGGAGGACACCACCGCCCTCCAGCTGGAGCGTGCCGATGCGGATCTCGGTCAGACACCCGTTCGTCGGTGGAAACGCGACGACGCTGCGGGTGACCGACTCAGCGGTGACCGCCATCACGGTGGCGTCGGTCGCGAGCTGCTCGACGGGGGTGCTGAGGTTGATCGTTGGTGTTGACACGGCGGGAATGTTATCGATCAAGCGTCCAGGATGAGGGCAATCCGGAAACTTTTCGCTGGCATGAATCCGGGTTGGCCGCCCGCGGCCCCGATGCTGTCGATTTTGGCCAGAGCCGGCGGTCTCGCGGAGTAGCTTGGTGACCCGTTCGGCCTCGGTGAGGTGGCCGACAGTCCATCCGTACGGCCCCGCGAGATTCGCCCTATTCAGCGGAGCTACGGCCCGCCCGGGCCAGCGCCATGGTCTCGCCGAGCAGCTTGGTGACCCATTCGGCCTCGGTGAGGAAGCCGTCGTGGCCGTAGCGGGAGTTCACCACGCGAAGCCCGTCGCACCCGGGCAGATGCTGGGCGAGTTCCTCCTGCTGGCGCAGTGGGTAGAGCCGGTCGGAGTCGACGCCGCCGACGATGACAGGGACGGGGGTGGAGGCCAGTGCGGCCTCGATGCCGCCGCGGCCGCGGCCGACGTCGTGACGGTTCATCGCCTCGGTGAGCAGCACGTAGGTGCCGGGGTCGAAGCGGGCGACCAGCTTGTCGGCCTGGTGCTCGAGGTAGCTCTCCACCGCGTAGCGGCCGCCCTGCCAGGTGTCCTCGCCTGGTTGTGTGGCGTTGCCGAATCGGGTGTCGAGTTCGTCCTCGGTGCGGTAGGTCAGGTGCGCGATCCGTCGGGCGATCCCGAGTCCGGCGCGTGGCACCCGTCCCGTGCCGTGATAGTCGCCGCCCTGCCAGTCGGGGTCGGCGGTGATCGCGGCGATCTGGGTGGTCTGGGTGCCGATCTGGTCCGCGGTCGCCCGCGCCCCGACCGCGAGAATCAGGGCGGACCGGACGCGGTCGGGGTGGCCGACAGTCCATTCGAGGGTCCGCATGCCGCCCATCGAGCCGCCGACCACCGCCGCGAATTGGTCGATGCCCAGCGCGTCTGCGAGCGCGAGTTCCGCCTCGACCTGGTCGCGGATGGAGATCTCCGGAAAGCGTGATCCCCAGGCCCGGCCGTCCGGGTCGAGCGAGGCGGGACCGGTGGTGCCGCGGCAGCCGCCGAGGACGTTGGTGGCCAGTACGCACCATTCGTCGGTGTCGATGGGGGCGCCGGGGCCGATCATGCCGTTCCACCAGCCCGGCGACGGGTGCTCGTCGTCGACGGGACCGGAGACGTGTGAGTCGCCGGTCAGGGCGTGTTCGACGAGCACGATGTTGTCGAGGTCGGCGTTCGGCTCACCCCAGGCCTGCACGGCGAGGGTGACATCGGGCAGGACGACGCCGTTCTCCAGTCGGAGTGCGCCGATACCGATGCCCGTCAACCGCCCGTTCGGCGGCGGGAACCCCGCGAGGGCCGGTCGGGCTCCCCGCGAAGGCCGCGCCGAACGGGCGTCTGACTCGGAGCGCACTGTCAAGATGCCGCCGCCGCGAGACCGGCCTCGAGATCGGCCAGGATGTCGTCGATGCCCTCGATGCCGACGGCGAGCCGCACCAGGCCCGGGGTCACGCCCGATGCCAGCTGCTCCTCGGGGGTCAGCTGCGAGTGCGTCGTGGAGGCGGGGTGGATGACGAGCGAACGCACGTCGCCGATGTTGGCGACGTGGCTGTGCAGGGTGAGGGCGTTGACGAAATTCTTGCCCGCGTCGACCCCGCCGGCCAGCTCGAACGCCACGATCGCGCCCGCACCCTTCGGTGCGAGCTGCTGGCCGCGCTCGTACCAGGGCGAGGAGGGCAGGCCGGCATAGGCGACCGAGGTGACCTCGGGCCGGGCCTGCAGGAACTCGGCGACCCGCTGGGCGTTCTCGACGTGCCGCTCGATACGCAGGCTCAGCGTCTCCAGGCCCTGGCTGATGAGGAAGGCATTGAACGGCGAGACCGCTGCGCCCACGTCGCGCAGGAGCTGCACGCGGGCCTTGAGCGCGAACGCGGGCGCGCCGAGGTCCGCGAACACCGCGCCGTGGTAGCTGGGATCGGGCGTGGTGAAGTTCGTGTGCCTGCCCTGGGTCCAGTCGAAGTTGCCGCCGTCGACGATGACGCCCGCGATCGCCGTGCCGTGGCCGCCGAGGTACTTCGTCGCGGAGTGCACCACGATGTCCGCGCCGTGCTCGAGCGGCCGGATCAGGTACGGGGTGGCGACCGTGTTGTCCACGATCAGCGGGATGCCGTTCTCGTGCGCCACGGCCGAGACACCGGGGATGTCGAAGACGTCGTTCTTCGGGTTGGAGATGGTCTCGCCGAAGAAGGCCTTGGTGTTCGGCTGGATGGCCGCACGCCACTGTTCGAGGTTGTCGGGGTCCTCCACGAAGCTGACCGTGATGCCGAGCTTGGGCAGCGTGTAGTGGAAGAGGTTGTAGGTGCCGCCGTACAGGCGCGGGCTGGAGACGATGTGGTCGCCTGCCTCGGCCAGGTTGAGGATGGCGAAGGTCTCCGCGGCCTGACCCGAGGCCAGCAGGAGTGCCGCGACACCGCCCTCGAGCGCGGCGATCCGCTGCTCGACCGCGTCCTGGGTCGGGTTCATGATCCGGGTGTAGATGTTGCCCGGTTCGGCCAGACCGAACAGTGCCGCCGCGTGATCGGTGTTGTTGAACGTGTACGAGGTGGTCTGGTAGATCGGCAAGGCGCGGGCGTTGGTGGTCGCGTCGGACGTCTGGCCCGCGTGGATCTGCTTGGTCTCGAAGCTCCAGGCCGCGGTCGGGTCGGTGACGGGGGTGTTCTCGCTCATGTGTTGTCTACTCCAAGAAATTGGGGAGATCGGCGCAGCTCAGGCGCCAGGGGGCAAGAGTGGGTCCTATCTGCGACAACAACACATGGTGAACCTCCGGTGGGTCGTGGCCCGGTTTGTGGGTCCGTCCCGACGGACCCGCGCTTGTCATCCGAACTGTTTCTCGGACAACCCGGTCATCACCCGGGGCACCCCACCGCGGATGGAGGGTTGCCGACCAGCTAGCCGGGGCTTGATGCTGGCACTCATGACCGCCCTCGATATTAGCGGCTCGGATCGAACGGTCGACAGCTAGGGCGGCGTTTCGGTGTGACCGAGGCCCCTGCGAGACACGGCGACGGCGGGTGACCTGCATTACAGGGCTAGGCTCCTGGTCGCCATCATCAAGTTCTTGGCATCGCCCGAGTTTCGAGTACCTCGCAGGGAGACCGATAGTGAAAGCCGCCGCCACGGCGCTGACCCGAGGTCTCACCGCCCGGCACATCCGGTTCATCGCACTCGGCTCCGCGATCGGGACGGGACTCTTCTACGGCTCCGCCGCGGCGATCCAACAGGCCGGTCCGTCGGTCTTGCTGGCCTACCTGATCGGTGGCCTGGCGGTGTACATCGTGCTCCGCGCCCTCGGCGAGATGGCCGTGAGCAATCCGGTGTCGGGCTCCTTCGGCGAGTACGCGAGCAAGCACCTCGGGCCACTGGCCGGGTTCATGACGGGGTGGACGTACACCTTCGAGATGATCGTCGTCTGCCTCGCGGACGTGACGGCCTTCGGCGTCTACATGGGGTTCTGGTTCCCCGACGTGCCGCGGTGGATCTGGGTGCTGGCGATCGTCTTCTTCATCGGCGCGATCAACCTGCTCAGCGTCAAGGTGTTCGGCGAGCTCGAGTTCTGGTTCACGCTGATCAAGGTCGCGGCGATCGTGGCGATGATCGCCGCGGGTGTGGCGATCCTGATCTTCGGCTTCGGGATCCACGACACCAGTACGGGGATCAGCCAGCTGTGGTCCGAGGGCGGGTTCTTCGCGACCGGCTTCGGCGGCTTCGTCGGCTGCTTCGCGATCGTCGTCTTCGCCTTCGGCGGGACCGAGATCATCGGTGTCACCGCGGGCGAGGCGCAGGATCCCGAGCGGACCATCCCGCGCGCGGTCAACACGGTGCCGATCCGGATCATGCTGTTCTACGTGCTCACACTTGCGGTGATCATGGCGATCAACCCGTGGCAGAGCATCGGCACCGACGGCAGCCCCTTCGTGCAGATCTTCGAGGGCCTCGGCATCGGCCCCGCCGCGACCGTGCTGAACATCGTGGTGATCACGGCGGCGCTGTCGGCGATCAACAGCGACATCTTCGGCGCAGGCCGGATGATGTTCGGCATGGCGCAACGCGGGCAGGCGCCCGCGATCATGCGGCGGGTCTCGCGCAACGGCGTGCCGTGGATGACGGTGGTCATCATGATCGTGGCCCTGCTGGTCGGGGTGCTGTTGAACTACGCGATCCCGGAGTCCGTCTTCCTCGTGATCGCCTCCATCGCCACCTTCGCCACGATCTTCGTCTGGCTGATGATCCTGTTGTCGCAATACCGGTCGCGGCGCCGGATGAGCGCGGAGGAGACGGCGGAGCTGAAGTTCCCGGTGCCGTTCTGGCCGTACGGGCAGATGTTGGCGATCGCCTTCCTGGTCTTCGTGATCGTCGTCCTCGCCTTCTCCGCGGACACCAGGGTGGCGCTGGTGGTCGGGGCCGTGTGGCTGATCCTGCTCACCCTCGCCTACTTCCGCTTCGTCCGTCCGCAGCCGGAATCGGAGCCGGAACTCGTGCATCAGCCGTCCTGACGGCGATTCCCCCGCGCCGCGCCCGATTCGGCGGGAGGATGTGAGCAGCAGCTCGCTTCCCGACGGAGGAGCCCGCGGTGGACAGTCCCGGACCGGTCTTGGTCGGCGTCGGCCCCCTGACGCCAGGCCAGGTGCTGCGTGTGGCCCGTTCCGACGCCGCGGTGGGACTGTCGGATCAGGCCGTCTCGGCCATGGCGGCGACCAGGGCGCACATCGAGGCGCTCGCGAGGGACTTCGGTCCGGTGTACGGCGTGTCCACCGGTTTCGGCGCGCTGGCCACCCGGCACATCCCGCCGGAGCTGCGGGCCCAGCTACAGCGCAGCCTGATCCGTTCGCACGCCGCGGGGAGCGGTCCGGAGGTCGAACGCGAGGTGGTACGCGCGATGATGCTGCTGCGCCTGGCCACGCTGGCGACCGGGCGCACCGGCGCACGACCCGCGGTGGCGCACACCTACGCCGCGTTGCTGTCGGCCGGGATCACGCCCGTGGTCCCCGAATTCGGTAGCCTCGGCTGCTCGGGCGACCTCGCACCGCTCGCGCACATCGCGCTCGCGGTGACCGGGGAGGGCCTGGTCCGAGACGCCGCGGGGCAGCAGTTGCCTGCCGCCGATGCGCTGGCAGCGGCGGGGATCTACCCGCTGGCCCTCGAGGAGAAGGAGGGCCTCGCGCTCATCAACGGCACCGACGGGATGCTCGGCATGCTGGTGCTCGCCTGCGACGACCTGCGCCGGTTGTTGCCGCTGGCCGACATCACCGCGGCGATGAGCGTCGAGGGGCTGCTCGGCACGGACCGCGTGTTCGCCGCCGATCTCCAGGCGTTGCGGCCGCATCCCGGACAGGCCGCGGCGGCGGCGAACATGGTCCGGCTGCTGGCGGGCTCGGAGATCGTCGCCAGCCACGCCACCCCCGACTGCCCCTTGGTCCAGGACGCCTACTCGCTGCGGTGCGCGCCGCAGGTCGCGGGCGCCGCAAGGGACACCCTCGCGCACGCCGAACGGGTCGCGGCGTGCGAACTCGCGAGCGCCATCGACAACCCGGTGGTGACCCTCGACGGCCGGGTCGAGTCCAACGGCAACTTCCACGGGGCGCCGGTCGCCTACGTGCTGGACTTCCTCGCGATCGTCATCGCCGACCTGGCCAGCATGAGTG
>Ga0105243_10000584_pt1 | contig 36610 bp, 31 predicted proteins | sample KBSM34metaG_FD_81525 | JGI IMG/M metagenome (GOLD analysis project Ga0105243, IMG submission 81525) | Miscanthus rhizosphere microbial communities from Kellogg Biological Station, Michigan, USA - KBS M3-4 metaG | ecosystem: Host-associated > Plants > Roots > Rhizosphere > Soil | place... | reverse complement strand
GGCCTTGCGAATGTCGGCAGTGGAGATGCTGTCGACCGTAGCCACATCAAGCTGCACCTTGCCCAGCTTGCGAAGCTGCGTCGCAGTGAACGGCACGTGAATGAACTCTTTACGCGTGCCATCGTCGTTCTGTTGTGTGCTGATCACGTAGCACGCATATTTAGACGTGCCCGGGATGCGCTGAATGTTCACATCCCTATCCCATGCCGACAGCTTGTCGATGCCGACAAGGGTTTCGATGTTGCGCAGGGTTTGAATGTTCACCTGATTGAACAATTCAAGCAGTGTCTGTTGACGCACAGTCTGATCGGGAGTTTTCTGCTTGATGCCAAGCAGTGAAGCATACTCTTTCTGTACCTCATCACCCTCTGGCGAAGACTTCCAATGGTCAAGGATGATAGGGCGAACCTTTTCTTCCTTGCTCACAGCGTATGCCACCTTGTCAGCAAGTTCACGCAATGTCGCAGCATGTGCGACGGCAAAGAAGAGCGGGCCACTGTCTTGCTCACCCTTGAGTGACGCATAGTGCAGGATGTCAGCGCCGTAAGAGGTAGAATTGCGAAGCGTATTCATGACTTACTTCCTTGTGATACGTTGACTAGATGTAGACTACGTTATGTAAGCTATTCATCCAATCAACTATGCCTAATATAGCACATGTAAATCTACATGCAAGCATGTTGTTTTTCACCTGTGGATAACTCAAACACGCTATACAAATCAGGCATTTAGACGCATGGTTATACACTGTATAAACCGAGCCACATATAGCGTTGCTATATCACACATAGCACACGCATGGCGACATAGTGTCACGCATATATGGGGTATGCCCAAGGGGCGATGCGGCCGCTTCCATGCTACGCCTTGTGTGTGTGTGCTATGTGTCACACCATGTTGCGCCTATGCCACGCTGTGTTGTGTGTATACTACGCGCACGCGAAGCAGTCCCCCGGCAATTCCCAAACCCACGTGCGTGCGTATGCGTGTGCGCGGGGAATGAGCACTATCACAAGCCCCTCGCATTTGTAATTTGTTTGCGAATGATCATGCCCCCCGCCATGTGTGTGTTATAGTATGTATATAGTATAAGTACCTAGCCAGTTTAAAAAGAACGCCTGAAATAGGCCCCTGTGTGTGAGGTCTATGTCAGGCGTTAAGTCGTCTATCACAAGCATATACATTATAGCATACACACAAACACATGCAACCTCGTCACATTCGCACGCTGTGTGTGAGATCGTCACATAATCTACGCTCGTCTCATGAACAGCACCAAGCAGCTAACCGGCCCTTCGGGCCGGACATTATACAGTGTATAGGTTGACTTAACGTTGTACTTGTGCTAGGGCGCTTATGAGTTTGTATGATATGCAAAGATTGTACGACATACAACAATAGGAGTACTACTATGCCAGCATGGGCAGGCGGGTGGGACAATCAATTCGGACAACCTTACGCATTGACGCAGCAAGGTACAGCGACGATGCGTAGTGTTGCACGTCTCACCAACTCTGTAGGTGGTCAGGCATTCGGTGAAATAGGTCGCGCATTGTGTAACGGTGTAGGTGCCAATGCTGATCTCAGCATCAAACAGGTCGCAGCTATTCAGGCTGATGGTATGAACCTCGGCGGTGTGCGGCCTATTGCTACATACGTAGTTGTTCCTCTGCATGCTACCACGATCACGGAGAAGGAAGCCTTCCAAGCACAGATGACACCCACGTGGGCACCTGCTTGGTATCCTGTCGATAAGGCAGGCAGTGGTGGTGGTGGTATGGGTGGTACTATCAACAAGTAGGTAGTATGTACGATGGCTGATGATGCGCAGTGGATTGACGACGCCGCACAACAGCAGATCACGCCACCTGACGCGCCGTCGCCTGATGCGCAGGTTACATCTGATCCCGGTGTGATGGAACGTCTGTATAAACTGTTAGGTCCGTGGAAGTCTGACATTCCAGAACGCTATACCAGCCCACGAGGTGGTCCTCCTGCTGGTGCTGGATACATGGACAGGTTGCGTGAGCTTGGTGCTAACTACACTCGTCCCGGTCAGCCTGCTATGTCTAGGGAAGAGTATGAAGCTGCTGTCATGCGTGATATGTACGCACGTGAGCGTAAGAAGAACCAACGCGCTCCAACACAAGGTGGATCACGCTGATGGATGCTTCACAGTTGGCAGGTGGTAACATCCCTCCTGAAGCTCTCGCAGCATTGCAGCAACAGCAGGGTGGTGGCATGGACATCACTGCTATCCTTGCACAGTTGTCACAGATGTCACCTGATGAAGTCAGCAGCGCACTTGCACAACTCGGCATCAACGTTCCACCCAAACAACTGCAGCAAGCAGCAGAACAATGGGTCGAACAGGCTGGCGACAAAGCGGCTAGCGGTGGTGCTTCTGACGCGGAAGCTCCTGCCGCTGCGGATGGTGAGAGTGATGGTGAAGCTACTCCCGCCAATGCACCAACTGCACCATCCGCACAACCTACTGACGACGAAAGCGCCGAAGCTGCCGCAGGTGTAACAGATGATGAAGCTGCTGAAGGAGAAGCACCTCCAAGTGGTGGTGGTATGCCTAGCGGTGGAGGTGGTATGCCTGTCGGCGGTGGTGGTGGTGCTATGCCTCGCATGAGTGGTGGTGGTGCTGGTGGTGGTGGTCGCAGTGGTGGCATGGATGCACTCATTAGCGCAGCAATGTCACAAGGTGATCCTGCATCTATGCCAGCACCTATGCGCCCGCCGGGTGGTGCTAGTGGCCCGCGTATGCGTGGTCCTGCCATGCCAGGCAGTGGTACACCCGGACCAGCAGCAGGCGACAATCCGCAGATGCGTGCTATGATCCAGTCTATCTATCGCGGTGCTGGTACTGATGCACGTCGAGACGTTCCCACAGGCGCACGTGGTGCTTCCATCCCTTCAGACAATCCACGTCCGAGTAGAAAGCGCAATGTCTGATCTACCTTTAGCGAATGGATTAGTCATTGATACAAAGACGGGTCAGGCTCTCCTACCGTCAACGTCACCTGATGCAGTCATCAACCAACAAACGAAGAAGTTTAGACAATCCACACGTGACACTACTACCCGCGGTCGTGATCGTAATAATCGGGCAGTGCGTCGTGGTCTGGTTGATTTACCTGCTGATAGTAAGGCAGTAACTACATGTGGTGTTGTATGGCTCTACTTCACCCTTGGCATCAACGACGCAGAGATCGCTGAAGCTACTGGCCTGAAGCTGTCTCAAGTAGACATGATCAAAGGCTTGCAACTCTTCCAGCAGCTAGACACACTCATCAAAGACAACATCCAAGCTCTCACCTCTGACAACGTGCAGAAGCGCATCGATGCTATGTCTGCATCTGCGCTCGACGGCTTGGAGAACTTGCTAGAGGACGAAGAGACACGCCCGGCGACGAAGGCACGCGTGCTGATGAACATGCTCGACCGTGGTGGCTTCTCACCTCGACAGGTGATGGAGCATCGTCACTCACTTGAGGGCGGCTTGGTTATTCGTCACATACGTGAAGTAGCTCAGCCTAAGCAGATGCCTACTATAGACGTAACACCTGTCAAAGGGGTGAAGTGATGGCAATCGTTCCTAACAAAGACGGACAAGGTATCATCGCTAATGGCTTCATCGGTGTTGTCGATGTTAGCTACTGTGTACCTACTACATTCGCTAGTGGCATTCCTACTACTGCCGGCTATCCTAGTGAAATTCGCGTCGATAGTGCTAATGGTGACATCTATCGTAACATCGGTGGCACGCGTTGGATAGATGCTCAGTAAATGGCTCGGACAAGAACAGTCAATGTTGCTGAGCGTCCTGAACTTCTTCTTAAGGAAGGAAGCTTACAGGATCGTTTTCTACATTCTATCGCTAAAGTTCAGATCTACGGCGGTGGCTTCGGCAATGGTAAGACAACTGCAGCAGTCATCAAAGCATTGCAGCTAAGTGACACTTATCCGGGTTCAACAGGTCTCATCAGCAGGTCAACATATCCGAAGCTCAACGACACTATACGTAAGGAGTTTCTCAAATGGTGTCCGCCGACTTGGATAGTCAGCTTCGCAGTTGGGCAGAACGGCGACAACATATGCCATCTAAAGAATGGTACAACTATCTACTTCAGATATATCGCGCAGCAGGGTACAAAGACAGAGAGCAGCTCATCGAACTTGTTGAGCGCCACCTTCGACTGGGTGATCGTAGATCAGGTTGAAGACCCTGAGATCACACATAAGGACTTCTTAGACTTGTTCGGCCGCTTGCGTGGTCGTGCTAGGTATGTTGGCGAAGATACTAACATGCCTGTAACAGGTCCACGTTGGATGATGTTGACGTGTAATCCAACTGGCAACTGGGTATACACCAAGTTGGTTCGTCCACTTGTGCAGTATAAAGCCACAGGTGTTGTGACAGATGACCTCATATGCATGCGCGATGTTGATCGTCGTCCTGTGTTAGATGACAACGGCAAGCCGCGCTTGTTGATAGAAGTCATCGAAGGTAGCACATATGAACTGCGCCATGTACACGAAGCTGAAGGTGGCGACTTCATACAAACACTCGAAACTATGTACAGTGGTCAACAACGTGACCGTTTTCTACTCGGCAAGTGGGTCGCGTACGAAGGGTTGGTATATCCTCAATACGACGCAACCGTACACCTACTGCAAGAGGGTGAGTTGCACGCGTTGCTCGACGGCTATACTGAGACACATTACCAAACAAACTGGGTAGAAGCATACGACTACGGTCAAGCACAGCCTTCATGTTACATGCTAGGCTTCGTGACACCTGAACAACACGTCATCATATGCGATGGGTTCTATCGCAAAGAGATGACACTTGATGATCAGATTGCAGCTATACGCCGTATAAGAGCAGATTGGTGTGTTGACCTTGATGAGATGCACAAGATACACGCTGATCCTAGCATCTTCGGTCGCAAGACAGTGAACAGGCGCACAGTTGGTAAAACAGTTGCCGACATGTTCAAAGAAGACAACATCTACATGAAGCGTGGCAACAGTGACATCAATAATGGCGTCGTCAAGGTCGGTGCCTACCTCAATATCAATAGACAGTTGCTACATCCTATCAAGCGTGTCGCAGGGTCACCACGTCTCTTTGTTAATGCTAAACTTGACTGGTGGACCGATGAAGTCGCTGGCTACTTCTGGCAGCAATCTACTAGCGGCGAGCGTATTGATAAGCCCATCGACCGCAACGATCACGCTATGGACGCGACCAAGTACTTGTTGAGCGAGATGCCTGATATAGGCAAGTACCAAGTACCTGCCAATGAACGCATACCATCGTGGATGCTGTGGCAAGAACGTGACAAGGACACCGAGAACCCACGTAGGCACAGATATGGCTGAAGAATACGAACCCGGTGAAGAGTACAATCGCACAGCTACTCCACCTAGCGACGTCAACACATATGAAGGTGTGATGTCGCCTGAGGAAGGTGTTGAGAACACGTCACCTATGTATCGCATGATAGGTGAGAGTAAGATACCTGTCTCTAAACACCGCGGCCCGTTGTGGCGTAGTCGCTACGACCAAGGTAAAGCTGCGATGAGTAAGAACGTCGATGCTTGGTCTGAAGCGTATCGCTACTACCGTCATGATCACACACGTGACAATGCGTCGTCGCGTGGTGATGAGGAGATGGCAGCAGGTAAGCCGTTGCAAGGTACGATGGAGAGCACAGAGAACGTCGTCTTTGCTAATGTGTCGGCACTTGTGCCTATGTTATTCACTAAAAACCCCGAAGCGGAGTTCACAGTTGAAGACAAAGAGGACGAACCCCGTGCGCGTGTTGTTGAGAAGTTGGTTAATACATTAGCAGCGAAGAAAACTCAACCGGGCTTAAACCTCAAGCGCAAGGTGAAGCGCAACATCGTATCTACAACCTTAACGAACATCGGATGGTTTGAAGTCGGCTACACACTACGCGAAAACAGCAGCGAGGCAGCACTTGAAGAGGTGCAACGATTAAGCGCCGAACTCGAGCAGGCTAAATCTCAGAAGGATATTAAAGAATGCGAGGGTAAATTACTCGCACTTGAAGAAACAATTGACATGCTCACTCCATCAGGCCCGTGGGTGAAGGTGCGTAGACCTGATCAAATCATTGTTGATACAACGGCGACAGAATTAGACCTCAGTGGTCAATGCAATTGGATAATGATCGAAGACCTCATGTATACGTCGCTACTGCGTGCGAGGTTCGGTCGCAAGAAACCCGATAGCGATGAGTGGGAGAGCGTGTTCTCACCTAGCAACGTCATCAAGGCTGGTGTATCGCCAGATCAGGGTGAACGTGGTCAGACAGACAACTTCCAACTCTTCTCATACTCCACCTCGGAGTACAGCAAGTACGGCTACGCAGATCAACGCTCGTTCTTAGCTGCACAGATGACAAAGGTGGTCTATGTCTGGGACAAAGTTACTAGACGAGTGGAGCTATACAACTGCAACGACTGGTGCTATCCTCTTTGGGTCTGGGATGATCCTTATGCACTTGACCAGTTCTTTACTGTTGTACCAATGGAGTTCCATACTGATCCCATTACGATGTACGCCAAAGGTGAAGTTACATATTATCTCGACCAACAAGATGACATCAACATCATAAACAACGAGTGGGCCAAGGTTAGGAAGTTCGCCGCCGGTAAGGTCGTCTTCGACAAGAACTCACTCAAAGATAGCTCCGTGTTGGAGAGCCTCATCAACGGTACGACAGATACGAACGTGATTGGTGTCGATCTACCTGAAGGCAAGAAGCTATCGGACATCTTAGGTCCCTTACTTCCACCATCCGCAGACGCGATGAAGTTCTTCGACAAGAAGCCGACGATGGAGGCGATAGACCGTCTGTCAGGTGTAGCGTCTGTGCAGCGTGGTGTAGAGTATAAGACAAATACCACCAACCGTGCGATTGAGAGCTACGAGAGCCAAGTACAGACACGCGCTGATGAGAAGATGGATGCTATTGAAGACAGCGTTGGCACAGTGTTGTGGCTAACAGCACAAATGTGCTTGCAGTTCATGCGTAAGGAAGAAGTAGCGATCATCTTAGGTGACAAACTCGCGGCAGATTGGGAACAGCTTGATGCGAAGTCTATTCGCCGTTTGTTTACTCCGCGTGTTGTCGGTGGTAGTACTCTTAAGCCTACGTCACGCGCAAAGAAGGAACAAGCCTTACAGATTTCCCAAATCATTGGTCAATTTACTCGTGCAACTCCTATTGCTGCTGTTGTTGCCCTCAAAGTTCTTTCGCAGGCGTTCGACAATGTAGTTGTCAGTCGTGAAGACTGGGAGTTGATATACAAAGGCATCATGAAGGAGACATCAGGTCCATCACCTGACGAACAGCAAGCTGAACAGCAAGATCAGCAAGGCGCACAGCAAGGTCAAGATCGCAAACAACAGATGATGATTGAGGCTATGAAGGCACGCGCACAAGGTCAACAAGGTGCGCAAGGTGCTGGTGGTGGAGGTGGCGGCGGAGGTGGTCAAGGTGGCGGTGGTATGGAGATTGACAACATCGCACAGATAGTGCAGCAAGTTGCAGGTCTCATCGATGGTATGCCGCCTCAAATCAAGCAACAACTAGGTATTCAACTCGCACGTGGTAAGAGCGTTGCAGAAATAGCGACGCAGATGATACAACAGATGCAACAAGGTGCTGTTGCATGACGAAGCTACGCTATTGGCGCAACTGGTGGGGTTTGAGATGCTGGTCTGGTTGGTGTTGTGGTGACATTGACTACGATAAGCAATCCGTATTCTGGCGTTGCGCCGATTGTGGCAAGATTAACCGCTAATACGTGGAGGCTATAATGCCCGGTGAAGAGAAAGACCTTATGACTGCTGTCGGTGATAGCTTCGGCATCACTGAGAAGCCGCAACAGGGTGACGATGGTGGCGATAGTGGTGAAGGACAACAGCTAGACCTGCCTATCAGTCACCCACAAGGTGTTGAAGATGGTCAGAGTAGTGATAAAGGTGACGGATCACGACAGGAAACCGGCAGTGATCGCCATTCGCCGCAGCAACGAGGTAAAGAAGACCAACTCTTCACAGACAAACCTCGTAAAGGACCAAACGGCGAGCTACTTGACCGCAATGGACAGGTTGTTGCGTCTACTAGACGTGAAAAGCAGCTAGCTTACAACCTCAATCGCGCACAGTATGCAGCAAATCAGTCAGCACGCCAGATAAAGGCGATGCAACAGCACCTGCAGGCCTACCAAGGCATTGATCAGGTGATGAAGCAGCACAACTTGTCGCCGCAGATGGCACAAGAAGCGTTGCAGCTACGTGCTATGGCTGAACAGAACCCAATTCTCGCCGTCCGTGACATCATCGCACGCGTGCTTGCTGCCGGTGCGACGATGGAGGACATTCTCGGTCACGATGCAGTACCACAGATCAACGCACGTGTTATCACCAACGAACTTGACCGTCGTTTAGGTCCAGTAGAGCAAGCTGCTAAGCAGCGACAGCAACACGAACGCATCCAAGAGCAAGCTCAAGTGCAAATGGAGAACTTCGTGCAGCAACACCCGCATGCTGAAACGCATGGGGTAGAAATCAGCAATTTAGTTCAACAGCATGGTCTTACACCAGAGCGTGCGTACTTTGAACTACGTAGTTGGGTAGAACGTCGAGGTATGGACTTCACTTCACCACTCCGTCCGCAGATTGAGGCTGCTATGAAGCGCCAACGCAACGGTGGTGGTAGACGTGCGTCAACACCGGGTGATATGCGCGGTGTTAGTCCTAACGGCGGTAGCTCAACGTCTATGAATAGCAACCAACGTGGTGACTTCCGCAGCAACACGCCTTGGCGCGACATTGCATCGGCTGTCTTCACGGAGCTTAACTCCAAATAGGACACATGGCAGATGCCTGTACTCCAGAACGTCCTCGCTACGACTGTTGAGCGTAGCAGGAAGAAGTTGATTGTTGCTGCGATGCAGAGTAACGCACTCATGGCGTGGTGCTTCGCACGTGATAGGATTGAGAACGAACCCAGTGGATACAACATCACCAATCCACTGCTCACTGGCAGAAATCCGACTGTTGGCAGTTATCAGTACTACGACAGCTTGCCAGTGGTACAGACGCAAGAGTTCATCAAGTTGGAGTATCGTTGGTCACGTATCGCCGGTACTGTCATCATCTCCAATCAGGAAGAGGATGAGAACAAGGGTGAACAAGCGGCTGTGAAGCTGTTGCAGGGTAAACTTGAAGCTCTTGAGATGAGCATCAAGGAGAAGTTCTCGATGTACCTGTACGGCTTTGGTGGTGGCAATGATCCGAACGGTCTTGCACTCTTGGTGCCTGACGATCCGACTACGGGTAGTCTTGCTGGCGTTGATCGTGCGACAGAAGTGCAATGGAGATCGTCAAGCTACGACTTCGCAGGCACACTCAACGCAACGAACATCGAAGAAGCTTACGATGATGTGTTGCTTGATCTGAAGCAAGGCACAGAGCGTCCGAAGGTGATCATCGCTGGTCGCAATCACTACAGACTGTATCGTGCTGCTGTTCGTAGTAAGTTGACCATCCCACTGACGAACACCAGCAGTGGTAAGCGCATGATGGACCTCGGCTTCGACGGCATCTCACACAATGGTGTGCCGATCATCTACGATGAAAGCTGCCCAGTGGATCGTGCTTACTTCCTCAACGACACCTACCTCCGTCTGCACATCCTTGGTGACAACAACATGAAGAACGTTGACCTCACTGCGCCGTGGACTATCGACGGCTACGGCCAACGTGTCATCACTCAGTGTCAGTTCTGCACGTGGAAGCAATACCGCACACATGCAGTGGTCAACGACTGAGGCTATACACTGTATAACAGGGGTAACTACGAATGGCGTCCGAACCAACACCAGTAGTAAGCTTTGCTAACAAGCCTATGCGGGCGATGACGATGGACGAACAGAAACGTCCAGTGCCTGCGTACACGATTGAGCCGATGAAGCGTACGACTATAGTCAATCGCACTATCAAAGATGAAGTCGGCTTTCGCAATGTGCCTACTGAAGTTGAGATCGACGGATACATGGTTCGCACTCTACGAGGCGACAGTGTGTTTCTCACTCATGAAGACGCTCTGCGTATGAGGCTCGACCGCAATCTAGTGCCGATGTTGCTAGAAGGCGGCGACGATACTCCTGTTGGCATGGTGCAAGCTAGCGGTGGGTTGTCTGATAGACAGAAGCAGGCACTTGAGGCAGTGACGAAGCTGCTTGAAGGCGACCCAGATATTGTCAACAAGCTGCTCGCTTCAACTGAAGCTGAGCCTGAGGAAGTGGAGAAGTAGTTATGGCTGTTCAAGTCGCTGTTCCTAGCTTTCGTCGCGTCAACTACCGTGTGGCTGATATGTGCTACGCGGCAGATGTCGGTGTCGATGGCATCACTACTGTAGACATTCCTGCATGCGTGGCTGCTGGTGCGGGTGTGATTGTCAACGGTCAGGTTCTCGCAGCAGGAGGTAACGTTGTTCCTGCTGTAGCGTTGACTGATTTGATAATGGGTCGCTACGGACGCAATGTGACTGTTGTTGGTATTGCTGGTGCAGCAGGCAATGCGACGTTGGTTGGCTTTGACTATCTGGGTCAACCCATACGTGAGACGTTCGTGCTTGCAGGCGCTACGCCTGTTGTTGGTAAGAAGATGTTCAAGGACATTGCGTATCTGTCTGTTCCTGGAGCATCTACGTATAGCATCGGCGTCGGTGTTATCCTCGGTGTACCTTACAAGGTGCTCCATACGGCGATGAGTGGTGAGATGACGAGTGACGTTACTGCTGCAGCAGGTGCGTTGGTTGCTGGTGTAGTCACGCAATCGCTTACATCAGGTGATCCACGTGGTGCATACACTCCAGCAGCAGCACCTGATGGTACGCGTACATATCGGTTCTCGTGCTTTGTGGATCGTAGCAATCTGCACGGCTCTGCACACGTGACTGTGTAACTTCAACAAACTACAACAGGAGGAGGTTAGCATGACTGTAGAATATGCTCAGCAGTACAACGGCCAGAACGTTGTCGCAGTGCGTGATGCACACGCAAGCGACCCAGGATATGAGAAAGACGGTGATTGTGTTGTTGCGACGCTTGCAGATGGCAGCGTGGTGACGGTCAAGAAGAGCCAATTGACCACTGCTGCGCCTGCTGGACAGGGTTCGCAAGGTGCGAAGGCGTATACGGGGAAGAAAGAGTAACACTTCCAACGAGTTAGCCCTCACGCATGTAGCAACGTGAGGGCTAACTGCACGCTATATATAAGGTGTGGAACAAATCATGATCACATTTGGCGATCTTGTGACGAAGGTTCTACAGCGTTTGGCGCTCGTTGAGGGGTTGGATGCACAGATATACGCCGAACCACGCATACAGCTAGCTATTCAACACAAGTTCGACCTCATATTCAGGGAGTATTGGATACCTGAGTACATGACGTATCAGGAGCCACACGTGTTAGACGGTGTGAACGGTTTCATCGTCACAGATACAACGAGCTTGATCAAGGATTGGCGTGATCTGCATAGTGTGTTTCACGAAGGATCACATAAGCCGATGCCTATCGCACCCATGAGCGTGCGTCATACTAACATCAACTATCCGAGCATATGTCCTGCTGGTATGAACTCGGTGAAGCTGTTCAGGGTGTTACCACCTACAACGACAGGCACAGTGTATGTGACATATCGCACAAAGCCTGACGACTTCGAAGAGGACAGCGATGAGATATTCATGGACACGCAGTTGTTGTTGCTGGGCAGTTGTTGGGACGTGCTTGAAGGTGATGGCACCAATCCGGGTGAGAGTGACAAGTTCAAGATGTTATTTCAGGATGCATTGAGCCAGTTCAACCGCAGCCAATTCAACATCCCTATGGACAGTGTGCAGTCAACACGCTCAGTCGTGAACAGGTGGTCATAACATGGTGCAGATGACCGCTCGCGCGCATAAGCCTGTAGGCAGACCTAAACAGAAACGACCGACTGCGAAGTTACAGAACACCACCATTCGCGACTTCGGTGGTGGGTTGAACGTCGTTGACAGTGAACAGAACTTGACGTCGAAGTTCGCACCTGTGTTCGACAACATGATCACATACACCGATCGTCGTGTAGGTCCGCGGCACGGGTTTGAGATGTGGTTGAAGTTGAAACAAGGCACAGCGACAACGACAACGGTTGACATCGCAATAACTACCATAGCAGAGAACAAGATCGTCACTGTGTATTGGGGCGCGCATCCTGCAATGAATGCAATGTCCCATGTCACGATCAGCGGATGGGACATTACATTCAACGGCGTCACACCTGAGATGATGAACCGCACGCATGGTGTGCGACGTGTGATTGATGTTAATCAATTCGAGATCGTTGTGTCTAACTCACCGTCAGCTACAGGTGGATGGAGTGCAGGCGATAACGTCACTATTACGCATGACACATTCATGCTAGGCGGCGAGCCTGTAGAGTGCAAGTACTTCGCCAACTACGTCATTATCTGGTCATCCACGGGTGAGATCGTTCGTGTGGATAGAGATAAGAACGCGCAGCGTATATTGAGCCACGCTATAGCATACGCACAGAACAACACGCGTATTGGTTGGACACAGACTGACATTGTAGCAAGCGACATCTTTGGTAAGGAGTTGGTATGTAGCAATGGCCGCGATAAGCCGTTGTCGATAGACTTCACACGTGTTGACTGGGTGATGCCGTTGGTAGATCCTGGTAACAGTAGTAGCAACATCGAGGTGCCAGCATTTGATGCATGCAAGTCAGCATTTCGTTACTTCACTGTACACGATACAGACTTACGCGATCTGCCTGACTATGTGACGAACATTCGCATCGCTGCCAAAGACACATGCGTAGTGTTCTCGACCGCTCCAAGTCCGATGGATGCTGTTGACATCGACATGTCGAAGATCGTCGCTAGTCCTGAACAAGCCGTGCGTGCGTTCGCTACCATCAAGGACGCATTGTTAGTCATCACACCAACAGCGACGACGTTGATGAAGTTAGGCACGATGTCAGACACAGGCGGCAGTGCTGTATCACTACACGATCCGCAGCCATTAGACACACTCAACGGGTTTGGTAGCAATGCGCCGCGCAGTGTTGTGGAGATAGGCAGCGACGTGTTCATGATTGACTTCAACGGTGTGCCTAGTGCGAAGTTGTCTACTGTGTCGAACGCTGTCGTACCTGAGCGTGTGTCTAACTACATCGAGACGATGATGTCAGCGCACATTGCGAGGTTGAAGAAAGAAACAATGAGGCTGAAGACATTCGGCTTCTACGATAGCAAGAACAAGACTGTTCACTTCTACCTGCCGAAGTACGACGCAAGCGACGTACGCAGGTTGACAACCGATCCATTGTTCTTCGATGGTGACATGGGTCACAATGACATCACCAAGCGCACGTTGATCATGCGCATTGACAGTCATCAGTTTGAAGAAGGTGACTTAATAGATGTATCAGGCTCAGCAGCAGTAGGCGATGTTGACGCAGTGAACATCAATGGTCGTCGTGAGGTGATTAGTGTTATCAACGATGATTACATACTTGTATCAATAGGTGAAGACCTACCCACAACGCCACCAGCCACGAACGTGTCTGGAGGTGGTAACAGCATCCAAGTGCGACCTGTGAACAACGGCACTATTGGATACATCTATCACTACGTGCCGCAGTTGAAGCTGTTCGCATGGTCTAGGTTCAAGACAGCTAAGCCGCATGCTGTCAATCAACTACTGTTCAACTGCGGATGTGGCACCATCGAGGGTAGGTCGTTCCTGTTCACACCCGATGGCTACATGATGCGCTATGGTTCGATGGACACACATGTGCATGCTGATTGGCTAGGCATGTATGATCTAGCAACGTGGACTAGCAACACACTCTACAACGCAGGCACGCGTATCTTCGACAGCGCGGATGGGTTGGTGTATAAGTGTCTGGAGAACGTGCAGACTATAGCAGCCAACTTCCCAGCAGCACGTGCTATCAAGCCTGATGCATGGGAGGAATACAAAGGCGAACCGATTGAAAGCAAGTGGGAGCTACCGTGGGCTGACTTCGGTTCACGACAGGCGACAAAGGCGTTGCGCTTTACACATGTAGATGCATCAGGTGATGCGCAGTTTACATTGCGACTATACTCCGACAACATCTATCGTGATGCTGCGACAGGTCAGCAGATGCCAGCACGTGAGTTGACCTTTGTGCCTAATGAAGCAGGTGCATATGGCGCAGGTCCGCAGGTGTATGGTGCAGGACGTAGAACACGAGAACAAAAACTGTGGCAGGTACCTGTCAAGTTCAAGATACTCAAAGCTGCTGTAGAGGCGCAATCAACTGGACCGCTGTCTATCAACGCGATTAGTTTCATGTATCAACGTGGTAGTTTGATGCGTGGGTGAGTTATACAGTGTATAACATGTTGACATTGTTATATATATATGCAACAAATATTAGCCTAGGGCGGCGGCGGGCGGTTGAGTTAGACATATATTGCATGGGCTACATTGCCCCACACATGGTGGGCAGTGCGCAATGGTAGCCAACATTCGCGGTTATACTCCCAACTACGCATTCAAGCTTGTCAACTTCGACACACCTAGGTGGCATACACTCGAGTAAGCCAACTGGACGCAGCTTGATAGCATGTTGCTGCAAGCTGGCATTCCTAACATCCGTGGTGAGTGGATATATAGCACACGTTATTACGTCGGTGATCGTGTGTTTGATAGCACCACAGGTGTGTTGTATCGTTGTCTAGTCGAGCACACCAGCGCAGGAACTGGTACGTTTGCTGATGATCGCGCATTGCATCCCACGTATTGGACGATACAGACAACTGGTGTGCCGATCTTCCGTGGACAGTGGCAGACTAGTGCTACGTATTCGTTAGGTGACATTGTATTCATCAACGCGTATCAGTACTATCTGTGTATCGATAGCCATCTATCTAGCCCAGCATTTGCAACTGACGCGGCGAAGTGGACGCTGGTGTTTGACGCTACTGCGGCTGTCAATACGACGAATGCGAATGCTACTGCGTCATCTAATAGCGCATCGCAAGCTGCAACGAGTGCGACTAATGCTGCGACGAGCGCCACCAATGCAGCGGCGAGCGCGGTTGAAAGTGCTGCACAAGCTGCGAAGCTGTTCGGTACATCTACATCATCGAACACAATCGGGCTGACTGCGAAGACGTTCGTCACACAAGCGAACAAGTACTTCAACGTTGGCAAGTTCATCATGGTGCGTGCCAACTTAGACCCCATTAACAATTGGATGTGGGGACAGGTGTCGTCGTACAGTGGTACGTCACTTGTCATCAACGCAATCACATCAGGCGGCGCAGGGACGTTCGTTGACTGGATCATCGACGTATCTGGCTCGCGAGGTGCTATAGGTCCGCAAGGTATACAGGGTGAGCTTGGACCGCCACTTGTTATCAAAGGCACGGTGCCTAGCGCAGGAGCATTGCCACCTACAGGTAACACTATAGGTGACATGTGGATCGCTACCGACAATCAGCATCTGTACATCTGGGATGGTACGCAGTGGGACGATGCTGGTCCGCTTGGTACTAGCACAACTACAACTGCTGACAATCCACCGAGCAATCCTAAAGATGGAGACATGTGGTGGGAGAGTGATAGCGGCATCTTCTGGGTCTACTACGATGACGGCAATACGTCGCAGTGGGTACAAGCGGGAGGAGCTGCAGCTAGTATCAACCAGAATGCTGTGTTGAAGACTGGCGACACGATGACTGGTGATTTGTCGATTAACAAACTTGCGCCTTCTATATTCCTCGACAAGACAACAGTAACAGCAGGCGGCCTTTACGGGCGTTCTGGATCGCGAACGATGTGGCGTGTAGTAGTCGGTGATGGAGGAGCGAACGAAGCATTTCATCTACAACGATACGACGCAGCAGGTGTTTTCGTCGATAGTGCAGTTGTAATCAATCGCACAAATGGTGATATAGGTTTTGGCGTGGGTACACCCAACCTTATCAGCTTTAATGCACCTTCAACAGTTCAGGTGTTAAACACGACCGCTTCAACAACACCTACAACAGGCGCATTGACTGTTGCAGGAGGATTAGGTGTTGGTGGTGGGATTAATGCTACTGGTACAATCAGATCATTTGCCAAATCTAATGTACTCGGCAATCCCAATGGCGCGGCATTCAACGCGGCAGTCGCACAAGCTGATGCAAACTTGTTGCTGTATGATGGAGGTGGCAACAATTGGTGTGGAATGGGAATTGATTTACTGGGTCACTTCTGGCTACGTACTGGTTTAAGCGGATCACCAGTTCCGACACTTGCTATTACAACTGATCAAGTTGTCCGTGTTCAGAACGCCCTTCCTTCCAACTCACCAACAACAGGTGCGTTGGTTGTATCTGGTGGTTTGGGTGTTGGTGGGAATATTAACGCTAGCAGCATTACCTGCGACAGCGCAGGTGATACTGTATTTTCATATATGCGCAATCCAGCTCCCAGCACAGGCGCATGTTATGTTGCACAGAATTTTAATCCGTCTGGCACTCGTTATATGCTTTATATGAAAGTAGCCAATGGTGCGACAGTAGGAACAATAACATCAGACGGCGCAAGTGCTGCCTACAACACCTCCTCAGGAGCAGAGCTTAAAGAAGACCTCAAATCATTCGACGCAGGCAGCATCATAGACAACACGAATGTGTATGACTTCGCATGGAAGTCTACTAAAGAGCGCGCATTTGGTGTCATCGCTCAGCAGGCTGTTGATGTATATCCGCTCGCAGTCACACATACAGAGGCATCGACCGAGAAGGGTGCTGAGAGAGATGAGTGGTGGGGTGTTGACTACTCAAAGTACGTCCCCGTGTTGTTGCAAGAGCTGAAAGCATTGAGACAACGTGTTGCAGACCTTGAAGGTCGCACACTTGATAAGCCTGTTGTCACCACTGCACCACGTGGGAGGAAGTGATGGCAATCGACTTCCCTGCTTCACCTACTGTAGGTCAAGAGTACACGTCAGGTGGAATGACGTATGTGTACAATGGCACAGGGTGGACTATTAAAGGAGGAAGTACGACTGCGCTTGCGACGAATGCGTATGTAGATGCGCAGGATGCGTTGAAGGTTGCTAAAGCTGGCGACACTATGAGTGGTGATTTGACGATCAGCAAAACAAAGCCCAACGTGATATTAGATAGACCTGTTGGCAGTCCAGCAGAGATATTCAGTAAGACGGGTGGACTTACTCGTTGGCGGATTAATTTAGCAAATGGCCTTGCAGAAAGCGGTGGAAATGTTGGATCAGGTTTTCAGATTGATAGATATGATGATGCAGGCAATATCATCGAGGCGGCACTAAAAATTGACCGCGCAACTGGCTATGTTACAATAGGTCAAACGACAATTGCCAACGCCTATGGTAATCTAATAATTCAAGCTGGTGCTGGCACAGGATCGCCTCTTATACAGGGGATGAAGGGTGGTTTAGTTCGTTGGGAGCTATTCTTAGGAGATAGTACTGCAGAGACAGGCAGCGATGCGGGGTCTAACTTTAGCATTCGCAGTGATACAGATGCGGGTGTAGCAAAGGCAACACCACTGACAATCAGCCGTGCAACTGGTGCTACGACGCTGACAGGCGTGGTTATGTCTAATGCATCTCAAAATACAGATATCCACTATGATGCCGCTGGCTTGAGAAAATGGACAATTCGTGGTGCTGATCCAACTGTCTCTAATTTTGGTATTTTTCGCTACAATGATGCAGGGGCATATATTGATATGCCACTGGCAATCGTTCGTTCGACGGGCGCTGTAGTTCTACAAGGGACCTTACCTTCCACCTCACCTACAACAGGCGCATTGACTGTAGCTGGTGGTTTGGGTGTTGCTGGTAACATTCACAGTAGTGCTATCGGCCTTGGAACTGCTATTGGGACATACCCCGGTGTTGGTAATACTACTGTAGGAACTGAAATCGGTACTGGATATTTTACAGTCAGCATTGCCAGTGGTAATGCACCGATTTTCTCTAATCGCAACGTTGATGGTGGACTTATGGATTGCCGTCGTAGTGGCGTATCTACTGGCAACATCTCTACCACAGCAACAGCGTGCTCGTTCAACACATCGTCAGACGCAAACCTGAAAGAAGACCTGAAATCGTTTGATGCAGGTAATATCATTGATGACACTGAGGTGTATGACTTCAAGTGGAAGGCAACTGGCGAGCGTGCATATGGTGTGCTCGGTCAGCAAGCTAAAGAAGTCTACGCTACACCTGTGACCTATGATGAGAAAGAAGATCGACACTATGTGGACTATAGTAAGTATGTCCCTGTGTTGTTGCAGGAGTTGAAAGCAGTACGTGCGAGGCTTGCTGTGCTTGAGGGCCGCACACCTGATAAGCCACCAGCGAAAAAGAGATGATACGTGTAGCTGCTATAGTGATGCTATCAACGATGACAACATCGTGTGCATACACTGCGCCTTATGGTGGCTTCTTTGGTTTTCGTGAGCCACTCAGACAACCGGCAGCGATAGCTGTACCTGAGAGTTATACGAAGTCTGAAGTAGATGCGATCAACGCAGAGACAGTGTGTAGGTTGCAATCGAGGAATGTGCTAGAAGCTTCACGCTGCGGGATTAGGAGACAACAATGACAGCTTTAGCAGTCAACGTGTTGTGGTTCTTGATCGGGTTGATCATACTATGTGGCATTGTTTGGCTTGCCATCTGGGTGATTGAGAGCTTCATCATGCCTATTCCTGAGCCTATCAAGAAAGGCGTTTGGGTCATCGTGTTGTTGCTGGCGTTGATCGCACTCATCGGCGCTGTAGCAGGTGGAGGGTTTCACTTTCCGTCAATCAGAGGAGACACAGGTGGAACGTCTCCCACCATATCCGCCCTCACCGCCATCGATATGTATAGGTTGCTGAAATGAAGATCACTGTTCGTCAGGTAGAAACACCGCGCGATAGTGTGGACATTGAAGATGTCGCCACGCATGCGAGTAATGAGCACGGCTGTGGTCGCGAGTTTGATCCTCGTGCTATCGGTAGGCATGTGTTCTATGCCGTTAAGGACCCCGAGAGGAAACACATCAACGGGTGGGTTGCATACGACACAGATGGTAAACCTGTTGGGTACTTAGTCGCAACGATGCGTGAGAGCATGTACAGCTTCAGGTCTTACGCCATACAGGAGATGTGGTATGTGTTGCCACACGCACGCAAATCGTTCGCAGGTTTGATGCTACTACACGCGTTCGACAAATGGGCGACAGAACGCAACGCGGAGAGGATATACATGCAGGTTGAACACGATCAAGATGACAAACTCATCGAGCGCGTGTTCAGGCTGATGGAGAGCATGGGCTACAGGAAGCAAGGCTACATCGGTGTTAAGGTACTAGACGGCAACAAGGAGAAGGATACAAGTCATGATCGCACCGCACATCGCGCAGTGGGCGCTGAACAAGCGCAACACTAGCGACCACGCGCATGTCGTGGTTGCTACTCACATCAACAACATCAACGACAAGCCTAAGAAGGCCGAAGTTGATGACACTATACCTGTGTTAGAGACAAAGGGTGGTGGTGGATATCAGCCACCTCCACAGCCTACCGCACTTGAGCAAGCGCAAGCTCGTGACTGGGAAGCGCAACAGGAAGACGTACGTGAGACACGTCGTGAAGAGAAAGCTGCTGAGAAGGAAGAGGACAAGAAGGCGATTAGTGATGCTGCGTGGTTGAGCAGTAAGAACGCTGCGTATGGTGGTGCTAAGAGTGGTGCTGCTTCGCGGCTGAATGCACTAGGCATCGGCGCAGGTGATCAGTACGGCGTGTGGGATCAAGTCAATAACAGGTATGATACAGCTAATGCAGGGCTGCAGACTGGTGCCGACTACAGCGGTGCTTTCAACTCTAGCATCGTGGATGAGATACTTGGTTCTGCTAGGACAGGACAGAGGAACAAGTACGGCACAGCATTCTCTAGTGCGATCTCACCGTACTTTGCAGAGGAACAGTTCGGCTCTACGTCAGACGATGCTATCCTCGCGAGCATTCTCGATCAGCAGTACTCAGATGCGATGACTGATCTGCAAGCATCACGCGCACGTGGTAGCACCAATGAAGCGACATACAATCGTGCGCTACGTGACCTCGACAGGACCAAGGCAACAGCGAACACAGATTTGCAGAACATCGGCCGTGGTGTGTTGGAGGATATTACAGGCGACATCGGCACGCGTCGCCAAGGTTCGTTGGATCAAGCAGCTAACTGGGACTTCGGCACAACTTACGACCCGACTGCAGAAGCTAACCGCATTCGTAGCTACGCTGATGAACGTCGTGCTGGGCTTGAAGGTGAATTGCGTGGTGCAGTGGGTGGCAGGGAGTTCTTTGACGTCAACTCACTACTTGGTAAAGCTGCTGCGAAGGTTGGTAATCAAAGCACAGGCACAACGGGTACGTCGGCGCTGTATGACACGTTCGAGAATGAAGCTACACGTGCGAATGAGAACGTGCGTGCGAACGAAGGTACGTTCTAACACACACGTTATACACTGTATAGCGGCGTAGGACTACACCTATGATGGACATGGGCATCGGCAGCATCATTAGCGGCGGCTTAGGCTTCGCTGGCGCTATGATGCAAGCTGAAGAGCAAGCTGAAACTCGCGACATGAATTGGGCTGTCGCGATCATGAACTACCAACAGCGTGAACGTGAACGCGCTGAAGCTATTGCAATGGCGTTGAAGCAGCGTAAGGAGCAACAACTCGGCTCAACGGACATCCGTGGCACAAGGACGAAGTTCGTACCGGGTAAAGGATGGGTTACTACAGGTGCTCCTGACGTACTAGAGATGATGAAGCTCCAAGACGAGGAGCAAAAGAAAGTACTACAACACGACTTGCCACAAAGGCGCAAGGTTGCAGATCGCAACTACGTGCGTGGACTGCAGGATGAAGGCACTGCTGACACGTTGAAGAGGATGTTCGTCAATGCGCTCGCACCTGCGAAGAGTGATGAAGGTTATGCGAATGACCTGTATCAGGCGCAGGCTATGGGGCTACGTGAAGCAAGCGCAGATGCTGGTCGTCGTGCATGGACGCAAGCTATGCGCACGCAGCAGAACAGCAACTTCGATGAGATAGCTTCAGGTATGCAGCGTGAGAGCAACCGCGCATACGCCAACGCTGCACTACAGGCGAAGTTGATGTCACGTGGTGTTGGTGAGAAGGAGAGACAGGGTAAGTTGAGTAGTCTGTCTAACCTGTACAACATGTTCGCAACACGTGCTGGTCAATTGCCTGAGACCAACTACAGACCACAAACACTCGACACCAAGGGTACATTAGACCAGTCGATGGCTGGTGGCTTGCAAACAGGTAATGCTGCGATTGCTGCACTTGGTAAGAAGGGCGGAGAGTTGGATTATCTGTCACCGCTCACAGGTTATGGTAACGCTGTTGCAGGTTTAGGCTCGTCGCTAGGTAGTGCATTCAATCGCATGGGTGCGCAGAAAGCGTATGAAGACAGCCGTGGTGGTGTAACTGGGTTCGGTGGTAGTGGTAGTTACAATCAAGGTGACATGTATCTTGATGAAGAACGTGGCGCTGTTGGATAGGTGACGTATGCCTCGTGTTATCCCTAGCGGCGGCAGTGATCAGACTGCGTTCTTCATGGCGAGGAATGCTGCGGCTGATGATGCGCTTACTAGACTGTACTTGACGCTGCTGGCACGCAAGGAGGATCGTGAACGTAATGAAGCACTGCAACGCGAGTTGTTAGGCACACGTCATGGCAACCGTATGCAGGAGTTGGAGTACATCTATGGGCCACGTGGTCCTGCGAATGGACCTACTGCACATCCATTCGGTAGTCCCGGTGCGCAAGGTGATCCACTAGCTAAACCAGCTACACCACAAGCAGCACCACAAGCGCCATTGCCACCTAGACCTGGTGATCCGCCTGTTGGTGGGTTCTTACCGGGTGCCGGTGCTGCACCTAGTACAAATGCATTCACACCTACATCAGGTAGCGTGAGCAATCCGTCACCTGTTGGCCCACAAACGAGTGCTGATGATCAGCTACCACCTAATGCACGCATGGCTGCTGGTGTGTTGCCTGCTGGTGGCGTGAGTGAGTTCAGTGCGCAGTCTAAACCTGTACCATTGCCGGGACAGCGTAAGGCGAATGCGCAAGAACCCGGCACGATGAAGTATCAATACCCACAGAAGCGACCCACAAGGGGACCAGCAGAGTTTCAAGAGATGCATCCGTATTGGGTGCAGAAGATGGATGAAGCTGAGGACAAGTACAAGATACCCAAAGGCACGTTGCTTGCGTTGTACGGATATGAGAACGCTGGCGGTGCGATGTTGGGTAGGAATGGTGCAGGTAGTGCTGAGGGGATATTTCAATTCACTAAACAACTGCGTGATCAGTACGGGATTTCAGATCAAGACATCATGAACCCTGCTGTGATGATTGAAGCTGCTGCTAAGAACTTAAGACACAACGCGAATGCGTATAAGCAACTATCAGGACAAGACCTGCCGAATGATCCACGCGCGGTGCCGTATTGGATCGCACTACATCAGTGGGGTGCGACAGATGGGAGTAGACTAGTACACGCGCATCGCAGTGAGAGCGGCCACATGCCGGCTGCTGATGTGATGTTGAAGACACCTAAGCGTGACAACTACTCCACGTTGGTGAACAACGGCATACCCGGACATGCGCGTGTTGATGATGTGTTAAGTCGCATCATGGAGAAAGCATTGCCGTGGTTTGATAGTGGTATCAAACTGCGTACGGCGATGGGACAAGGTGATGCGGGTGCAGCACCTAGACCACCTGCTGATGTGCCAAACACAGGAGGCAGTACTGGTAGCAACGTCCCTTTCCCCAATTCGGGGACGACGACCCAGAACGGGAGGACGATAGCGCCTCCAGATCACCCCAGTATTAACGGTGTTAATCCGCGATTGGTAGCTGCTGTGCGTGGTGGTGCTGCAATGGCACTGCCACCGGGTTATGCGGTTAGAGCTACATCAGGTCATCGTCCCGGTGACACAGGTAGCCATCACGCTAAAGGCAATGCGAGTGACTGGCAGATATACAAGCCCAATGGTGAACCTATTCCGCATACGGGGGATGACACTACGGGGCTATACACACGCATGGCACGTGGTGTCAAAGCGTGGGTGCTTGAGAACGATCCTGCATTAGCTGATCGCATTGGCTATGGTGGTGCGTTTGACAAGAGTAGAGGTAGTCTGACAGGTGTACCTGATTTGATGCACTATGATTTAGGTGGTGCTAATCGTGGTAACTTGCGGCCTGATGTTATGTTCTCTAGGCTACAGCCGCTTGCGCAGAATGAACGCAATGCACCTATACCCGGTCAACAACAACAAGCACAACAGCCACAACGTGTCGCATCAACACAGCCGCAAGCATATCCGCCGCTTAAACCGAGTGAGGCGTTTAGTCCACTACGTAAGCAACAGCCAGCGGGTGTTGTTGATCCTGCTACACAGTTTGGAGTTAAGCCTGTAGGTACGATTGGGCAGGGTACGACGTTTGGAGATATACAACATACAACGCCACGCAGGCGGTTCAACGAAGCTCCACAAGTTGCAACACCTCCTGAAGTAGCACCAGCTACAGCGACACCTGCACCACCTACGAATGTGCTACCTCCGGGGTGGAAGTACGGCACGTTGGCGAATGGTGCGCCGTTCTTCAAGCTGCCTGATGGTAGTGTGCAGTTGGCACCTAAAGGGTACAAGCCACCATCAAGTACGCCGACTGAACCACCTCCTGTAGCTATGCCGCAAGGTGCGGGTTCGTTGGCTATAGCATCGCAAGGTAGGAATGCTGAGCGTATGGCTGAGCAGATGGCTCCTGCTATACCTATACCACGACCTAGACCAAGTGAATTAGAACCTCGATATATCTACAAGCCGTATATAGGTGGCGCACCTATACCACAACCAAGACCTCCAGAAGCGCCGATGCGCGGCGATGTACCTATACCACAACCGCGGCCGATTGAGGCTGATGCCGGTGTGCCTGTGCCTATGTACAACACAGGTGTAGGTGACAAGGTGCCGTTCCAATCGCCGGGTGAGATGCCACAAGGTAAGTTGCCTAAGGGACAGTTCCCAGATGATCCGAGTTGGTTCAGCATCACACCACGTGGACATGTGCCAGAGCCTGATGTAGTACCAACACCAGCTCCGCCGCCACCGAATGTAGCACAACAAGCGCCCACACCGACGCCTCAGCCGTTGTCACTGGGTCGTGATGTAGTGCCGCCTGCTGATCTACCTGATGCGTCGTCACAGCAAGCGGGTAGTGTTGAGCCGTATGATCCTAACGCTGATCCACTGCCGTTGCCAGAGTTGCCACCTATACAACAGGCTGATGTGCGGCCTGAGGATGCGGAGCTATACACAGGTCCAGCATCAATTGCTGCACCTACACCGATGCGTGATGCTAACGATGCGTCGGCTGGTGTGACAGGTATACAGCCGTTCGCAATGCCTGCGCCTAATGTGAACGGTAGTACGCAAGGATGGAAACCGTATGCAGCACAAACACCGACGCTGCCTAATGTAGCGACTACTGAGAACAGATTGAACCTGTCACTTGTACCTGATGCGAGTGGCAATGCTGATGGCATTGAGATACCTGAAGTTATCAGGCAGTTGATGCCTAATAGAATGCCTAATCGTGCAGACATACCATCGCTAAATCAGACGAACGAATGGATACAGAGTGCAGGTCGTGCGCTACTCAATCCATCACAGTCAGATAGACAGAAACAATTCGACACAGCGATGCAAGAGTGGGTGAAGTCACGTATAACAGGTCCAGCATCAGGTGCAGTGACGAATGCTGTTGATGAGTTGAAGCGTTCGTATAATAGCGGTGGTCCGAGTGGTTGGGACTTGACGAAGAAACAGTTCTTGGATTGGTACTATGGACCTAACAAGGTGAAGACTGAGACGATTGGTATGCCTAAGTCATCAGCACCTACGACGTTGAGTAAGCCTAACAACCCGATGGCAACAGGCATACCGTTGCCGAAGCAGCCGCCGTTGGTGTTGATACCTAACAAGGGCACAAACACGCCAGCGTTTAGCGGACCCGTGGTGGGTGCGCCTGATAGTGGAGGTGCCAAAGTGATGCCGGGAGGTGGTGTTGTTGCACCACCTATTGGTACAGGTGGAAGTGCGAAACCTCCCGGCGTTCCTAAGGTAGCTGATCCTAGTTCACCAACAGGTTACAAGTATCTGACACCTGAAGAGGCTGCACAACTACCGCCTGTTGTAGAAGAGCAACCTGTTGAATAGCACACATGCCTGTTAGCCGTGAAGAGTACATTGCACAGTATGGCATAGACCCTGAGACAGGTGCTAGTGCAGCAACTGCGCCTGCGCCTGAAGAGGGTGGCGGTGTTTGGGATCACCTTAAGGGGTTGGTGGTTGGTGCAGCGAGTGCGCCAACTGATTTGTATGCGTTGCCTAGTGTAGCGTTGTCAGGTGGGCAAGCGTTGTATAGGTCGTACGCGAATGATACGAAGTTCCTAGATGAGTTTCGCAAAGACTTGCAGATTGACGACGCACAAGCGAACATACAAAAGCATCTGCAAAGTGTCGCTGATCAGTGGAAGCAACGCGATCCTAGCTTGACAGAGGAACAGATCAACTCAGGTTTGCAGGACTACACAAAGAGCAAGCAGTATGAAGACTTCACACAGGAACAGTTGACACACTTCCCGTATGTAGCTGCGAAGTGGAAGGACACTGTTCGTGGTGTGCTAGGTGACGAGCGGCCTGATAGTCAACGCAAGTGGACTGAGAGTGCTGCTGAAGTGTTAGGCGGTGCTGTTGTAGGTGGACCGGGTGGTTGGGCTACAGGTGTTGCGAGTGCAGGTTCGAAGGTGGGAGGTATCACTGCGAAGATAGCCAACTCAGCTATCACACGCGGCGCGTTGAACACTGCTGAGATACTCACACCTGTCACTGTACCATACACGGGAGCGAACATAGCACTCAACGCGGGTGTTGGGTTGGCTATGGATCAAGGCATGCGTGCTGTACAAGGTAAGGACACTGCGTTTACGCCAGAGAATGAACACAGCGCAGGCATTGGTACAATAGCTGCAACAGGTGTAGGTGTTGCTGGGTTCGCTGCGTTCGTGGGTGCTGTCAAAGGCAGGAGTGCTGCTGCTATACGCAACGCAACGCCATCACCTACAGCGGCAGCGTTGAAGAACAACCCGACATTAGACCCACGTGTTAGTGATCCTATCATGCCGGGTGGACCGTTGATCAGGGGTGGACCTGATCCACAGTACGGACCACCGAGTTCACTAGACGCCATGAACCCGTTGACAGCAGCCAAGCGCAAAGGTGAAGGGTTGCTGATGGATGAAGGCGCACCTGTATATCAGGCTGTGAAGGATATACACGGTGCTGATGTTGCGTATGATTTAGAACTCAAGCGCATGGATGCTAGCTACGCAGTGTTGAATGACACAATACCGAGTGACGTCAGCAATGCGATGAGGAATGTGCATAACCTGATCGAAGGCATGAACCCTGATGAACAAAGGGCGATGCTGAATGGATGGTGGTTGACGAGTGACGCTGCGCAGAACAGGATTAGACACAGTGAGGCACTAGCAGAGGAGGCTGCACTACAAGCGAAGATAGCTAATCCACAAACGACGCCGCAAGGTAGGACTACTGCAACGACTAGGTTGGCAGAGTTGCAGAATGACATACAGCGGTTCACATTAGATCAACGTAGTGCGAGGCCACGTATACCTGACGTTCCTATGGTGGAAGGTCAGAACATGGCTAATACATTTCTCAATGACATGTCACCAAACACGGTGAAGTTTAGGAACGAAGTCAAGGCGCTCAACAAGAGCATGTTGGATTTGCAAGTGAGGTCAGGGGAGTTGTCGCAAGCTGTTGCAGATGAGATGCACAGATTGAACCCGTACTACGTGCGTGCTGTCAACGACCCGTTGAAAGGTAAGACGGGTGTGTCGCGTATGTGGGAGAGTATTAGTCAGGGGATTAACCGTTCACTTGAGCGTTCGTCAGAAGGTGCCGGTGCTAGCACACTACACGAAAGTCCACTGCGTCATCTAGACAAAGGCATACCACAGGAGAAACTACCCGGCGCACCAGAGACACGCATCACGCAGCCACTCGAGCCGATGTCAGCAGCACGGCAGTACGTCGAGCAGGCGTACAGAAGTGCGAAGCTGGTGATGACGCGCAATGAGCATATCAGACATCTAGCATGGGAAGATGGACTAGGTGTCAATCAGACGAAGACGGCGTTCCACACAGACGGACACATGCGGATTGTCAATGGACCTAATGGACGCGAGTGGTGGACTGGCGAGTTGTTGAGGAGTAGTCAAGTCAACGACGCCATGCGCAATCCACGTGTGGTAGGTGAGTGGCAGGATGGCAAGCTGCGACTGTGGGAGTTCGGTGATCTAGCTCTTGCACAGGCATTGCGTATGGAGCCTGTGCAGTTGACTGGCATGATGAAGATGTTGTCTGTCACCAGCAATATCATGAAGCAATTCACCACGGGTAGGTTCGCACCGTGGTTTGCTCCACTAGGTGCGATGTATAACACGATCATCGGTATAGCAACACGTCAACCCGGACGTGCGTTCGGTACTGCGAGTTATCTAGGGCACAGGTTCCTACCGAAGTGGGCCAACAAGTTCGGACTTGATGCACTGCCTGACATCACTGTACCATTGACGTGGCCTTATCATCTCACACGCACGATCATCGAGTTGTCTGCGTATCATATGACGCAGCCGATTGTGCAACAGTTGATTAAGAACTCTCCGTTCGCATCGTTGCAACAGGCAGTAGGTGCGCCGCAGTTTAGCAAGATGGTCAACATGATGTTGAAGGTTGCTAGCTGGGCAGAGAACTCACCAGCGGTGTCGCTACTCAAGGCGGGTGCGAGTTATGGACATCAGAGCATAGACAAGGTGCCGCTTGTACGTGGTGCGTTTCATGAGATGGCTGACAAGGTGCCCGGTGTGTTGAAGGGTGCGTGGCAGTTCTACAAGGATGGACTTGATGCTATCTACCTAGCCGACAAGCGCATGTACTATACACAGAACTACGCACTTCAGCATCTCAAGTACAGCAAGCTCGGCCAAGCTGTGCCGCAGTTTGAGATTGATAAGATCATACGTGAGGCGCGTGTGTTAGCTGGTGACATGGCGAAGGTGCCTGCTAGTAAGGCGATGAAGGACTTAGAGCGCATCTTCCCCTACCTGACACAGACCAAGCTTGGTGCGTATCATCTCATGCGCAACATGGGTAGCAAGGAGACCGCTGCGTATGTGATACCGCGTGTTGTAGCTATGTCGAACATGATGGCGGCTAGCTACTACATGATGACGTATTGGAATGCTGAGAGTAGGAAGGAGTTCTGGGAGCGGACACCTGAACATCAGCGGTGGAAGTACGCATACGTGCCGACGTTGAAGCTGGCAACTGCGTGGGCGTCAGGTACCAACCTGCCATATAGCAGAGACCTATACTACAAGGTACCTATACCGCCTGACATAGCGCCGATGGTAGCAGGCATGACAGCGTTCTGGCAGATGCTTGGTGCGATACCTGCTGACGCAACACCGAAGCCGATTGCCAATGACCTGTTCAAGGTGTTGACAGATAGCGTAACGCCTGCAATGCCGCCGCTTGCGCAGACGATACTAGGTGCGAGTGGGTTAAAGTTAGATCCGCAGTCAAGTGAGACACGTGGTGGTGATTGGATACGCAACATGGTGCCTCGCTTCAAGGCAGGTCCACAAGCAGAGGCACGCACGAACTTGGGACAAGTCAGCAACTCAACAGCGTTGATGATGAACGGTTTGCTAGGTGCTAACGGTGCGCATCTCGCAGCAGGGATGGATGTCTTCTTACATGCGAGCAAGCTGCAGCCTAACGCAGGCGGAGGTTTCTCACCACGTGAGAGTAGAGACTTCGCTGCTGGACTGAAGGCTGCTACGACTGAGGTGTATGAACAGGCGAAGTCGAAGATACCTGACGTGCCATTGCTGTGGCAGAACAAGGAGAAGTACTCGTCGCAGACGGCTGCATGGCAACAGGTGAGAGAGAACACACAGCACATACAAGCGATCGTGCAGATGCGCAATGACATGATGGGCAAGGCTGCGCAGAAGAAACAACTGCTGAGTAAGATGGCAGGTGGTGTACCGCCAGAGCAGATGACGGATGTTGTGCTTGCGCAGTTGGCAGATGATGTGACTAAGTGGCAGAACCCCACTGGCGAGTTGGGTAAGTTGAAGACACACTACGGTGAGCTAGCTACACAACAGCGCGCAGTGAGCGTCGCATACAACATGACACAAGAGCAGCGCAGGTTGAAGGGCAATCAGATTACGAAGATGATGCAAGATAATATGCAGCAACAACATCTGGCAACGAAGAACGCGGAGGAGTTAATCGCCGCTAAGTACGGCAAGTATCTCGCTCCGCGCCTTGGTGATCGTCACTTGACGATACAGACGATTGATCAGTTGATGCGTGAGAGCATTGGCAAGTAGACGTTATACACTGTATAGCTCTGAGCGTTTCATCTTCTTGATCGTAGACCAGCGGTGTATGCCAGCAGCATCAGGCACTGACATCGCACACTCAGCAGGGATGATGAGTTGCTTACCACCTATCATGATGGGTGTCTCTGCGTGTTTGACCATGACGCGTAGTGCTTGCTTCGCTACCTCATGACGCGCGATGCCTATCAATCCGTCATGTGTGTTGAGCGCGATGCGTGCCTTGCCTTTGGGCCATGCTGGGTCATCGTGCGCTTTGTATATCACCCGACATATGTGATCACCTATGGTTGATTGTGGGTAGAACGCGACGATTGCTTCGGTGCTCTCATCCGTGGCGGGTATGAGTTGAACATAACGGCGACCATAGGCGTTGTAGATTGCGCGATCTTCTCGCACACGTTTGAGGTCTTGTTCCCAACCTTTCTTGAGTTCAGGTGTGAGCTTGTGGTACTTGACAAACGCTTCGCTTGCTGTACTTAGGGATAAGCCTGTAGTAAGGGCTAAGCGATCAGGCATCATACGGTAGTTGAGACCATGACGGCAACGTTTAGCAACAAAACGAATGGTGGGTTTGCCAGCCAACTCGACGTTGTATGCGATGCCATCACGCAGCGCGGCGACTTGATCCAATGGGTAGCGGTCGAAGGTAGGAACATCGTTGTACGGTACGTCGAACATGTCACTGGCAAGAGCGCGGTGGCAGTCGTAGGAACCGTCAATGCGCGCCCGTTCAAACTGCTTCATCCACGACGTGATGTTGTACCTCCACCCCACTACTCGAGCCTCGGCTTGACTGCCGTCGATGTAAATGAAGCAGCAGCCAGGGTCAGCAATGAACATTTCCTTCGCGCGGTCTGGGATGTTTTGCAAGTTACCTCCCGAACCCCACAACGTTTGAGCAGACGACAACCTACCCGGAGCAGAGCGAACACCCGTTTGTCTGTAGTCACACCGCATCCGGCTGTCGTAGTCAGGCTTCGCTGATGCGTAGACAGAGTAGAACTTGTCGTCCTCGATGTATGCGTCTACGGCGTCGAGCACACGGCGAGCGGCAGGTGATGTGCGTGGGTGCTTACGCATGAGTTCGCGGTTAGTAGCATCTGTACTCACACCACGACCGACGAGCTTGAGCTTGCTGAAGTAGAGTTCAGCCATTTGCTTAGGTGAATTGGGGTTGGGCGTGTAGGTGTTATCACCCACAGCGTCTCTTGCCGCAACGTAGAACTCGTGTAGCTTTGATTGCAGATCACTGTACAAGTTACCGGGTGTGTTCTCGTCCAACATACGACGACGTAGTTCCATGTCATTCAACACTCCACCGACTGTCATCCACACAAGGTGATGTTGCAAGCGCATGACGTGCTCGAAGTAGAACTTGTCTAGCTTCTGATCGCGGAGTTCTGATATGATGCCACGGTTCGCTGCAAGTGTGAGAGCGCAGTCTTTACCGTTGTATATCCAGAAATTATCAACACCCCCAGTATGGCGCCATTCGTCCTTCTCATTCTTATAGAACGGATGCATAGTGTACTGCTTGACGATGAAGCCAAGATCGTGCGGCATTGTTGGGTATAGCACATGATGACCCAACATCGTGTCACTGTAGGCAGGCCGACAGCGAATGCGATCCTTAAACCAGAGCCACGACATGTCGAAGCCTCCATTCTGCCACACCATGCGTGTAGTTGGCGCAGCATAGAGCGACTGTAAGGCGAGACGAATGGACGCTTCTTCATGTTGTTGGTAGACGTTGGCTTCTTCGTTACGGAAGGCGATGCACATAGCTTCATGCGTTGTAGGAGCAAGGCCGACGCAAGCTGTTTCATTAGCAATGACTTCGATGTCGCTTGCGATTGGATCACGTGAGGCTTTACACATAGCAATATAATCGAGTGCTTGGGCAGGGGTGGGATTGATATGTGTGACGACTGCATGGGGTTTGAAGGTTCCGAGTACAACAGGGCGAAGTTTGTCACCTATGTCCATGTCGAACATGATGTGTGCCATAGGATCACGCGCGCAGAACGCAGGATTAAAGGTGCATACAGCAGTGACTTCACGATTGCCTACTATACACGGTATAACACTGCCGCGCCAAGACGTTATACCTTTCTTGCCTAGCAGTGCTTCGACCGCGTAGTTGCCAAGCAACAAGACATGTTGTAAGTTAGGCAGGTGTTCAAGCTCCCACTTCAGCAACTCCTGCCAAGCGGATAGCTCATGTTTCCCTACAGGCTTACGGTTCGCACCCTCGTTAACATCGAACGCAACCTGACGCTTGACGACGTTGGTGATGTAACACTCATGACGCTTCACCTCTGGACAATGAGTGCGGATGGCACGCCAGAGTATGTTTCCTGCACCGCCTACAAGCGGGATGCCTTGAGCGACCTCGTTGCGACCCGGAGCTTCAGCTATGACAGCGATGGTCGAGTGGAGAGTACCACCCATAGAGCACTCAACGACAAGCCCCGCCGCACTAGCCTGAAGTGAGAAGCGTTCTTTAAGTTCTGCTGTTGTTAGTGTCATTCGTTGTCCCCCTTCAACACACTGTCGGCCCACTTGTTAAGTGCATCTTTGACATAGCATGTAGTGTCTACAGTGAACTCCATGTTGTCTTTGTCAATTGATACCCAACGCAGCTTCTTAATCCATTCAGCGAGTTGTACGATCTCTGTGTTTGTCATCATGACTTAGGCTTCCTCTTCCAACCGAGTGACTTCAACGATGTAGCGAGCGAGCGTTGGTCTGTTATCAACGTCGCATGTTTGATCGCACGTGTGAGGCCGGTGTATAGGTTGGGACGTGAGAGGTTGAAGAACGCACATGATGCCATGATGTAGGAGATGTTGTCGTACTGGCTTCCCTGACACTTGTGCGTGGTGAGAGCATAGGCCAACTCAATCACGCGACGTGGATCGTAGGTGTAGAAGAACTGTCTGCGTCTGTTGTACTCATGCACCTTGGGTGGTAGTTCGACAACACGATCACCGAAGTCAATCTCTAACACGCCAATGGGGTCGATGCTTCTGATGACACCGACTTCACCGTTCAACATCTGCTTGGTGTCAGGTGCAGGGATGTATGCGTGTGCGTAACCTGTGCCATCGTTAGCGAAGTCGGTGTAACGTTCGGTGTAGTCGCGTAGATCGTACGAGTTGGTGTTACAGACAACCTTGTCACCTATGCTGACGAAGCATCTGTTCTTCACCTCCCACTTGTTGCGAGGGAGTTCGATCTTACCGGGCATGGTGGGGTTGAAGCGCAGTTGGAGGATGCTGTTCAAACGCACAGTGCCGATGTCAGACTTACGCGCAGGCGAGATGATTTGATTGTTGATTGTACGCCAATCGATGTCGTTGTCTTCGAGCATGTTATACAGTGTATGAAGCACTGCGTCACCGAGCATCACACGAACGTCGCTGTTGGATGTGAAGAACTGTCCGCGGTTGATGCGACGTGCAGCTTCGATGATGCCATTGCCTTCTGCCTGACGATAGATGTTTTGCAAGGTGACAGTGTTAGGCATAGCTAGACACTTCGCAAAGGGCGACGTTGGATCAGCAAGGTCTGCGTTCTCTATAGGTGGCAGTTGTCGTATGTCACCAAACACACGCAAGCATGCGCCGTGACGTAGTGAAGATACGAGATCACGATGCAAGCCGGTGGACACCATCGCGTACTCGTCAACGATGACGATGTGTTGTTCGAGTGGGTTGGATTTGCCGCGTGCTGGTGTGCTGACAGATGTAGCTTCACCTGTTTCATCGTCCATGTCAGGGCGATTGAACTCGAGTAGCTTGTGTATGGTTTGAGCAGGGTAGCCTGTTGCTTCACGTATACGACGAGCGGCTTTACCTGTTGGTGCGGCGAGTGCGAATGGGATGTTGCGTTGTGTGAGTAAGTCACACGTCTGCTTTATAATAGTAGTCTTACCCGTACCAGCTTCACCTGTCACAGAGACGAGGCGCTTGAGAGGATCGACACACATAGTAATAGCGTTCTGCTGTTCAGCATCTAGCTGCATCACGTCCATCGATGTTCTCCATGCTGCATGTTTCGCAGCTATACAGTGTATAACAATAGCAAACGCCGCGCACTGGGGAATGGGACAGATGCGCGGCGTTGCTCAGCCTGTTAGCTAGTTCACTGGGGGGCAGCTCTAACCAACAGACGTAGAGCCGTCGGTCTCTTCGCCACGCTTGTTCGCGATCACTTCGTGTTTGATGCGAGTGAGGCCAGACTGTGCATACTCAGGCGTGTCGAGGAACTCAACCACCTTACGTGCATCAGACATGATGCGATCAACTTGCAGCTTGGCACCGGGGATGACGTTGCCCTGTTCGTCAGTGACACGGACGAAGAAGTGGAACGTACGCTTCTGTGCAGCACGTTGTGCAACAGCTTTCTTCAGGTTAGAGTAGGCAGACGACGATGCGGATTTAGAAGGAGTAGCCATTAGGATATATCCTCATGTATGGGGTTATAGTGTGGTGTGGTGTAGTGGTAGTGTGTTAGGCACACACGTTGGTAGCATGTGCCTAACACATAGTAGCACACACGTGTTAGAGAGGCAACACCTGTCCGACTTCAGCGCGTGGGTTCTTCTCAAGGTCTTGACCCATGCGAATGCGTGCGCGTGCTTCACGACCCACGAAGTCATTAGGGTCAATGGAGCTTGACATCGGAACGCCGAAGGCCTTACAGACGTTCTTCATACGCCAACGATCAGCGGGGATGTCACGTGAGACGACGTTCATCGTGAATGTCAACTCATCAACACCATCACCGGGGTCGAAGTCAGCAGGGAACTCGGTGCGCGGCACTTGCAAGGTGAGCGTGAGCATCGGGTTCCCTGAAGAAGCTGCTGTCTTGTCGATAGCAGCAGTGCAGATGCACTTATACTCACCAGCGGGGAGTTGCGGAGGAGCTTCAGCATCTGCGATGTTAGCAGAGAAGTTAAGCAAACCCATGTTGGGTCTCCTATGTTGTGGGCTTATACACTGTATACATGCACACACAGGTAGCAAGCCACTAGGTCTAGTCTGTGTGCGTAGGAGTAGGCACTATGTATAGTGGCTACTTAGGCACTGGTAACTTTGCAAAGTTGCCAGCGATGTAGTCCTGCCACCACGTGGATATGGCAGGACCAGCATTGGTGTTTGCGTTGTAGCGTAGAGGGAATGATGTTGCGGCAGTCATGTCGAACATGCGTGATTTCATCGGCGCACGGAAACGTTCAGGACGGATAGCGATATGTCTGACCCCATTGACATCACGAATGTTCCATACTTCAGAGATGTCCTTGCTAGCGATGTTAGGAAGCTGCCCGCCAAGCAACATCCCGACGCTGAGGATGGCACCATCGTTGTTTCGATCAGCATCCTTCTCATGCGTAATGAAGATCACGTGTTTGTTCAAGGCACCTGTGACACGCAAGGTGTTGGAGATGAGAGACGACACTGCTATGTTACGAAGACCATACCCATTGAGGCCGGGTTGCTCGATGCTACTTTTGGGAGCAACGCGTACTGCGTATTGAAGAGCATGTTCACTGAACTTGGTCAGGCTATCGATGATCAAGGTGTCGAAGTCAGCGAGCATGCTATACAGTGTATAAGGGTCAGGCTTCATTCCCTCCTTAACGATGTCCACACTACTTTCTTTACTCAGATTAACACGGTGCCAATTGGGCATGTTGCGAATACTCATGTCACCATCAGGGTCAAGCATGAGGAATAGCTTGCGACCGGGAGCGGTTGCAGCGAGTGTAGTTTTGCCGCTACCACTATCACCCCACAGGATCATAGATAAGCGCGATGGTGCGTCTGTTGGATGTTCTATCTTTAATTCCATCATCTCCCCTTCCTGATGTTATACATAGTATAGCACATGTGTAATCACCTGCAACTCATCGTCAGTTATGGTTTACCTCCATCCAACGCTGCACAGGCCACATCTACATTGCTCATCAAGTTATCGAGGCACTGCTGCCGACCGGCGATGATCTTCAACGCCTCACGCAGCCGCTCGATCTCGTTCTGCGCCGCCTCGTACTCGTCCGACATCCGCACCATGCGCTGACTATCGGCATGTCGAGCAGCGTTGATCCGCTCGATCTCACCATTCGCCTCTGCTATCAACTCAGCACCGACGCGAACCTCCTCCCGCAGCCGCTCGATCTCGTCCTCCAGTCGGCGCACGTATTCGCTTTCGGAGACTGGCGGGCAGTTCTTGATCGTGTTGCGCAGTCGCTCTATCTCGTTAATATCTCGATTGCGTTCAGGGATCATAAGAGCGATTACTTTCTCCAGCCGCTCGATCTCGTCGGCGGCCTCGCGCAGTTCGGGATTTTCATACCCGCGCAGCCGCTCTACGATGTCAGTCATTCGTCAGTCGCCTTGATGGCGTCCTCTGCGGCCTGCATTGCGGCATCCCATTCCGGCCAAGTTACACCGCCGTCCATCCACGGCCTCGGCCCGGTCTTTATGAGGGATTGTAGTGCTGCACGGATGCGCTCGCGTTCTTGACAGGCTTCAACCCAGAGCTTGCGATGTTTCTCCGACATCGCCATTGCGGCTTGGTAGTGCGTTTCGTATCGCGCAATGATCTCGACAAGTCTAAGGTTGTCGGTGCGAAGTCGCCCGAGTTCGCTGACGTCGGCGGCGTCGATCTCATGATCTGTGGTGCGATTGAGCTTAGCAACTTCGGTTTGATATTTACTCATGGATCAAGTGTCTCCATTAGAGGCGACCAGCGTTCGGTTGTCATTTCGTTGTCGTATATGTGACGGCGTTGCTCTGATGTCTCACTGCATAGAGGTATGAACGAGCATGAGCGGAAGTAACGGTT
>Ga0105243_10000581_pt1 | contig 36757 bp, 29 predicted proteins | sample KBSM34metaG_FD_81525 | JGI IMG/M metagenome (GOLD analysis project Ga0105243, IMG submission 81525) | Miscanthus rhizosphere microbial communities from Kellogg Biological Station, Michigan, USA - KBS M3-4 metaG | ecosystem: Host-associated > Plants > Roots > Rhizosphere > Soil | place... | reverse complement strand
GCGGCGACGGCACCGTGGTGGCGCGGCGCCGTGTCGTCGCCGCGGGCGGCACCGCTGGCGGCCGCGAGATGCGTCCCTTGCCACCCACTTGAGCGCAGAGGCTGCATCCGGATTGCAACGGCCCGCCGGCGATTGCTCGCCCCGCTAAGCGGCCATTCCTTCGAGCGCGGCGGCTGCCTGTTCGAGCCCGCCCAGGATGGCGTCGGCAACGCGCGGCGAGAAGTCCTGCGGCAGGTCTGCCCGCACCTCGGCGATGGCGCCCGGTGTGCGCGCCAGGATCTCCTCGATGAGCGGCTCGGCCGTCGACGCATAACCGACCCGCTGCGCCGTACTGCTGAAGTGCCTGCGCTGGATGCTGTACATGGCGTAATGCTTGTTCTTGCCCAGCAGAGCCATGGCCAACTTGATGTCGTAGGGCGACCACTGATTGGGGCCGTCGCCCAAGACCGGATAGGCCGACATCACGTCATACAGCCGAGTCAACTGGAAGCGGCCACGCGGCAGAAGCTGGATACTGAAATTCTTGGCATGACCATCGGGCGCGCGCAACAACCAGAACAGCACCTGCGCGGCCATCAGCGTCTTCATGTCGGCCTCGGCATTGATCGACTGACGCAATGTGCCGAACAAGGCGGTGAGCCCTGGGCCGCCTTCGTTCTCGTACTTACGCAACGGCGAACACCCTGCGACCTGGCAGAAGTCTTCCTGCGGCTGGCGCATGAGCCACTGCCCATTGGGCGCCAGGCGCCGGTCGAAGCGCTCGACCACCAGCACGCGCTGCTGGCCGAAGCGGGCGATGCGCGCATCGGCCACGTTCAAGCCATAGGCCTTCAACAGTCGCAGGCACAGCCATTCGTTGTCGACGGAAGTGCTGAAATCCGCCCGCCGCCCGCCCACCAGGCCCATCGGCAGCTTGAAGATGTGGCTGGTAGGCGTGGCACCGCGCGGCGCGTACCACTGCCCCTCCCACCACAGCAAGGCCGTCTTCTCCTGCGCACCAGCCAAGGAAATGCGGAAGTCCGCATCCGGGTCGTGGTGCGCGGCAAAGGCGTGCGGCGAGACGGTTTCGATCAGGTGCCGTTCGATGTCCCCTTCGGACAGCGGTACGCCGTCGATACCTTCGACATCCTGCGGTACCTCGTCCTCGCCCAGGATCTGCACGGCCCCCACGCAATCGCGTCCGACCGCGCTCAGCAGATCGAAGGGAGCGGTGGATGGAGCCGTGAAGCGCTGCGCCACGCGCCGGCGGATCGCATCGCTGTCGGGCAGCAGGTTGTCGAAGTAGTTGAAGACCTTCTCGCCCTTGAGCGGCAGATTCTGCAGATTGAACGGCAGCGATAGCGACAGCGGCCGGCCGAGGTCGGCGCCGACCCAGTCCGCGTCGTAGTGCAGTTCCATCTCCCCGCGCGCAGGCAGCGTCCAGCGCGCCACGCGCACGCCATTGGTCCAGATGGAGAGGCTGCGGCCGTGCGATCGACGCCCCATCTCACCACTCCGCTTGCGCGTTGGCGGCGGTGGGGTCGCCGCGGATGCCGATAGTCAGTTCCAACCCCAGCGCCGCGCACCAGGCCAAGAGTTGTTCGACGCTCAACGCGTGGGCGTTCAGTTCCAGATGGGAAACCCGCGACTGGCTCAGGCCTAGACGGCCGGCCAGTGCAGACTGGGTCAGTCCCTGGGCCTTGCGTGCGGCCTGCAGCGTCGCGCCAAGCTGCGTCGCGGTGACCAGAACGTGGCGTTTTGGCATCAGAGCAGTACCCGTTATCCAGCTAGCCGCAAAATACCCGTAAAACGAATAAAGTTCAAATAACTGATATTCAGGTAGACCCACCCACTGCCGGCCAGTCCTTGCGTTGCTGGATACGGGGTGTTTCGTCCCGCGTGAAGCGGTGACGATTGAGCAATTCGCCGCAGGCACAATCGCCGCACTTTCTGCGGTGATTGGGGGGCAGCCAATCGCCGCACAGCATGCGTATTGCCCGCAGGGGACGGCGATGTACGCCGTACGAGGAGGCGACTCCGTCAATGGGGACGGCGTGTAGTGACGATGCGGCCAGCACCGCGCCGCCTCCACCCCTCGAGCGATTCGGCGCCAGCCGGCCACCCCAGCAACGCCACCGTCAGAACCGAGCGGCTACGGCGCCACCTCGAACCTGCGTCGCTTCTTCGCCACAGGCAGCGGCGCCACCGGCACGGCCGTGATCAGCAGGGCGCCATTGGCCATCGTGATGCGCACCTTGCCGCCCACCGCGAAGCCCAGGCCTTCCAGCCACAGGCCATGCAAGCGCAGGCTGGGCACCTGCCGCCCGACCCGCATGCCATTGCGGTCCACATCGTAGTAGCGATAGCCGATGGTGCATTGCGTGGGCCGGCGCGGGACCGAGCGCCTGGGTGCCGCGACCTCGCCGGCATCGGGGCACACAGGCGGTGCCGACGCTGCACCAGGCAGCGGCTCGGCGGCAATCGCATCCAAGGGGTCCGGGGATTCAAGCTTGAGCCAACAGGGCGGCGCCTTGGCGGCGCGGCGAGGGGATTTGGTCTTTGAACGAGCGGCAGCACTACCGGACATGACGTCCTCCATTCGAGTGGGAGTCGCCAAGTGATTTCGGGAGACCAAACCCGGCTGCGGAATTTGCCGTAGCACGCCGATAGTTGCTCGGCTAAAAGAAGCTGTCAACGCTTAAAGCAGGTCACCTGTAGACATCTTCAGGAATTCAGTCCGGGCTGACTACCGACTAAGTCAACTTGATCCTGACGTCCGCTACCTAGGTGAGTCTCAATACTTGGGACGAAATATGGTGTAATGCGCAGAGACACCCCCAGACGGCAGCGCAAACCTTGGAACCCGTGAAGCTCTCTCGGGAAGTGCTTGATTGGGCCACGGAACGAGCTGGATACACTCTGCATTCCTTCGCCGAATCCATCGCAAAGCGAGACGCTGACCGCAAGCGAATAGCGGCTGGCGAGCTTACGTCTTCTCAAATAGTCAAGCTCGCAAAAAAGGCCAAGGTACCTTTTGGCTATATGTTTCTGTCCGAGCCGCCGGAGCTTAAGCGCCCCTCGATTCCTGATCTACGACAAATTCAGAATGCGGTCCCTTTGAGTGATGATTTCTACGAAGTTTTAGAAGACGCTCTAGCAAAACAGGCTTGGTACGCGGACTACCTTAGCGATTCCGGGGCCAAATCGCTTCCATTCGTTGGAAAGTTCGAAGGCGCCGGTGTCCGCAGGGTTGGCGATATAGTTACAGACATGCGTGCCGTCATGAAACTTGAAGATCGGGATCGCAGTGGCAGCCCTGATGCAGCTATCTACTTCTCGAAACTGAGTGCCAAGGCTGAGGCTGCAGGCATACTTGTTATCAAGACTAGTTATGTAAAGGGAGCAACGAAAAGAGCTCTCTCTGAAAAAGAGTTCAGGGGCTTCGCACTTACTCACCCCGTAGCACCCGTCGTGTTCGTGAATGGTCGAGATGCTGAAGTCGCTGCCATCTTTACGCTCATGCATGAGTTGGCGCACGTGTGGCTGGGGATAACTGGCGTCACCGACCTCGCGCCGAAGCCCACGGCCAACACTGAAAGAGTGTGCAACGCAGTGGCTGGCGAGCTACTGGTGCCTTCCATGGACTTTAAGGAACGCTGGGATGGGCCAGATAACCTTGCTCAGTTAGCCACTCATTACAGGGTCAGTCGTTTGGTCATTGCCAGAAGGGCATTCGATCACGGGTTCGTCGACCAAGATTTCTACAACATGGTGGCAAAAGCCGCGCGCGCGCCCCGCGCGGTGGGGACGCCATCTGCGCTGATGACCATCCCGATCAGAAACAGCAAACGATTTACGCGGGTGGTTGTTTCTGAGGCGATGAGTGGCCATACGCTTCTAAGAGAAGCTGCGGGCTTACTCAACGTTAAGCCTGACACGGTGGTGGCTTTGGCGAAGGGGCGCGTGAAGAATGGCTAAGAAATTCATCATAGATGCAAACGTCTTTATTCAAGGGAAGAACTTTCACTATGACTTCGCATTTTGCAAGGGCTTCTGGGACTGGGTAGAAGCTGGGTACAACGCTGGCGTAATCTTCAGCATCAAGAAAGTTCGCGATGAGCTTTTGAAGGGGAAGAAAGGAGATCTCGGTCGAGATTGGGCTATTAATATGCCAGTTGGATTCTTTCTGGATGACGTCGGCGATCTAGCCGTAATGAAAACCTATGGCGATGTCCAAGCATGGGCGATTAATGACAAGCACTACTTTGATGCGGCAAAGGCAAAGTTCGCAAGTGCTGATTTAGCCGACGCATTTTTGCTTGCGTATGCAAAGACTCACGGATTTGAGATCGTTACTCAAGAGTTATCCAACCCGGATAAAAAACGAGAAATCCCCATTCCTGATGCCGCAATAAAATTGGGTGGAATCAAAACGCTCACGATCTATCAGCTTCTCACGGCCCACGCAGCACCTACTTTCGTTTTTAAGCCGTGATCACTTGGACTCCAAGTTACAGATCGACATCTTCAAAATCAGTCCAGCAAAAAATCGCTAGGTCGGCCCCCTTCTAGATCAAAGGGATGAGGGTGTGCGGAGAGTCATCCATACGACGAATTGACACTCCTCGCGCAAAGTGCTATTTTGGCGGGGCGCATGGTAGGCGCATGACACCGTCTCACGAAGCTCCTAGAGCACTACCGGTACCCATTTGGCCGACATGCCCTTTCGTCAGGCCTAAAGCAGCGCGACGGTGCGTTGTGCAATAGGCCCGAGGACCGAAGCGCATGCACATTGCCAGCATTCGTCCGTCCACTGTGGACGGCATCAAAGCTCTCGCCAAGAAGATCAAGCGCGAGAAGAATGTCTCTCACACTGACGCACTCGACGTTGCCAGCAAACAGGCTGGTTATGAAACGTTTGTGCATGCGCGCAAAGCGCTCTCTGCCGTTATAGCCCAAAACCTATTCCCGGCCTATCTCTCCATCCATTGGTACGACCGGCAGTCCGGCGCAACCAATGGAAGCACTCCTAACGAAGGCGCCATAAGTGGCACGCCACGCCCATCTTGTGGCCGCGAAGTCCTGCAGGTGAATCTGTCCCGCCCACTTCCCTTAGTGGTCGCCAAACAGCGAGTTGCCGAAGCGCGTGGACTCGAAGGTTTCACAATGGAGTATGAAGACCACTTAGAGCACCTGACGCTGGCCGATTCACAAACGTCCGCGCGGAAGCTTCTGGTCAAAGCCGAACGGTGCCTGCGCTTCATGGAGATATCTGGGCTTCAACCAGTGAACCTGCAGGCCCATAGGAACCAGCTGCGGGCGCTCAATAGCCTGCCAGGTCACGATCACCCATCGTGGTGGTTTGATCCCGGATCGAATGCGGTCGCCATGCTTGATGAGCCGTATCCAGGGCGGCTAGCCCATGACGTTGCTGCGCGCGCAAGCTGGCTTGCCATGAATGGATTTTTCGAGATGAAGCTGCCATGGGATGGCATCTATAACCCAGGTGATACTGTTCCGACGCTGGTTAGTAACAATCAAGCACTACTAGATCGAGTAGCCAAAGCGGTTACTGGACTGGAGCCATATGCGATGCCCAAGCCTTGGCTTATCAAAGCCGGAGCAATGGGCGACGCGTTCGTGAGCCCCAAGCGCACCGACAACGGCAAGGCACGCCGGCCGATCCCTAGCGCATCCTATTCTACTCGCAACGGCGCGACCCCCTATGGCGGCGGATTTGGCATCCGCTCGCGGTGGCGTCCATCCCAAACGATGTCGACAGAGCTACACATGGAACTGGGCGCGCTGCTTATGCGGATCAATGGCGTGAAGTTGTCCTCCAAAGTCAATGATCGGCTGCGGATACACTACCGTTCAAAGCTTGAGGACTGGGCGAACGTTGAACATCGCGGCAGTGATCTGGGGTATGAGGCCTACTACGGTCAGCAACACTTGGAGCGCTTCAACTCCAAGGCCCAGAACCTCGCAGGCTTGGCGCGCGCCAAAGCCATCGTTGAAGAGGGCTACAACGACTGCAAGCCGCGCCGCGAACTGTTAGCTGCAATCGACGCATTCTCGAATGGCATCAAATCCCTGACCTGATCACTTAAACCCGGCTCGGCGCCTACAGGAGAATCTTCGCCCCTTAGGCGCTGCGCTTGTGTTCTTGTAAGCATAAATTGTCCGCGATCTAAAGGCCTAAGATGTCCGCCAAGGACCTGCCCACGCCCGTCCACCATGCATTGCCGTATTGCCATGCATTTCCGGCTAGCAGGATGCAGGCATCACGCCCTCAGCTGCGCTACAGGCGCGCTAGACCCGCCAATCAAGCCAGGGAACTTGCGGGCGTAAGCGGCACCCTCCTCCGGTTGCTTTCACGGCAGAGGGGTCAGGCCGGCGTGCAGCACGCCCAGGCCTTCGGCCAGCACGGTGGCTAGGCGGTCGCGCAGCTGGTCCGGTCTCCCGCTGGCCGATCGCGGTGATCTGCGCCAGCAGCCCAGGGCGGTGTCCAGTCCGGCTTCCATCTGCTTCAGACACACGCCAGTCTCGGCGTTGCCGGCCTCGATGGCGCGCTGGATCGGCGCAGCGCCACGCCAACGCGGCACGGACGACTCTGCAACGTCATGGCAAGCGCAACGCGCAGGCGCTCCGGGACCGAAGCTGTCATGTATCAGCGCGGGATGCCGCCGGCCGTCCCTCGGGACGCCTGAAATCCTCGCCGGAAAGCCGGGATGTCCCGCGTATGGATTGGTCCTCCTGTTTCAGGCACGATCTGCTCACGGAGGACGGATATGGTCATGAAGTTCAACGGGAAGCCGTTCAAGGCCGATGACTTCCAGAAGGCGTTGCACAAGGCCGCCGCAAAGCTGGTGGACGACCACCTGCGCGAACGGGTGGCTTCTGTTCGCGATCCGGAAACCGGGCGGTTCGCCACCGTGATCGTCGACGGCGAGCACTTAGACGACATGAGTTTGCGCATCGAGGGGACACCTGCCGTCCTGGATCAAGTGCGCCAGGATCTTAACGTGGAGGCCGATGTGGAGGATAACGAACGCGACCAGACCGGCGCAGAAATTCCGCCGAAAGTCTTCCTAAGCTTCGGCTGGGAGGATCACGACCTGGCAAGACGAATTGCGGAAGCCTTGCAGCGAAATGGCATATCGACGTGGTGGTCGGAGTGGGAGATCATGATGGGCGATAGCCTGCGTCGCAAGATCGACCAGGGTATTGGCGACTGCACGCACTTCATCGTCCTGCTGACTCCTACATCGATCAGCCGGCCCTGGGTGCAGGAAGAGATGGATGCGGGCTTCGTCCAGAAGCTCGGCCGGGGCGCCAAGTTCATCGGCCTGCGCCATGGACTGGAGGCATCCCGGCTGCCGCCGCTGCTGGCCGGCTCGCTTTCGCCCGAGATAGACCGGGAGCTAACCCAAATCCAGCAGTTGATCAACGACATCCATGGCATCTCGCGAAAGCCTGCTTTAGGGCGAGCCCCTGCCCAGACTTTGCTGCCGAAGACCCGCTACACGTCGGCGGCGATGGCGATCGCCGAGTACTTCGTCAAGAAAAGCCACAACGGGGAGTTCGGCGACGTCAGCGACGACGAGGAGTGCATCGCACAACACACTTCGTTGTCCCGCGAAGACGTCACCGACGCGCTCTACGAACTGCGGCGCTGGCTCAAGATCGACTACGGCACGGTGATTGTCCGGGATACGTTCTATGCCGAATTCGACCGCTACTGGAAGCCTTGGAACCCGGCCGAGGATGCACTTAGGCTCGCTGCGGATACCGTCAACGATGCCAGCTTTCCCAGGGCGCCCGATCAGATCGGCCAGCGCTACGGATGGGAGCCGCGGCGCCTAAACCCGGCCATGGCCTATCTCGAAGAGCGTGAGGCCGTGCAGTTGTCGAAAGCTCTTGCGACCAGCCCCTACATCTGCTTCGAGATTCGGCGCAACGACGCGACCAGGCGCTTCGTCCGCAGCCGCGTCTGAAGCGACAGCATGCAGGAACTTATGGGCCTTTGCGCCGCCCCCGCAGGCGGCCGGGCTCCGGGTTTCGCGCGGCCAGCGACGCCTGGATCAAGAGCCGTTTTTTCCCGAAGGATTGCTGCGGAGCTCGAAAGTTCCACCAGCAACTTGCCGCGCTCCAGAACGTACGGGGAAGCGAATCCGGGGAGCGCGCACAACAACGCCAACACCAGTCAAGTATCGTCCTGCACTGAAGTAAACCGACAATATCCAAATAATGATGTAGACGAACCGAACAAGGAGAACATGGCCGACACCGTACGAGTCAATCTGTGCTACCGGCCCTTGCGCATCGGCTGGGCGGTTCGCGCGGACGACCTGGAGGGGTTTCGAAGGGCGGTACGCTACTCCCACGTCCTCTGGGGTGGACGCTTCAATCCAATTCTGATCGTCGACAACGAGGAGGAAGCCCGGCAACAGGTCGAGCTATTCCGTCTGGATGTCGTTTGGCCGCTGGGCGACAGCCTGGAAGTCCGAGAGTTCGCCGAGCGCTTTCCCCACCTGAAGCCTTCGTTCCACGGCGGCTCTATCTTCGTCAAACAAGCGCGGTGGCGAAACTTCTCGAGGGTGCTCGATATCTTCAACACCGCTGCGCATTGGCACAACAAGCCCGAGTGGACCCAGTTCAAGGATATGGGTCTGTGCAAGTACGAGTGGCAAGGCGACGATCCGCTGGCGGACGTGTTCTTGATGCAGTTCGGCAGGTATCCGGACGTTGAGGAAGTCGGCGTCGACTACGCAGCGATGGTCGAGGAACTGCTGGACCCGATCACGGTAGCGCTGCAGCAGGACGCGGCGATACCTGGCGATTTCCTGCGGCGCCCGAGCCTGTCATCGGTGTGTAGATTCGCGATTGGGCGTCACTACACGGTGCGCCCCGGCGGGGAAACGCCCGGCTTCTTTATCGGCGACGCAGGCGATCTTGAGGACCTCATCTGTTACTGGAACATCCGCGCCTGCGACGTCCCCCTGTGGTTTCTCGACACCGCCCACCTTGATCGCTACGCAGGTCTGATACCGCAGATGGAGGCCATCATCCAGGAGATGGCGCAACACAGCATGGACGCGGACGCGGGCCTGGGCGTTTGGTCACGCGGCGATGCCGCGCAAGTCGACCAACTGTTCGAGAACAGGCGGCTGATCGTGCACAGCGTCGGGGAGGGATTCTGGTCCGGAAGCGCGGTCGTACCACCGGTCATGCGCCTTGGAGAAGCGTCGACGCTGGGCGTCATCGGAAGCGAACGCGGCGTGCCACGCGTGAGCTTCGCGCTGACAGAGAAGCCCTACCACGGACACCCGCATTACATGCATCAGCACCTCGTTGCCTCTGTGTCGCTGATCGGCGGCCTCTTCGGCGATCAACAGCACACGTTCCATGTTCCATACGTTCCGGAGCTCAATCATTTCTACGCCCGGACCATGCATTTCGAGCACGATAAGCTGCGCGTCGAGCCGGAGCAGGTCGGGCTCATCATCGATGCCGCCGATCACGATGCGTTTCTCAACGCAATGCCAGTCGCTGAACTGATCAGACGCATCTTCGCGTTGGCGGGTTACAACAGCACGCTGAGCAACAGCGGACGCATCGCCCGACAGCTGCTGACGCAACTGGGAGGCCTGCAGGGCGCGCGCGTATTCAAGATTCCTGGAGCCAGGGAGTTGTTGAGGTCCTTCGGCCCCCGGGCGACGTTCTCCAGGGAGGTTGCGCTTGCGACGATTTCGGGAAAGACCAGCGAGGAACTGAGGGGCACGTTCGGCGCGCACGTCGATCTCTTCCTCGGGCCACGCCCGATCGAGCAGAAGCTGACGCCTCCTCACGTCTTCGCGGCCATGGTGGACGCGGGACTGTTCAGGATCGGCGTCGACCTGGATTGCCCGCAATGCGGAATGAGGAGCTGGGTCGCGCTCGACGTACTCAAGCAGCAGATCAGCTGTGAACTGTGCGGTCACGACTATGACGCGACTGGCCAACTGTTGGCCAGCGAGTGGCGTTTCCGGCGCTCAGGCGTGCTGGGTGCGGAGCGCAACGCACAAGGGGCTATTCCCGTGGTGCTGACGCTGCAGCAGCTGGATGCAAACCTGGACCGGGCGTTCAGTTCCTGCGTCTACTCTCCCTCGATCGACCTGAAGCCCCGCAACGACCCGCAACATCCTGACTGCGAGGTCGACTTCGTGTGGGTGCAGATGAATACCTATCCGAAGCGCACCTCCGTCATCCTCGGCGAATGCAAGGACCGTGGCCGCATCGAACCGGATGAGTTCCGGCGCGACGTCGAAAATCTGCGCCGCATCGCCGATGCCTTCCCATCGGATCGATTCCAGACTTACGTGGCGTACATCAAGCTCGCGCCGTTCACGAAAGAGGAGATCGCGATCGCCAGCGTGTTGAACGACGAGCATCGACGCCGGGTGATTTTGCTCTCTGCCCGTGAACTGGAGCCCTACCACCTGTTCGAACGTGTCAAAGCCGAACATGGCATCGGCATTCGGGCACACTCATGCGAGGAACTGGCGCTGATCACCCACCAGCTCTACTTCACCGACGTTGCCGGCGATACGGTCGAGCCCTAGCAGCTGCCCTTGCGTGCGTATCGCAGTTTCTTCGAAAGCCGCGGCACTGCCTTGGCGATGGTCGCAATCTGGAAAGCGCTAGCCGTATCCATTCGGAAGATCGCCGGTCCATAGAGTCATTTCATAGCCTTCATGGTCAAGGATCCTCATTGTCCGAAGCTCTGGTGACTTCTAGAATGTGTGAGAGCTCGTGCAGCACCGCGATGGGCACCGCGCTCTCTCCAAGCCAAGTGACATCAGAACGCTTGCGTATATGCTCTAAGCCCTCAAGCCCCGCTATTTCAATGGCACCGTATTCGCTGGCTTCGCCTCTCAGCCTGAAAGGAAGTAAGGCCGTACAAGAGTGGGGTCAGGCTCACTTCCAACGTCCGCTCATCTTGAAGAGCAGACAACATGCAATCGCTTTTGCATGTTTGTGGTGGCCCACCAGCAACCGAATTAACCCTACAAGCCATTGTAAAAATTAAAACTTCATCAGGACGGTCCACCACTTTGACTCGCAATTTGACTCACTATTGTTCAACCACTTGGTAGGACGTTCTTGGGCAGCCCTGGACATCCTGCGCTCAGATTGGAATTCAGCACCCAAACTTGACACCGCCCCCTCGTTGACGGTGATCGCTACCATCAGCTTGTTCGGCTTCATTCCGCCGCGGTACTGGCAACGGGATGTTTGGCAGGGCACCCTGGTGCACCTGTGCCTTCCCGTCGACAGGGGACGCAGTCCGGCAATCGTGCAATTGACCTGCCCGCACGTGGGCTTAGCGAAGCGGTCGCGAGCGCCTCTTACAGACCGCCGCCAGGTATCGCGGCGGCGCCTGACCAAGGTCAAGGACACGCCCGGGCCGCGACTGGAAACTAGCGGCCATGCCTAACCTACCCGCGTCCCACGCGCATCCTTCTCCGGCCATGCTGGCGCGCGCGCCGCATCGGCTGCTGTTCTTCGTCGGCGCGGGCAACCTGTTGCTGCTGATGGCCTGGTGGGCCCTGTGGCTGGCCGGCCTGCACGGCGGCTGGTCGCTGCCGCAAACACCGTTGCCGGCCGGTTGGCTGCACGCATTGGCGATGCAGTACCTGGTGCTGCCCAGTTTCGTGTTCGGCTTCCTGCTGACCGTGTTCCCGCGCTGGATGGGACTGCCGGAACTGCCGCGCCGACGCTATGTGCCGATCGGCGCCGGGCTGTTCGGCGGACAGGCGGCGCTGCTGCTGGCGATGCTGGGCTGGGCGCCGGGCCTGTGGTTGGGACTGGCGCTGGCCATCGCCGGCTGGAGCGGCGCGCTGGTGGTGCTGGGCGGGCTGCTGAAGGCCGAGCGCGGCCGTACCTGGCACGCATACTCGTGCTACGCGGCGTTGTTGCTTGGCTGGCTGGGCCTGCTGGCGTTCGCGGGCGTGGCCGCCGGCGAGAGCAGGCTGATGGCGATCAACGTCGCGTTGGGCAGCTTCGGCCTGCTGCTGCCGCTGTACCTGAGCGTCGCCCATCGCATGTTCCCGTTCTTCGCCGGCAACGCGGTGCCGGGTTACGTGGCGTGGCGCCCACTGTGGTGGCTGGCTGCGATGTGGGCAACGCTGCTCGCGCACCTGGCGCTGGCCCTGGCCGGCGCCGACGCCTCGCTATGGCTGGCCGACGCGCCTGCGCTTGCGCTCGCCGCGTACGCGCTATGGCGCTGGTGGCCACGCGGCCGCATGCCCGGTCTGCTGGCCGCGCTGTTCATCGGCATGGTCTGGTTGCCGGTCACCTACGCGCTATACGTAGTACAGAGCGTGGGCTGTCTGCTCACCGGGCAGTTGCTGCTGGGTCGTGCGCCGATCCACGCCTTGTCCATCGGCCTGTTCGGCAGTCTGCTGGTGGCGATGGTGACGCGGGTGACGCAAGGCCATTCCGGCCGGCCGCTGACGATGCCGCCGGTTGCCTGGTTCGCGTTCGCCGCGATCCAGGGTGTGGCCATGATGCGGGTCGTCGCCGAACTGACACCGGACCCGTTGCGCTGGCAGGTGGCCGCCGCCGTCGGCTGGCTGCTGGCGCTGGCTCCCTGGGTAGCCCGGATCGGCCGCATCTCCCTGAGTCCGCGCCGCGACGGCAAGGGCGGCTGAGCGCCACCATCGCGGGCGGGGCGCGCCCACTGGCATGCTTCGTAAACCCCGCGTCGCCAAAGGCGACCGGCGCACCATGGCGCGTCAGACCGGCAGCAGCGCGCCACCCATCTGATGCAACGCCGCCAGGTCGAGCAGTTGCAGCTCGCGCCTGCTCACGTCGATCAGCCGCCGCAACTGCAAGCGCCGGAATGTGCGGCTCACGGTTTCCGGAGTGAGCCGCAGGTAGTTGGCGATGTCCGTACGCGGCATTCCCAGGTGCAGCCGCTGCGCGGACAGCCCGCGCCGTTGCGCGTGCTGCGACAGCAGCATGAGGAAGGCGGCCAGGCGCTGGTCTGCCTCGTAGCGCCCGATCAGCAGGCGGGTACTCCGATCGAGGTGGCGGCTGAGCAGGTCCAACAGGTTGCGCTGCAGGCCGGGAACGGTCTCGGTCAACCGCGTGACCGTCGCCAGCGGCAGGCGGCACAGCGATGTGGCCTCAAGCACGCGCGCGCTGCAGCCGTGGCGTTCGGCGTGGATGGCGTCCAGCCCGATCACGTCTCCGGGCATCGCGAAACCGAGGATCTGTTCCTCGCCCGACGGCGCGCCGACGACCAGTTTGACCGTGCCGCTGCGCACCACCAGCAACGCCGACATCGGATCGCCTTCGTGGAACAGGCAGGCGCCCGCCGGGTACGGGCCGCTGTGCACGACATGCAGGTGCATGTCGTGCACGCGCTGCTCGTGACCACGGGCCAGGCAGAGCGCGCCGACATCGCAGATCAGGCATTGCCGCATGGCGCTGCCGTTGCGATTGGGACAGATCGGCAGCCGGCGCGATCTCGGCGGGTGGAGTGCGCTCGTGTGCCTAGGTGGCGACGCAACCGGCGTGGCGGTGGCGCGCGCGGATGCCGCGTCCCGCCGCGCGTTCATCCGCCACAGCACCCGCAGCAGCCGCCACCGTCAGCTGGCGCATTGCCATCGGCGACCAGTTCGGGCTTCGCGCCGAACCTGCCGAGCACCGCCAGCACCTCGTGCGCCGGCAGCGAGGTCACGATGTCGAGCTGGCCGCTGGCCCGATCGACGCTGAGTTCGGCGCCAGGATCGGTGGTTCGCAACGCGGCCTGCATCAGTGCGATGCGTTCCGCCGTCAGCGGCGTTTCGGAATGGATGGACATGGCGGTCTCTCGTGCATGCACCGTCGCGCCGCGCAACTGCGGTCGCATCCGGGACACGGACACTGTAGGCCGCGGTACGCGGCACCGCCTTGACCGCAGTCAAGCGGACCGGGGCTCACATTCGTGCATTGCAGGAACGCGCAAGACAGCGCATGCGGCACGTGTCGCTGGCCGCGACGCGAGCGGCGCGATCTAGAAGCATCTGGCTACGGGGCTCCCCCGCCGGACGCGAACGCCTCCAGCCGCGCCGGATCGCGTAACACCACTTCGCGCTGCTTGATCGCGATGATGCCGTCGTCGCCGAGCCGGCGCAGCACGCGGCTGACCGTTTCCGGCGCCATGCGCAGGTAGTTGGCGATCTCGGTGCGCGCCATGGTCAGGTTGAAACGCGTGGCCGAGAAGCCGCGCTGCGCGTAGCGCCGCGACAGGTCGAGCAGGAATGCGGCCATGCGCTCTTCGGTGCGGTAGTCGGCGGCCAGCATCGACGCCTTGCCGATCTCCGCGCTGAGCAGGCTGAACAGCTTGGCCTGCAGGCCCGGCATGCGCGAGGCCAGCAGGGTCATCTTGGGAAAGGAGAACTGGCACAGCAGCACCGTGTCCAGCGCCACAGCGTTGCAGGGAAAGCGCGAGGAATGGATCGCGTTGAGGCCGATCACTTCGCCCGGCAGGCTGAAGCCCAGTACCTGCTCGTTGCCGTTGCTGTCGTTGACGAAGGTCTTGACCATGCCGGCCCGGACCGCGGCGATGGCGCGGAATTCCTCGCCGGTGCGGAAGATGTAGTCGCCGGCATGGAACGGGCCGACATGATCCACCAGCACATGCAGTTCGGAGAGCATCGACTTGTCGTAGCCCTGCGAGATGCAGGCATCGGAGAACGCGCAGGTCGAGCAGAAGCGCAGCTCGTCGCCATCGCTCGACGCGGCCGGATTGAGCGGGGGAGCGGACGACGTCATCGGCCGCACCTGGACACGCGAACGAGGATGCCGCAATGCGGCGACGGGTTACCGGCTAGAGAGCCGACGCTGGATGCTGAAAACATGCGGCAACGATACGCCATAGGAGCGTGCCGGTGAATGACAGCGACAGCACCTGGTCGTTCCAGCTGACCAGTCCCTGCTCCTCCAGCGGTCGCAGCCGCGCCAGCGCCAGCGCGAAATCGTCGTGGAACGGCATGGCATCGGTGCGTTGCATCGCCCGCGCATCCAGCCGGTAGTCGCAGGCCAGCGACTGCATGATCTCCGCGCGCATGGCCTCGTCCTGCGATTGCACCAGCCCGCGCTCGATGCCCAGCCGCCCGGCGGCGACGGCCGCGCACCAGCGCGCCGGATCGCCGATCGCCTGGCAGAACACCTCGCCCAGCTGGCTCTCCGCCCCCGCACCGATGCCGATCAGGTCGGTACGCTCGGCGCGCACCGTCCCGGTCAGGTCGCAGTACTGCGCACGGCTGCCGCAGCGCCAGGGTGGGCTGGGCGCCACGGCGAAGGTGTCCGCCCCGGCAGGCGCATATCCGGCCTCGCCGAGCCCTTGCACCGCATCGGCCAGCAAGCGCGGTAGCGTGGGACCGACCGCTGCCAGCCAGGCCAGTCCCACCCGATCCGGTCGCCACGCCAATACCTCCTCCACCCGCAAGGCATCCGGGTATCCGGCCAGCACGTGACCGGTGGCGGCAAAGCCGGCGCCGGCGATTGCCTCGCGCGCGGCCAGCCGCGACGCCGCGGACGCGGTGCCGTCGTCGAGCAGTACTCCGCGGGTACAGCCCGCGGCCACCAGCGAGCGCACCGCCACCGGATTGCCTGGCCGCAACAGCACCGCCACTTCCGCGCGTGCGACCGTGCGCAGCGACTGCGGGATCGCATTGAGCAGACGCGCCACGCCGCCGCAGCCGATCAGCTCGGGCAAGCCTTCGCCCAGCACGATGTACAACACTTCGCGATCCTCGTCGAACAGCGCCGCGGTCCGCGCCAGCGCGCGCAACAGGCAGTGCAGGTACTCGCCCGGCGCGATCGGCGACCCGCCCCGCGGAGCGCCGAAGCACAACGTCAGCGAGCGCGGGATCAGGTAGTCGTTGCCGACCCGCACCGTCTTGGCGAAATCGGCATCGCCGAAGCCGCAGACGTAGTGCGCGCAAGCAGGATGCAACGGCCAGTGCGGTGCTGCAGGCAGGTAGCGTGCCAGCGCAGTCCGGTCGATCGCGAACGGGGAGCATTCCATGCCGGACACGTTAGCGGCCACTTGCCAGCTAGGCCCTGATCAAGATCAAGTCGGCGCTCGAACGCGACGATCGCGCTCGGGTGTCGACCGTGTGCCGGGGCGAGCAGTGTCGCGAACGGATGCGCCGACGTTCCGGATGCGGCGCAGCCCGACCGGTTCGCCCCGCAACCGTGGGCGCCGTCCTGTCTCAGGCGTCGCTGCAGGCGGTTCAGGCCAGAGGTGCGTTCGCTGCGGCGGCGGCCTCGGCGATCTCCGGCAGGTCGGTCTGCGCGCGCAGGCCGGGATGCTGGCGATGCTCCATGCGCCGGACCGCGAAGTGCATCCACGCCAGGGCGATGCTCACCAGCACGAACAACAGCATGAAGCAGCTGGTCCACACCCCGATCAGGTCGTTCATCGCACCGAAGGCGATCGGCAGCACGAAGCCCCCCAGCCCGCCGATCATGCCGACCACGCCGCCGACCGCGCCGACGTGCTGCGGGTAGTAGGCCGGAATGTGCTTGAACACCGCGGCCTTGCCCAGCGACATGAAGAAGCCGAGCACGAACACCAGCACGGTGAACGGGACTACGCCGATCGCCAGGTGGAAAGCGATGTCGCCGTCGACGCCCTTGATCACGTAGCGGGTATCCGGGTACGCCAGCAGGAAGGTGCACACCACCGACACGCTCAGCGTCCAGTACATCACCCGGCGCGCGCCATAGCGGTCCGACAGCAGGCCGCCGGCGATGCGGAACAGGCTCGCCGGGATCGAATAGCAGGCCGCGACCAGGCCGGCCTGGCGGATGTCCATGCCGTAGGCGCCGATCAGGTAGCGCGGCAACCACAACGCCAACGCCACGAACGCGCCGAACACGAAGAAGTAGTAGAGCGAGAAGCGCCAGACCTGCAGCTTCGCCAGCGGCCGCATCTGCTCGCGGAACGACATCGGCTTGACGCCCGAGCGCTTGCGTTCGGCCTGCGAGGGATCTTCCTGGGTGCACAGATAGAAGATCACCGCCATCACCGCCAGCGCCACTGCCCATACCTTCGCCACCGTGGTCCAGCCGGCCGCCACCATCAGCATTGGCGCCAGAAGCTTGGTCACGGCCGCACCGATGTTGCCGGCGCCGAATACGCCCAGCGCGGTGCCCTGCTTCGCCGCCGGGAACCACTTGGAGACGTAGGCGACGCCGACCGAGAACGCGCCGCCGGCGATGCCGACGAACAGCGCCGCCAACAGGAACTGCGGGTAGCTGCGCGCATAGGTCAGCAGCCAGGTGGACGCCGCCCCGCACAACATCACCGCGGCCAGCAGGCGTCGGCCGCCGATCTGGTCGGTCAGCACGCCCAGGTTTACCCGGATCAGCGAACCGCTCAGTACCGGCGTGGCGATGAGCAGGCCGAACTGGGTGTCGTTGAGTCCCAGTTGCTGCTTGATCTGGATGCCGATGATCGAGAAGATCATCCATACCGCGAAGCATGTGGTGAAGGCGAAGGTACTGAGCCACAAGGCGCGCTGCTGCTGGGCAGCGGAGGGAAGGACGGCGTTCATCGCATGGCCTGCATTCGTAGTGAAAGACGCAGGCACGCCTGCCTGCATCTTGGGCGGTTGGAGGGATGGCGGGAGGCCATGCCGACTCAGGCCTCCGCTTCCGCCTCGATGGCATCCAGGCCGCTCACCCCGTAGCGTTCCTGCAACAGCTGCAGGTAGCGTTGCAGATCGCGTTGCCGCGACTGCAGTTCGAGGTAGTCGGCGATCCGCCGATGCACCTGCTCGAAGGTCTGCGGCAGGCCCGGCTCGATGTCGTCGACGACGACGACGTGATAGCCCCAGCGCGATTCCACCGGAAACCCGGCCAGGCCCTGGCGCAGGCGGAACAGTTGGCGGTCGAACTCCGGCGTGGTCTGCCCGCGCTGCAGCCAGCCCAGCTCGCCGCCCTGCTCGCGCGAGGGGCAGTCGGAATGGCGCATGGCGAAGTCGGCGAACAGCTCCGGGCGTTGCTGCAGCTCGGCAATCAGGCCCTCGCCGCGGCGGCGCGCCTCGTGGCGCCCGCCCACATCGTCGGCCGGCGCCGCGAACAGGATATGTCTGGCCTTGACCCGGTCCGGCGAGCGGAAGCGCTCGGCGTTCTGCGCGTAGTACCGCGCGCAGGCCTGCTCGTCTGGCACCCGCTGCTCGACCTCGCCTTCGAGCAGCAGGCGGATCGTGGCCTCCTCAGCCGATTCGCGCCCGTCGGCAGGCACTTGCGCCGCCAATCCCAGTCGCTCGCACTCGCGGCGCAGCAGTTCGCGCACCACCAGCGCGCGCGCCGCGGCCGCGCGCGACACCTGCGGCCGCATCGCGCGGTGGAACTGCATCTCCTGCGCGATGTCCGCCTCGCTGATCGGCGTATCGCCGACGAACAGCAGGCACGGCGCCGGCGCGCCCAGCGTACGCGGGCCGGCGTCCGCATCGTCGTGGTGCGCGTGCGCCTCCTCCGCCACCGGCTGCTGCGAATCGATCACGGTGAGCGGCAGGCGCCGCGGCACGGACAAGGTGGCGGCCATTTTCAGCGCCTCCCGTCGTAGTTCAGCGGCGCCTGACGCCGCCGCACCACCTGGTACGGGCGCCACAGGTAGCTCAGCGGAATGCTCCAGACGTGCACCAGGCGGGTGAACGGGGCGATCAGGAACAGGGTCATCCCCAGAAACACGTGGGTCTTGTACACCCAGGAGACGTCACTGATGTAGTCGGCCGCGCCCCAGCGGAAAGTGACGATGTGCTGCGCCCATTCGCCGAGCCGGATCATCACTGCGCCGTCCATGTGCTGCGTCGAATAGCCGATACTGATCAAGCCCAGCACCAACTGTGCGAACAGCAGCACCAGTACCAGCGTATCGCCGAAGGTGCCGGTGGCGCGCACGCGCGGATTGGTCAGCCGGCGCACCAGCAGGATGGCGATGCCGACGAAGCAGAGCGCGCCGAACACGCCGCCGACGACCATCGCCAGCAATTGCTTCTGCGGCGCGGTGATGAAGTGCTCGTACAGCGCGTGTGGCGTCAACAATCCGACCAGGTGTCCGCCCAGGATCGCCAGCACGCCGACATGGAAGCAGTTGCTGCCGATGCGCATGCCGCGGTCGGACAGCAGCTGGCTGGAGCCGGTGCGCCAGGTGTACATGGACTTGTCGAAGCGCACCCAGCTGCCGACGAAGAACACCGCCAATGCGATGTACGGATAGATCTGGAATGCGAACTGATGCAAGTGGTTCATGGCTTCACCTCGTTGATGGCCTGGATGCCTGCGACGGGCCGCGGGACCGGCTTGCAGTCTTCGCCCGGCGCCTGCGCGCCGAAGCGCACCGCTTCTTCTTCCCACAACCGGTCCATCGCCTCGGGCGAGTCGTCGCGCGCCTCGCCGCTGGCGCGTTTGCGCAGCAGCGCCAGGTTCACCTCGCCATCGGCGTATTCCAGCAGTAGCTCGAACAGCAGCGCGTAGCCGCTCTCGCGCTCGGCGGCGCGCGCCGCCAGCAGGCCGACGATATGGCCGACATGGCCCAGCCAGTCGCGCGCCTCCGCGTCGGGCCGCTGGTCCAGATATTCCAGCAGCAGCGGCAGGTAGTCCGGCAACTCCCGCGCGGACAGCTCGAAACCGTTCTTGCGGTAGGCCTCGATCAGGTCGACCATCGCCTGGCCGCGATCGCGCGACTCGCCGTGGATGTGCTCGAACAGCAGCAGGCTCATCGCCCGGCCGCGGTCGAACATGGACAGCCAGCGGTCCTGGACCGCGAGCGGGTCCTCGGCCAGCAGTTCCTGCACGAAGCCGCACAGCGCGGCGCGGCGCGGCGCCGACAGGGCCGGATCGTCGGCCGCCTGCAGCAGTTCCTCGCCGTGTTGCCAGAGAGCGTCCTGCGGATAATCCATCAGCACGCCGATCAGCTTGAGCAGGCTCATCGGACCACCTCCTCGGTTCCGCGCCTATTGGGCGACGGCACCGTGTGGCCGGTGGGCTTGCGGTTGCCGAACAGGTCCGCTGCGCTGTCGCCGTTGCAGCCGTTGCCGAAGGTGAAGCCGCAACCGCCGCGCTCGCCGAAGGCGTCGTTGGCGTACTCGCGATGCGCGGTGGGAATCACGAAGCGGTCCTCGTAGTTGGCGATCGCCAAGTAGCGGTACATCGACTCGGCCTGCGCCACGCTGAGCCCGGCCTGCTGCAGCACCGCGAGGTCTTCCACGCCGTCCACGTTCTTGGCGCGGCGCCACGCGCGCATCGCCATCAACCGCTCCAGCGCGCGCACCACCGGCGCCTCGTCGCCGGCCGACAGCAGGTTGGCCAGATAGCGCACCGGAATGCGCAGCGACGCGATGTCCGGCAGCTCGCCGTTCATGCCAATGTGGCCGCGCTCGGCCGCCGACTGGATCGGCGACAGCGGCGGCACGTACCACACCATCGGCAGCGTGCGGTATTCCGGATGCAGCGGCAGCGCCAGCTTCCAGTCGATCGCCAGTTTGTACACCGGCGAGGCCTTGGCCGCCTGCAGCCAGCTGTCCGGGATGCCCTCGGCGCGGGCGGCAGCGATCACCTGTGGGTCTTCCGGGTCCAGGAAGATGTCCAGGTGCGCCTGGTACAGATCCTTCTCGGCCGGCACCGCGGCGGCGCTCTGGATGCGGTCGGCGTCGTACAGCATCACCCCCAGGTAGCGGATGCGGCCGACGCAGGTTTCCGAACACACGGTCGGTTCGCCCATCTCGATGCGTGGGTAGCAGAAGATGCACTTCTCCGACTTGCCGCTCTTCCAGTTGTAGTAGATCTTCTTGTACGGGCAGGCCGACACGCACATGCGCCAGCCCCGGCACTTGTCCTGGTCGATCAGCACGATGCCGTCCTCCTCGCGCTTGTAGATCGCGCCCGATGGACACGCCGACACGCAGGCAGGATTCAGGCAGTGTTCGCATAACCGCGGCAGGTACATCATGAAGGTCTTCTCGAACGCGCCGTAGATCTCCTTCTGTACGTTGTCGAAATTGCGGTCCTTGGAGCGCTTGGCGAACTCGGTGCCGAGGATTTCCTCCCAGTTCGGCCCCCACTCGATCTTCTCCATGCGCTTGCCGCTGATCAGCGAGCGCGGGCGCGCGGTGGGCTGGTGCTTGACGTCCGGGGCGGTGTGCAGGTGCTGGTAGTCGAACTCGAACGGCTCGTAGTAGTCGTCGATCTGCGGAAGGTCGGGGTTGGCGAAGATCTTCGCCAGCATCCGGAAACGTCCGCCGGCGCGTGGGATCAGCTTGCCGGCGGCGGTCCGCACCCAGCCGCCGTTCCACTTGTCCTGGTTCTCCCATTCCTTGGGATAGCCCACGCCGGGCTTGGTTTCGACGTTGTTGAACCAGGCGTATTCCACGCCCTCGCGCGAGGTCCATACGTTCTTGCAGGTGATCGAGCAGGTATGGCAGCCGATGCACTTGTCCAGGTTCAACACCATCGCGATTTGCGCACGAACTTTCATCACGCCACCTCCCCTGCCGCGAGCTTCGCGGATTCGCCATCCAGCCAATCGACCTTGTCCATCTTGCGCACCACCACGAACTCGTCGCGGTTGGTGCCGCAGGTGCCGTAGTAGTTGAAGCCGTAGGACAGCTGCGCGTAGCCGCCGATCATGTGGGTGGGCTTGAGTACCACTCGGGTGACCGAGTTGTGGATGCCGCCGCGGGTGCCGGTGACCTCCGATCCGGGCGTGTTGATGATGCGTTCCTGCGCGTGGTACATCATCGCCATGCCGGACATCACCCGTTGGCTGACCACCGCGCGCGCGGCGATCGCGCCGTTGACGTTGAACAGCTCGATCCAGTCGTTGTCGACGATGCCGGCGCTGCGCGCGTCGTCCTCGCTGAGCCACACGATCGGGCCGCCGCGCGAGAGAGTCTGCATGATCAGGTTGTCGCTGTAGGTGCTGTGGATGCCCCACTTCTGGTGCGGGGTGATCCAGTTCAGCACGATCTCCTTGTTGCCGTTCGGCTTGCGCCCGAGCATCGGCGCGGCGGCCTTGGTGTCCACAGGCGGGCGATAGCCCATGAAGCCTTCGCCAAAGGCAATCATCCACTCGTGATCCTGGTAGAACTGCTGGCGCCCGGTCAGGGTGCGCCACGGGATCAGCTCGTGGACGTTGGTGTAGCCGGCGTTATAGCTGACGTGGTCGTCCTCCAGCCCCGACCAGATCGGCGAGGAGATGATCTTGCGCGGCTGCGCCTGGATGTCGCGGAAACGGATCGCCTCGTGCTCCTTGCCCACCGCAAGATGGGTGTGCTCGCGGCCGGTGAACTTGCCCAGCGATTCCCATGCCTTCACCGCGACGTGGCCATTGGTCTCCGGCGCCAGGTGCAGGATCACCTCGCAGGCGTCGATCGCCGAATCGATCGCCGGACGTCCGTGGCTGACGCCGTCCTCCAGCACGGTGTGGTTGAGCTTGCCGAGGAAGTCCACTTCGTCGCGGGTATCCCAGTTCATGCCCTTGCCGCCGTTGCCGTGCTTGTCCAGCAGTGGCCCGAGCGAGGTGAACTTCTTGTACAGGTTCGGATAGTCGCGCTCGACCACCGTCATCGACGGCATGGTTCTGCCCGGCACCGCCTCGCACTCGCCCCTGGTCCAGTCGGTCACGCCCATCGGCATCGCCAGTTCGTTGGGGGTGTCGTGCAGGATCGGCACCAGCACCAGGTCCTGCTCCACGCCCAGCACGCCCGGCGCCATCGCGCTCAGCGTCCTGGCCACGCCCTTGAAGATGTCCCAGTCGCTACGCGATTCCCAGGCCGGGTCCACCGCCTTGGACAGCGGGTGGATGAACGGGTGCATGTCCGAGGTATTGAGATCGTCCTTCTCGTACCAGGTGGCGGTGGGCAGCACGATGTCCGAGTACAGCGCGGTCGTGCACATGCGGAAGTCCAGCGTCACCAGCAGGTCGAGCTTGCCCTCGGCCGGTGCGTCGTGCCATTTCACCTCGTCAGGCTTGCGCGCGCCCTCCTCGCCCAGGTCCTTGCCCTGCACGCCGTGGCGGGTGCCCAGGAAATGCCGCAGCATGTACTCGTGGCCCTTGCCGGAAGAGCCGAGCAGGTTCGAGCGCCAGATGAACATCACCCGCGGGAAGTTCTGCGGCGAATCCGGATCGGCGTAGGCGAAATCCAGCGTGCCGTCCTTCAGCTTCGTCAGCGCGTACTCGGCCGGCGCCACGCCGGCGCGCTCGGCCTCGCGGGTCAGCTGCAGTGGATTGCGGTCCAGCTGCGGCGCGCTCGGCAACCAACCCATGCGGATCGCGCGCAGGTTGAGGTCGGCGATGGTGCCGGTGAACTTGCTCGGGTCCGCCAGCGGCGACAGGATTTCCTTCACCTCCAGCTTCTCGTAGCGCCACTGATCCGAATTGAAATAGAAGAACGAGGTCCCGTTCATGTGCCGCGGCGGACGACTCCAGTCCAGTCCGAACGCCAGCGGCTGCCAACCGGTCTGCGGGCGCAGCTTCTCCTGGCCGACGTAGTGCGCCCAGCCGCCGCCGGTCTGGCCGATGCAGCCGCACATGACCAGCATGTTGATCAGGCCGCGGTAGTTCATGTCGTTGTGGTACCAGTGGTTCACCGCCGCACCGACGATGATCATGCTGCGCCCGCGGGTCTTGTCGGCGGTACGCGCGAATTCGCGCGCGATCTCGATCACGTCGGCACGCGGCACCCCGGTGATGCGTTCCTGCCAAGCCGGCGTGCCGGGCACGTCCTGGTCAAAGCTGGTGGCCACGTTGCCGCCGCCAAAGCCGCGATCCACGCCGTACTGCGCCAGCAGCAGGTCGTACACCGTGGCCACCTCGATCGTGCCGTCGACGCCTTGCAGGCGGCGCACCGGCACGTTGCGTTCGAGCACGTCCTCGAACGTGGACGCTGTCCACGGTGCACTCTCGATGCCGCCGAAATACGGAAAGCTGACCGCCTCGATCGCCTCGTGATCGTCCTTCAGGCTCAGCCGCAAGCGGATCGCGGCGCCGGCGCTGTCCTGCTGTTCGATGTTCCACTTGCCCTGCTCGCCCCAGCGGAAGCCGATCGAGCCTTTCGGCACCACGATGCGGCCGCTGGCTTCGTCCCACGCCAGCGTCTTCCATTCCGGGTTGTTGTCCTCGCCCAGGCCGCCCAGGTCGCTGGCGCGCAGGTAGCGCCCCGCCACCAGGCGTCCGTCCGCGCGCCGCTCCAGCCGCACCAGCAGCGGCATGTCCGAATACTGCCGGCAATAGTCGGTGAAGTACTGCGAGGGGCTGTCGACATGGAACTCGCGGAGGATTACATGGCCGAACGCCATCGCCAGCGCCGCGTCGGTGCCCTGCTTGGGGTGCAGCCAGTGGTCGGTGAGCTTGGCCACTTCCGAGTAATCGGGCGTGACTGCCACGGTCTTGGTGCCGTTGTAGCGCGCCTCGGTGAAGAAGTGCGCGTCCGGGGTACGCGTCTGCGGCACGTTCGAGCCCCAGGCGATGATGTAGCGGCTGTTGTACCAATCGGCCGATTCCGGCACGTCGGTCTGCTCGCCCCAGACCTGCGGCGAGGCCGGCGGCAGGTCGCAGTACCAGTCGTAGAAAGACAGGCAGGCGCCGCCCAGCAGCGACAGGTAGCGCGCGCCGGCGGCGTAGGACACCATCGACATCGCCGGGATCGGCGAGAAGCCTATCACCCGGTCCGGGCCGTACTCCTTGACCGTGTACAGGTTGGACGCGGCGATGATCTCGTTGGCCTCGTCCCACTGCACCCGCACGAAGCCGCCCATGCCGCGCCGCGACTTGTACGCGATGGCCTTGGCCGGGTCCTCGACGATGCTGGCCCAGGCCTCCACCGGCGACAGGGTCTTGCGCGCCTGCCGCCACATCCGCAGCAACGCGCCGCGCACCAGCGGGTACTTCAACCGGTTGGCGCTGTACAGGTACCAGGAGTAGCTGGCGCCGCGCGGGCAGCCGCGCGGCTCGTGGTTGGGCAGGTCCGGGCGCGTGCGCGGATAGTCGGTCTGCTGCGTCTCCCAGGTCACCAGGCCGTTCTTGACGTAGATCTTCCAGCTGCACGAGCCGGTGCAGTTCACGCCGTGGGTGGACCGCACGATCTTGTCGTACTGCCAACGGGCGCGGTAACCGTTCTCCCACTCGCGGCTCTCGCTCTTGGTGACCCCGTGTCCGTCGGCGAAGCGCTCTGGCGCTCGCTTGAAGAACTGCAGCCGATCCAGAAAATAACTCATCGTGCCTCTCCCATCGCTAATGTGTGCATCGTGGCTTGGGTGTTTCCAATCGTTGTGCGGCCAGGCGGCCGGATCAGCACGGAACCTCGGCTCCGCGCCGGTAGTACCACCACCATGTCGCGGCCAGGCAGGTGGCATAGAAGGCGACGAACACGTACAGCGCCGCCTCCGGACCGCCGGTCAGGGCGATCGACGAGCCATAGCTCTTGGGAATGAAGAACCCGCCGTAGGCGCCGATCGCACCGGAGAACCCGACCACCGCGGCCGATTCGATGCCGGCCTGGCGGGTCGCCGCGGCCTTGCCCTGCGCATCGGCGCGCGCCGACCAGCGCTCGTGCAGCGTGCGGAAGATCACCGGGATCATCCGGAACGTGCTGCCGTTGCCGATGCCGGTGAGCACGAACAGCGTCAGGAACGAGGCCAGGAAACCGAAGAAGTTGCCGGCGCCGTGCGCACCGGGCAGGAAGTGCAGCACCGCGAACACCGCCGCAGCCATCAGCGCGAACACCCAGAAGGTGATACGCGCCCCGCCCAGACGGTCGGCCAGCACGCCACCGAGCGGCCGCGTCAGCGCGCCGACCAGCGGACCGAGGAACGCATAGGCCAGCGCGTTGACCTCGGGGAACTGGGTCTTCATCAGCATCGGGAACCCGGCCGAGAAGCCGATGAACGAACCGAAGGTGCCGACGTACAGCCAGCACATCAGCCAGTTGTGCTTGCGCCGGAAGATCAGCGCCTGCTGGGCGAAGGACGAGCGCACGCTGGCGATGTCGTTCATGCCGAACCACGCCGCGACGACGCAGGCCAGCAACAGCGGCACCCACAGGAAGCCGGCGTTCTGCAGGAACAGTGCCGTGCCGTCCTTGACCTGTTGCGGCGCGCCAGACAACGCGCCGAAGATGCTGAAGGCGATCACCTGCGGCACCACGAACTGCGTCACCGACACGCCCAGGTTGCCCAGCCCGGCGTTCATGCCCAGCGCGAAGCCCTGTCGCGCCTTCGGATAGAAGAACGAGATGTTGGACATCGAGGACGAGAAGTTCGCGCCACCCAGGCCGCAGCAGATGGCGATGGCCACGAACACCCAGTACGGCGTGTTCGGATCCTGCACCGCGAAGCCCAGCCACAGCGCGGGGATCAGCAACAGGGCGGTGGATAGCGCTGTCCAGCGGCGCCCGCCGAACAACGGAATCACGAACGAATAGAAGATCCGCAGCGTCGCCCCCGACAGGCTCGGCAGCGCCACCAGCAGGAACAGCTGGTTGGTGTCGAAGGCGAAGCCAGCGCGCGGCAGGTTCACGCTCACCACCGAGAACAGCATCCAGATCGAGAACGCCAGCAGCAGCGAAGGGATGGAGATCGCCAGGTTGCGCGTGGCGATGCGCCGGCCGGTGCTTGCCCAATAGGCCGGGTCCTCGGGACGCCAGTCCTGGATGATGCGGCCGCGGCCGCCGCCGGGATTGTGAGTTGCGACATCTGCTTGAACAGTCATGGCCGTCACCTGATGAATTGGACTTGCGGCAGATGCGGAGATACAGCTCCCATCGCCCCACGGCCATTGAGCCATCACCGCGGCACCAGGCCGTTGATCGAAATCAATCCCGCCGCCTCCAATCGGATATCCATGACAAATGTCAAACGGCGCCGTCGCCGGAAAAGCCGATCTGGATGCCGGTCACGGCCTGCGCTTCGGCATTGCGTCCGCGTGCGGTGCCGGTCCGCGTCCGCGCGCTGTCGCGCACATCCACTTCGAACACCATCCGCAGCGCGCTTTGGCCGTTTTGCTGCGCCGCCGCCTGGAACTGGAGCCCGTCGCGGCACGGCAATCGCCCGCAGTAGGCCTCCACCGCCGCGCGTGGCAGCGCCACCCGCCAGTGGGTCGGCGTGCCACCCATCGCCGCCGTTTCCAGTTCGGCCAATACCAGCGTCTGGCACAACGAAGGCCCGCCGGGGATGCACAACCGGTTCGCCACTTCTCCGCCCCCCAGCAGCACGGCCAGCTCCGCCTCGTCCACCCGGAACCGCAAGGTCTGTGCCTGGTGTTGCAGCTTCATGGATCGCTTCTCCACGTCAGTGATAGCGCAGCCGGGCGCATCGGCTCAGCGGTTGCGAAGGGATGGCCCCACAATCGACGCTCACTGCATCGCGCGCCGCAGCACATGGCGCCGTCAGACATCGGTCAACGCCATGCCGTCCGCGGCGACATCCCGGTCGTGGCGATGCGCATGCACGGACTCGCGCTCGGTGTCCGCCGTTGAGGCGGGAACCAGCGCCGATTCGCACAAGGTGCAGCCTTCGCTCCACTCGCTGCTGCCGTCCTGGTAGTGTTCCCGCTTCCAGATCGGGCTGGTGTGCTTGACCGCCTCGATCACCCGCCGGCACGCGCGGAACGCTTCGTCGCGATGCGGCGAGCCGGCCGCCACCACCACCGCCAGTTCGCCGATGGCCAGCCGCCCCCTGGCGTGCGCCACGTACAGTTTCAGCTTTGGCCCGATGTCGGCCAGCGCCTGCTGCATGATGCGCTCGAAGCCATTGAGCGCCAGCGCATCGAACATGTCGTAGCTGATGCCGGTCACGACGCGGCCATGATTGAAGTCGCGCACGCGGCCGATGAAGACGGCCAGCCCGCCGAAGCCGGGGTCGGATACGAAATCGATCGCTGCGGCCGGATCCAGCGCCGCCAGCGCGCGATCGACGACCTGCGCATGAAGGATGCCTGCATGTGCGTTCATCCCGCTCAACCTCCGCTCACCGGCGGCAGCACCGCCACTTCGCCATCGGCTGGCAGCGGATCGCGCTCGTGCAGGATCTGCCGGCTGTCGGCGAACGCCGAACAGCGCAGCAGCGCCGGGCGGAAGCCCGGAACCGTGGCCTCCAGGCGCTCTTGCAGCACCGCGCGCAGATCGGCCATGCATTGCCCGGCCGCAAGTTCGAATTCCAGCGGCTGGCCGGCGGCGTAATCGGAAAGCGCGCCGAACAGGCGCACCGAAATCTTCATGACTGTTTCTCCCAGGATAGTTGCACGGGCTGCCAATGGCCCAGGCCATACACTTGCACCGGTTCGTCCGCGGCCACGTCGGCCACGCCTTCCGGCACCACCAGCCACGCATTGGCCGCCAGCAGCGGCCGCAGCCGGAACGAGTGCTGCTGCGGCAGGATCGCAGCGCGCAATTGCCCGCTGCGATCGCACGCCACCACGCCGCTGCCATGGAAGCGCAGCGCTGCCGGCTTGGCGATCGGCATGCCCGCCGGCAACCACAGCGGCTTTTCCGCAGCCAGGCCTAGCATTGCGCGCAGCGCCGGTTCGACGAAGAAGCGCAGGCCTACCGCGCTGGACACCGGATTGCCGGGAAGGCCGAAGTACAGCGGCCCCTCCGCCAGGGTGGCGAACAGCAGCGGCTTCCCTGGGCGGATCGCCACCTTGTGGAACCCGATCCGCGCGCCGCGCTGGCGCAGCGCCTCGGGCACGAAGTCGTAGCGTCCCTGCGACACCGCGCCGCTGCTGAGTACCGCATCGGCGCCCGCTGCCAGCGCAGCGTCGAGGGCGGCATGGAACTGCGCAGGTTCGTCGCCGACGATGCCCTGCCAGACCACCTCGGCACCCGCCGCGCGCAGTTGCGCGGCCAGGAACGGACGGTTGCTGTCGCGGATCTGGCCCGAGGCCAACGGCTGTGCCGGATCGCCGACCAGTTCGCGCCCGGTGGCGATCACCGCCACCCGTGGACGCCGCCGCACCAGCACCTGCGCCACGCCCAGCGCTGCCAGCATGGTGGTCTGCGGCGCACCCAGGCGCTCGCCGGCGGACAGCACCGGTTCGCCCACGCCGACGTCCTCGCCACTGCGGCGCACGTGCTGGCCCGGCTGCACCGCGGCCAGCAGGCGGATCGCCAGCGGCCGGCCCTCGGCCTGCGCCAGCACCTCCACCTGCTCCACCGGAATCACCGCATCCAGCCCGGCAGGCAGGGACGCGCCGGTCATCACTTCCCAGGCGCCATCGCCGGCGCGGCATTGCGTATCGCCGGCCGCCTGCCAGCCGCGCACGGCGAGTTCCACACCGGCGGCCAGTCCCGCGCTACCGGCATGCACGCCGAATCCGTCCATCGCCGAGTTGTCGAACGGCGGCAGCGCGGCGGCGCTGACCAGCGGCTCGGCCAGCACCCGGTCTTCGGCCGCATTCGCCGGCACGGCCTCCACGCCCAGCAACGGAGCCGCCTCGCGCACCATCGACAGCGCCTGCGCATAGCCGATCATGGATGCCGCCCTCCATCGAGCATGCGCAGCGCGTGACCGAGCACCGGCGCAAGGATGTCCATGCATTGCGCCGCCGCGCGCGGGCTTCCGGGCAACGCGAACGCCAGCATCCGGCCTACCTGCACGACCTCGGCACGGCTGAGCCAGGCCAGCGGCGTATGTTGCGCGCCGAGCGTGCGCAGCATCTGCGCCAGCGCCTCGACACGGCGGTCGGCGACGCATGCGAAGGCCTCCGGGGTCAGATCGCGCGGACCCAGCCCGGTACCGCCGGTGCAAAGGCACAGCCGCACGCCTGCGTCCGCCAATGCGCGCAGGCGCGTGGCCAGCGGCTCGATGCCGTCGGGCAGCACCTCGCTCGCGGACACCTGCGCGCCCAGATGCCGCAGCCCATCCACCAGTACCGGGCCGGACGCATCCGCATAAAGGCCGCCGGCGGCACGGTCGCTGAGCGTGAGCACTGCGCACGGTACGCCGTCCAGCGCCAGCGGCGCGCGCGGCCGGAAGCGCGCCTGCTCGGATTCGCTCATGCCCTCCGGATGCCGCCACAGTCCGCGCTTGCCGCCCTCCTTGAACAACAGGCGGACGCCGCCAAAGGTCAGCGCCGGTTCGACCGGCTTGCTCAGGTCGTACAGCGTCAGCAACGCCGCGCTGACGCCGGCCAGCGCCTCCATTTCCACGCCGGTACGCGCCTGGCTGGCGCACTCGCAGTACACGCGGATCGCATACCGCTCCGGTACCGGCACGCACAAGGTGCGTACCAGCTCCAGCGGCAACGGATGGCACAGCGGCATCAGCGTCGAAGCCGACTTGGCGCCCTGCAGGCCGGCGACTTCCGCCAACGCCAGTGCGTCGCCCTTGGGCAGGCGCCGTGCGACGATCATCGGGTACGCCAGTGGCCCGGCCACCAGCTCGCCGACCGCCACCGCCCGGCGCGCGGTCGGACGCTTGTCGCGGATGTCGGCCATGTGGAAGGCCGCTGCGGAATCGCCGTTCATGGTTTCAACCTCCGATCGATGCCAGGTGCGGGGTCAGGCCCGTATGTCCCTGGTGCAGGCCGTGTCCGGCCGCCTTGAGCCCCAACTGCGTGGCGATACGCATCACCAGCGCATCGTGGTCCGCATCGGACTGCAGCAACGGCCGCAGCGCGATGCCGAAGTCGCCGAACAGGCACAGCCGCAGATCGCCGCGCGCAGTGACCCGCAAGCGGTTGCAACCGGTGCAGAAATCCCTCGAGTACGGTGCGATCACGCCGATGGTGCCGCGGAACTGGGGATGCGCGTACTCCCGCGCCGGCCCGGCGTCGGCGGCGCGCACGCGCAGGCGCCACCCCGCCGCCTGCAAGCGCAGCTCGAGCTCCTCCGCACGCAGATGGTGACGCTCGAAATACGCCAGATTGTCGCCGGTGCGCATCAGTTCGATGAAGCGCACGCTCAGCGCGCGCTCGCGCAGATAATCCAGCCAACACGGCAGCTCATCGTCGTTGCAGCCGCGCAGCAGCACCGCGTTGACCTTGACCGACTCCAATCCCAGCGTCAGCGCCTGTTCGATGCCTTCGTAGACCTCGGCAAAGCGATCGTGGCCGGTGATGGCGTGGAAGCGTCCAGCATCCAGGCTGTCCATGCTGACGTTGAGCGCGGTCAGCCCGGCCTCGCGCCATGTGCGCACGTGCCGCGGCAGCAGGCAACCATTCGTGGTCAAGGCGATCTTGCGGACACCGCGCACCGCCGACACCGCAGCGATCACCGCCGGCAGGTCCTTGCGCAGGCTGGGTTCGCCGCCGGTCAGGCGGATCTTGTGCATTCCCAGCGCGGCAAAACCGCCTACCAGCCGCCGGATTTCCGCGATCCCGAGAAAGCGGGATGCGCCGTCGGCGCGGTAGCCGTCCGGCAGGCAGTAGCTGCAGCGGTAGTTGCAGGCTTCGGTCAGCGACAGGCGCAGATAGGGAAAGCTGCGCCCGTAGCCGTCGGTGAGGCTGCCCATCATCTGTGCTCGCTCGTCTGATTCACTGGCTGGCCGCGCGGCGACGAGATCCCTCCGCCTTCCGCCCCTGTTCCCACTGCGCATAGCTTTGGGCATGCGACCGGCGTGCACCATGATCTTGATCAAGAAACCCTGTGGTTGCCGCGTGCATGCTGTAGGCGACCGCCATCACCCACGAGCACACCATGCTGACCAGTTTTTCCGACCTGTTGCGGGCCGCCGGCGCTCAGCAGGAGCCGCAACGCCTGTTGTTGGTCTTCGTTCGCACCGACCTGCCTGCCTCGGCGACCGAGGTGCAGCGGCAGCAACACCGATCGGGGCAGGGCGGCACTCTTGCACCCGTGCTGTGCGTGGACAAACTGCCTGCGGAGATCGCGTCGTTCCAGGCATTGCTCGCCGAATCGGAACGGACCGGCATCGCGTGGGATCTGCTGTTCGTCGGCGGCCTGGCTGGACGCGCAGGCGTGACGCCCTCGGCCGACGAGGCCATGCAGCCGCTGCGCTTCATGGTCAATGCGATCAACGAAGGCCGCATCGACCGTTTCGCCGCATTCGACCGCCAGGGCGTGCCGGTCCGCTTCGGCTGACGCCGCGCCATGCGGCGGCCGCCCTGCCGGCCGCGTGCGAAGACTAATACAGCTCGCGGTGCAGCCGCCCTTGCCCTGACAGCGCATGCCAGGGAGCCTGCTGCGATGCGTCCGCATCTATCAGCCCACCTACGGCCTGCTCCACCACGCCCTCAAGGTGTCGCTTGTTTCCGCACAGATAGATGTGCGCGTCGCGCCGCAGCAGCCCGGCGAGATAGTCGCCGTGTTCGGCCATGGCGTCCTGCACGTAGTACTTCGCGTCGGTGTCGCGCGAGAAGGCGGTGATCAGACGGTCCAGCACCTTGCCGTCGCGCAGCGCCTCGAGTTCGTCGCGATAGAGGAAATCCTGCTCGCGGCGCTTCTCGCCGAAGATCAGGCAGATCTCGCGGCGCCCGTCGCTGGCGGCGGCTTCGCGCATCAAACCCATCAGCGGCGCGACGCCGGTCCCGGTGCCGATCAGGATCAGCGGGCAACCCGGATCGGGCGGCAGGTGGAAGCCCGGATTGGCCCGGCTGAAGATACGTACCCGTTCGGCGCGATCGCTCAACAGCCAGCCGGTGCAGACGCCACTGCGAACACGGCCGCCGCGCGTATAGCGCACTTCGCGCACGCACAGGTCCAGGCTGTCCGGATCTGCCCGCGACGCGATCGAATAGGCGCGCGGCAGGCATCCAGGCAACAGGTCGGCCAGGCTCGCCAGCGGAACCGTGTCGGGCGTGCAGTGATCCTCGAGCACGTCGAGCAGGTCCGCCCCGTACAGATACGCTTCCAGCGCGGCGCGCTGGCTGATCTTGGTCAGGCCCTTGAGGATCTCGCTCCCGCCCAGCCGCGCCAGCTCGCGCAACAGCGGCTTGCCGATCTGGCGCAACTCCTTGCCGCGCAGAGTCGGTACTGCCTCGGGTTGCCCGTACCAGGACGCCAGACGTCCGAGCAGGTCCTCGTCGTTCTCCGGCACCACATGCAACGTGTCACCGGCCCGGTAGACGATGCCGCTGCCGGCGATATCCAGGCGCACATGCCAGGCCGCCGGATCGCTGGCGCTGAGCCTGCGTCGCTCCATCACCGTGGCCGCGAACGCGTTGGCCTCGCCATAGGCCTTGACCTGAAGGTGCAGGTCGCGGCCTGCCTGCAGGTCGCCATGCAACACCCGCTCGAGCACGGGCAGCCAGCGCTCGAAGAAGGCAGCGTAGTTGGCATCGGCATCGACCCTGTTGACCAGGGCGGTCGCCAGCCGCTCGGCGAGCAGCGCGTCGAGCGTCTTGCTGAAGCCGCAAAAGCGCGGATAGGCGGTGTCGCCCAGGCCGAAGACCGCATAGCGCAGGTCCGGCAACGTCCGTGTCTGCCTGAGCGCGTCCAGGAAGCGTTCGGCGTTGCCCGGCGGCTCACCGTCGCCGAACGAACTGCAGACGATCAGCAGGGCATCGTGCGGCCCCAGGCTGGCGAGATCGATCTCGTCCAGCGCCAACACCACGGGACCGTGCGGCTGCAGGAACGCTTGCGTGCCCAGGCGTTGCGCGAGTGCGCGCGCATTGCCCGATTCGGAGCCGTAGCCGACCAGCACGCGCGCGATGGGGGGCGCAGCGCTCACTTGCCGGCGTAGTAGTCGTCGAAGTATTCCTTCGCCGCTTCCACCGCCTCGAAGTTCGTCATCAGATCGTTGACCACGCGGCGGATGCTGATGTAAGCGTTGATATTTCCCTGCTCGTCGTACAACGGCTGCACGGTGGTATCGACCACGTAGAGCACGCCGCCCTTGCCCAGATTCGGCACGATGCCGGTCCAGACCTTGCCGGCCTTGATCGTGTCCCACATGTCCTTGTAGACCGCCTTGGGCACGTCCGGGTGACGCACGATGCTGTGCGGCTGCCCGATCAACTCTTCGCGCGCGAAGCCGGTCAGCTGGCAAAACAGGTCGTTGGCATAGGTGATGGTGCCCTGCAGGTCGGTGGTGGAGATCACCATCACCTTCTCGAGGGAAGACAGCAATTGTTCTGGAGCGAGCGCGATGCCCATGAGCGATTCCTTGGGAATGGAGTTCGGAAGAGCCGGCGTCCGGATGGCGGATCCTCGCCATGTTGCGGGGATCCGCATGCCCGACGCTGCCGGACTCTTGCTGAGAATCTTTATAGGCTGCCGGCTCAGGCGATGCGTTGATCTAGATCAAGCCCGAGCCGCTTGAGCCGCCGTTCGCCCGGCAGCGGCGGCGCGGCACGGGCAACGCATGCCGGCAGCGACGCGTAGCCGTTCATGCGATCACGCTGCCGGCTGCCGCTGCACAGCAAGCGCATTGCGCCAGTGGCCCCTCCGCATGACGCGAGCACCCTGGATGGCGTTGCGCGCGCCACGGCTTATTGGTGGGCCCACCAGGATTCGAACCTGGAACCAAAGGATTATGAGTCCTCTGCTCTAACCGTTGAGCTATAGGCCCGGAAGCGTCCGGAGCGGGCGGGCGATGCGTCGGCCGCCGGCTTGGCGCCTCTGGCGTGCATGCAGAGGAAGGCGCCGAGGCGGGCGTGAGTTTAACGTCCGCGGTGGCGCGCTGTCTGCCCGCCGCGGTAGACGCGGCGGACGACGCCTTTGCTGATGGGACGGCGACGGAGGGTCGGACGGCTCCGCGCCGTCACTTGTCGTCCGGACCTGGCTCCCCTTCCCCGCCCTCAATCCATCCTCAGTCTTCCAACCCCAACACCAACACCCCCAACGGCGGGATGGTCAGCGACAGCGAGGCCGGATGACCATGCGCGCCGATGTTTTCGGTGCGCACGCTGCCGCCGTTGCCGGTGTTGCTGCCGCCGTAGATCTCGGCGTCGGAGTTCAGCAGTTCGCGCCAGCGGCCGCCGCGGGGAACCCCGATGCGGTAGCCGTGGTGCACCAGTGGGGTGAGGTTGGCGACCACCAGCAGCGGGGTATCGCTGCCCTGGGCGGTGCGCAGGTAGGCGAACAGGCTGTTGTTGGCGTCGTCGCCGATGACCCAGGCGAAGCCGTCGGGGGTGTCGTCGCGCGCGTGCAGCGCGGGGTGTTCGGCGTACAGGCGGTTGAGGTCGCGGACCAGGCGCTGGATGCCGCGGTGGCGCGGATCGTCGAGCAGGTGCCAGGGCAGCGCGGCGTCGTGGTTCCACTCGGTGGGCTGGGCGATTTCGCAGCCCATGAACAGCAGTTTGCGCCCGGGGTGGGTGTACATGTAGCCCAGATAGGCGCGCAGGTTGGCGAAGCGCTGCCAGTCGTCGCCGGGCATGCGCCCGAGCAGCGAGCGCTTGCCGTGCACCACTTCGTCGTGCGAGATCGGCAGCATGAAGCGCTCGGAATACGCGTAGACCATGCTGAAGGTCAGTTCGCCGTGGTGGTAGCGGCGATAGATCGGGTCCAGTTCGATGTAGTGCAGGCTGTCGTGCATCCAGCCCATGTTCCACTTGTAGTTGAAACCCAGCCCGCCATGCGCCAGGTCGGCGGTGACGCCGGGCCAGGCGGTGGATTCTTCGGCGATGGTGATGGCGCCAGGCGCGTGTTCGGCGACGACCTGGTTGAGCCGGCGCAGGAACGCGATGGTCTCGTAGTTCTCGCGGCCGCCGTGGATGTTGGGCACCCATTCGCCGGCATTGCGGCTGTAGTCGCGATACAGCATCGAGGCGACCGCGTCCACGCGCAGGCCGTCGACGTGGTAGCGCTGCAGGAACTCCAGCGCGCTGGCGATCAGAAAGCCGGAGACTTCGCGGCGCCCGTGGTTGTAGATGAGCGTGTTCCAGTCGCGGTGGAAGCCTTCGCGCGGGTCGGCGTGTTCGTACAGCGAGGTGCCGTCGAAATGGGCCAGGCCATGGGCGTCGGTGGGGAAATGCGCCGGCACCCAGTCGACGATGACGCCGATGTCCTCGCGGTGGCAGCGGTCGACGAAGCGGGCGAAGCCGTCGGGCGAGCCGAAGCGCGCGGTGGGCGCGAACAGGCCCAACGGCTGGTAGCCCCAGGAGCCGCCGAACGGATGCTCGGTGACCGGCATCAGTTCGATATGGGTGAAGCCCATGTCGGCGACATAGGGAATCAGGCGGTCGGCCAGCGCATCCCAGTCGAGCATGCTGCCGTCGTCGGCATGCATCCACGAACCGGCGTGGATCTCGTACACGCTCAGCGGCGCGTTGGGGCTGTGGCGGCGCGCGCGCGCCGCCATCCAGGCGTCGTCGCGCCACTGGTACGGGGTGGGATCGGCCACGATCGAGGCGGTGCCGGGCGCCAGTTCGGCGCGGCGCGCGACCGGGTCGGCCTTGGCCGGCAGGTCTTCGCCGCGCGGGCCGCGCAGCGCGTACTTGTAGTGCGCGCCCACGTCGACGCCGGGCACGAACAGTTCCCACACGCCGGCCTGGTGGCGCAGCCGCATGGGGTGGCGACGCGCATCCCAGCTGTTGAAATCGCCGATCACCGCGGCGCGCGTGGCGTTCGGCGCCCACACCGCGAAACGGGTGCCGCGCACGCCATCGACTTCGACCGCGTTCGCGCCCAGCGCATCGGCCAGCTGCAGATGGTGGCCTTCGCTGATCAGGTGCAGGTCGAAATCGCTGAGCTGCGGGCCGAAGGCGTAGGCGTCCTCGGTGACCTGCTCGCCGCCGGGCCAGCGGATGCGCAGGCGGTAGCGGCCGTCGTCGGGCAGCGGCGCGGAGAAGAAACCGGGGCTGGGGCCTTCCTGCAGCGGCACCTCGCGGCCGTCCTCG
>Ga0105243_10000576_pt1 | contig 36922 bp, 28 predicted proteins | sample KBSM34metaG_FD_81525 | JGI IMG/M metagenome (GOLD analysis project Ga0105243, IMG submission 81525) | Miscanthus rhizosphere microbial communities from Kellogg Biological Station, Michigan, USA - KBS M3-4 metaG | ecosystem: Host-associated > Plants > Roots > Rhizosphere > Soil | place... | reverse complement strand
TAATCTTCGCCCTCCCATGAAAATCCTGGTCAGCGTCAAGCGCGTCGTCGACTTCAACGTCAAGGTGCGCGTCAAGGGCGACGGCAGCGGCGTCGAGACCGCGAACGTCAAGATGTCGATGAACCCGTTCGACGAGATCGCGGTCGAGGAGGCGGTGCGCCTGAAGGAAGCCGGCGCCGCCACCGAGATCGTGGTCGTGTCCTGCGGCGTGCAGGCGTGCCAGGAAACGCTGCGCACCGCGCTCGCGATCGGCGCCGACCGCGCGATCCTCGTGCAGACGGACGTCGAGCTGCAGCCTCTCGCCGTTGCGAAGTTGTTGAAATCGATTGTTGAAAGAGAGAAGCCAAGCCTCGTGATCCTCGGCAAGCAGGCGATCGACGACGACTCGAACCAGACCGGGCAGATGCTCGCGGCGCTGCTCCACTGGCCGCAGGCCACCTTTGCTTCCAAGCTCAAGATCTCCGGAGAAAGAGCCGAGGTGACTCGCGAGGTCGACGGCGGCCTCGAGACGATCTCCATCAAGCTGCCGGCGGTGGTCACCACCGACCTGCGGCTGAACGAGCCGCGCTACGTGACGCTGCCGAACATCATGAAGGCGAAGAAGAAGACGCTCGAGGCGCTCAAGCCCGAGGCGCTCGGAGTGGATGTGTCGCCGAGGCTCGCCACGCTGACGGTCGTCGAGCCCTCCAAGCGCAAGGCCGGGGTCAAGGTGCCCGACGCGAAAGCGCTGGTCGACAAGCTGCGCAACGATGCGAAGGTGCTGTAATGGCCGTCCTCGTCCTTGCCGAGCATGACAACAAGATCATCAAGAAGGCGACCCTGAACACCGTCGCCGCCGCGCAAAAGCTCGGCGGTGACATCCATGTCCTCGTCGCGGGGCACAACGCCGCAGCGGCCGCGGCCGAAGCCGCCAAGGTGGCGGGCGTGAAGAAGGTGCTCCACGCGGACGCGCCGCACCTCGGCGAGTTTCTCGCGGAGAACCTTGCCGCACTGATCGTTTCACTCGGAAAGAACTATTCGCACATCCTCGCGCCGGCCACTTCCACCGGAAAGGACGTGATGCCGCGCGCCGCGGCGCTGCTCGACGTGCAGCAGATCTCCGACATCTCGGCGGTCGAAGGCGCCGACACCTTCGTGCGGCCGATCTACGCCGGCAACGCGCTCGCCACGGTGAAGTCGAAGGACCCGATCAAGGTGATCACGGTGCGGACGACGGGTTTCGACGCCGTTGCCTCTTCCGGAGGAAATGCACAGGTCGAGGCCGTGACGCCGCCCGCGGATTCGGGGTTATCGGCGTTCGTGAGCCGCGAGGTCTCGAAGTCCGAGCGTCCCGAGCTTACCGCGGCGAAGATCATCGTCTCGGGCGGGCGCGGCATGGCCTCGGGGGAGAACTTCACCAAGGTGCTCGAGCCGCTCGCCGACAAGCTCGGCGCGGCGATGGGCGCCTCGCGCGCCGCGGTCGACGCTGGCTTCGTGCCGAACGACTGGCAGGTCGGCCAGACCGGCAAGATCGTCGCGCCGGACCTCTACGTCGCGGTCGGCATCTCCGGCGCCATCCAGCACCTCGCCGGCATGAAGGACAGCCGCGTCATCGTCGCCATCAACAAGGACGAGGAAGCGCCGATCTTCCAGGTGGCCGACTACGGCATCGTCGGCGATCTCTTCCAGGTGGTTCCCACGCTGGTGGACGAACTGAAGAAGTAAACCCAAGCCATGAGCGCCTACACCGCCCCCCTGAAGGACATGCGGTTCGTGCTGAACGAGCTCGCCGGCCTGTCCGAGGTGGCGAAGCTGCCCGGCTGCGAGGAGGCGACGCCCGACACGGTCGACGCGATCCTGGAAGAGGCGGCGCGCTTCGCCTCCGGCGTGCTCGACCCGCTCAACCGCAGCGGCGACCAGGAAGGCTCAAAATGGTCCGACGGCGAGGTGCGCACGCCCAAGGGCTTCCGCGATGCCTATCGGCAGTTCGCCGAAGGCGGATGGAACGCGCTGCCGTTCGAGCCTGACTGGGGCGGGCAGGGGCTGCCCAAGCTGGTGGCGACGCCGGTCGACGAGATGTGGACCAGCGCCAACATGAGCTTCTCGCTGTGCCCGCTCCTCACGCAAGGCGCGGTGCACGCGCTCGCGCTGCGCGGCTCGGAGCAGCTCCAGCAGACTTATATCCCGAAGATGGTGGCGGGCGAGTGGACCGGCACCATGAACCTCACGGAGCCGCAGGCCGGGTCGGACCTTGCCCTCGTGAAAACGAAGGCCGTGGGCAATGGAGATCACTACCTGATCTCGGGGCAGAAGATTTTCATCACCTACGGCGAGCACGACCTCACGAAGCAGATCGTGCACCTCGTGCTCGCGCGCACGCCCGAAGCACCCGAGGGCACGAAGGGGATCTCGCTCTTCGTGGTGCCGAAATTCCTGGTGAAGCCTGACGGCTCGCTCGGCGGGCGCAACGGCGCGCGCTGCGCCTCGCTCGAGCACAAGCTCGGCATCCACGCGAGCCCGACCGCGGTGATGATCTACGAGAACGCCGTGGGCTATCTCGTGGGCGAGGAGAACCGCGGCCTCGAGACCATGTTCATCATGATGAACGCGGCGCGCTTCGGCGTCGGCCTCGAAGGCGTGGCGATCGCCGAGCGCGCGTTCCAGCGCGCGCTCGCGTTCTCCAGGGAGCGCCTGCAGGGACGCGACCTCGCCGCCGGGGGCAAGACCGTGCCGATCATCCGCCACCCCGACGTGCGCCGCATGCTCATGCTGATGAAGGCGCAGACCGAGGCGATGCGCGCGCTGGCGTACGTGGTCGCGGCGGCGCTCGATTTTGCTTCCAGGTCAGGAAATTCGGAGGAAAAAAAACGCAATCAGGCATTCGTCGACCTGATGATCCCGATCGTCAAGGGCTGGTCCACGGAGACCGGGATCGAGATCGCCTCGCTCGGCGTGCAGGTGCACGGCGGCATGGGCTTCGTCGAGGAGACGGGCGCCGCCCAGTACCTGCGCGATGCGCGCATCACCACGATCTACGAGGGCACCACCGGAATCCAGGCAATGGATCTCGTCGGCCGCAAGATCGCCCGCGAGGGCGGGGCGACGGCGAAGGCATGGCTCGGCGGGCTGAAGGCCTTCGACGCCGAGCTCGCGCGTTCGGGCAGCGCCGATATTCAGAGCCTGCGCGCGCAGCTCGCCGCCGGCGCGCAGGCGTTCGGCGACTGCGTGCAGTTCATCGTCGCCGAGAAGAATCCGCTGACCGCCTTTGCCGGCGCGGTGCCCTTCCTCAAGCTCGCCGGCATCGTCGCCGGCGGGTGGCAGATGGCCCGCGCGGCCTTGATCTCCGACCAGAAACTTGCAAAGAGGGATGGAGATTCGGCTTTTCTCAAGGCCAAGATCGCGACCGCGCGCTTCTACGGCGACCATGTCCTGGTGCAGGCGCCGGGGCTTCGCGACACCGTGGTGAAGGGCAGCGCCGGCGTGATGGCGCTCGGCGAGGACCAGTTTCTCGCAGCCTAGAAATCGGGGTCAGAAATCGGGGTCAGACCCCAAAAAGGAAGAATCGGGGTCTGACCCCGATTTCAGGTCTGCGGGGCCGTGCCGAAGAAGAAGCGCCGGATGCGCGTGAGCAGGCGCACCTTCTTCTCGTCGACGGTCTCGGGCACGCGCGCGAAGGCGTCGCGCACCTGCTCGAGATCGGGCTTGCGCGCGCCGATGACGCGGCGCACCTCGGCGGCGATCTCGGGGCGTGTGCGCAGCAGCTCCTGGAACGCGGCGCGGTCGAGGCGGTAGCACTCGACGTCGGTCTTCGCCATCACGGTGGCGCTGCGCGCCTCGCCGCTGATCATCGCCATCTCGCCGAAGAACTGGCCCGCCTGCACCGAGCCGATGAGCTGCGGCGTCGCGCCCGGCGGCTCGTAGAGCACGTCGGCCTCGCCGAAGGCGAGGATGTAGAGCCAGTGCGCGGCGTTGCCCTGCTTGGTGATGGCGTCGCCGCGGGCGAACGGCGCGTACTGCAGCCGCTCGGCGATCTCGGCCTTCTCGCCGTCCGACAGCGCGGCGAAGAGCTGCACCGAGTTCAGGACTTGCAGGCGCCGGGTGAGCTCGCGTTTCTTCACCGTCTCGGCATGCGCCTCGTCGCGCTGCACCGCGTGGACCGTCTGCTGCGGCTCGGCCATGCGGATGCCGGCGCGCTGCAGCGAGGCGAAAAGGTGCACCCGCACCATCGAGTCGGTGGCGTCGTCCTCGAGGAAGTCGGTGAGGAAGTAGCGCAGGCTGTAGCGCAGGTTGCCGTGCTCGAAGCCTTGAAGGATGCAGCTCGGGGCCGGGGTGCGGGCCACGTTCGGGATGGCGAGCTCGCGCATCTCGTCCTCGACCATCGCGATCACGCGAGCGGGCGGTACGCCCGGGTCGAGCATGAAGCTGATCCAGCGCCGCCAGGCCGGGGCGCTGCCTTCGCCGCGCCCGAGGATCGACACGCGGCCCTTCATGAGCGTGCTGTTGGGGATCAGCACGGTCTCCCAGTTGCGGGTCTCGATGAGCGTGGTGCGCCAGCGGATGTCGCGCACCCGGCCGGTGAGCTCCGCGTCGATCCGGATCCAGTCGCCCACCTGCACCGAGTTGTCGAGCTGGATCGCGAGGCCCCCCAGAACGTTGCCCAGGGTGTCTTGCATAGCGAAGGCGATCACGGCAGTGAGGATCGCCGAGGTGGTCACCAGGCTGCCGAGGTCGACGCCCGCGCCGCGCAGCTGCACCAGGCCGTATCCGACGTACGCGAGAACGATGGCGAGGTCCTCGACGATGCGCGTCGGCCGCTTGCCGGCGAGCGGCAGCAGCAGGCGGAACAGGACGAAGCCGAACAGGCGGATCAGCGCCACCGCCGTGAGGATGCGGAAGATGGTGTGCACAGTGCTCGACGCGCGCGGCAGGTCGAGCGCGAGGAGCGTCACCGCCGCGGCCTGGCCCGCGATGCCGAGGAAGAAGAGCCAGAGCGTGTTAAGGAACGTCAGGCGCTCGTGCGGCCGCACCCGCAGCAGCGCCCCGGTGGCCACGAGGGCGATGAGCGCGAGCCAGGCGAGGGCGCTGAAGTCGACCTTGTCCATGTCAGAAGCGGATCCGGCCGGTCAGCATGTCCTTCCACATCACCCAGTCGCCGGCGAAGCTGAGCAGCGGGTGGGTGAAGGTCGCAGGTCGGTTCTTCTCGAAAAAGAAGTGCCCCGCCCAGGCGAACGCGTAGCCCGCGGCGAGGCCGGCCAGGAGCCACCAGAAGTTGAGTGTGGCCAAGGCGTGCAGCGCCGCGGCGAGCCCGAGCGAGGTGCCGGCGAAGTGCAGTCGCCGCGAGGTCCGGTTCGAGTGCTCGGCGAGGTAGCGGGGATAAAACTCGGAAAAGCCCATTTTTCTTGGGATTTTAGCCCCGTGGAAGTCGGTACTACAGGAACATTGACTCGCTTCTGGCCGAGGACTAAAAGCTTAGTTATGGCGCTGCGGATCCTCATCGCCGACGACCACGCGGTGGTGGCAGACGGGGTGCGCTACCTCCTGGCGGCCCAGAGTGATCTGGAGGTGGTCGGCACGGCCGCCGACGGCACCGAGGCGGTGCACCTCGCCCAGGCGCTCGCCCCCGACGTGATCCTGATGGACATCGTCATGCCGCAGCTGAACGGCATCGACGCCGCCCGCGAGATCGTGCGGCGCAACCCCGAGGCGCGGGTCATCATGCTGTCGATGTATTCGGACAGCGAGCGGGTTTACCAGTCGCTGCAGGTCGGTGCGCGCGGCTACGTGCTGAAGCGCGACCTTCCCGAGGAGCTGATCGACGCCATCCGCCAGGTGGGTGCCGGCGGCCGCTACCTCAGCCCGAGCGTGACCGATACGGTCATCGTCGACTACCTGCACGAGAAGAAAGCGCCGGACGCGCTGCACCAGCTCTCCTCGCGCGAGCGCCACGTCCTGCAGATGCTGGTGGAGGGCAAGACCGCGGCCTCGGTGGCGCGCAAGCTCCGCCTTTCGCCGCGCACCATCGAGACCTACAAGGCGAGGCTCATGCGCAAGCTCGGGCTGGGCGATCTCCCAGCCCTGGTGAAGTTCGCCGTGCGGCACGGCTTGACCCCTTTGGACTAGGTCAGGACGTCTTTGGTGCTGGTGATCAGCACACAGGTGCAGCCGGTCTCGCTCCACACGCGCTTGTCGCCGGTGCCGGGCTCGGCCCGGTTGTAGTCCCCGGGGTAGAGCTTCCGCTCGTCGATCCAGAGCTCGCCTTCCAGCAAATGCAGCTCTTCGAGGCCGGCATGCGTGTGCGGCGGGTATTCGCCTCCGGGCGCAAGGCGGACCAGCATGCTCACGAGGTGCGTGTCGCTATCGAATGCCAGCACCTTGCAGGAGATCCAGGGCGCGACGTCTTCCCATTGCGGCTCGGGCCAATGCTGCCTCCCCGGCGATATCACCGGCTCACCGCTGTCCAGCGCGATACGGTGCGCGAGGCGCTCCTGCAGCGACGCCGCTGGACGCAGCACGTCGGTCGGCCATTGGCCGGAGCACAGCCGGGCGAACACCCTGAAGCGTGCCTGATTCATCAGCCAACCGAGGACCGTGCCGTCGCGCGGAGCGTAGCGGTACGCTCGGCGCCAGACATCGTGGAAGACCTCGAGCGTCAGCTCCTCCGCAATCTCATGGCTGGCGGTGATTCGCAGGAGCGACGTGAGGACCAGGCGATGCGACCTTTCGTACAGCGCGTGCAGCGCGACCTGGTCGCCCGCGGCGATCGCCTGGACGAGACCGAGCCACTCCTGCTCCGGCGGGGGCGGGCTCGACATCCCGGCATAGAGGACATCGCCCAGCGTTGCCATGGCGGCGATTCTACCGTCTGCCCCTCTAAGGGCTCAATTCTTTCACCACGGCCACCAGGTCGTCGAGCTTGAAGGGCTTTTTGAGTGTCTTGACGGCGCCCACCTCCCGCGCCACCTGGAACACGTCGTAGTCGGTCAGCGCTTCCCGCCCGGTCATGGCGATGATCTTGGTCTCCGGGAACTCGCGCCGCAGGTCCTGGATCGTCTCGATGCCTTCCTTCTCCGGCATGAAGATGTCCGTCACGATCACGGTGGCGGGACGCGCGCGCTGCAGCTCGAGGCCCTGCGCGCCGTTGGCGGCGCCTTCGGCCTCGATGCCGTGGATCTGGAACCACAGCAGGGCGAGCTTTCTGAAATCGTCGTTGTCGTCGATGACGAGGACGCGCGTCATGTGCGGTGCGGAAAATTCAACGCGCGATTTTAGTTGAGCGCGCACGCCCTGCGGGGGTGGCATAGCGAAAGGCTGGCACAGCGCCCGCGCCGGCGCTATCGCGTGTGGGGAATTTCCGGACACCGGCGCCGTCGTCCTGGCGTAGTGGATCTTGCTACAAGCTGTCACATTCACGTGACTACTGCGCCTCTGGCATCGCCGGTATGCTCGCCCGGTTTGCTCCATCTGTCTCGCAGTAGAAGACTAGAAGCCGTCTTGTCATAGAAGACTAGAAGCCGTCTCACCATAGAACGAGAAGCGAAGGAGTCGCATGAACCAGCCCGCCGTCGCCCACGAATCGCACGCCGTCATCCAGGCCGACGAGATGACGATGATCCTCACCGCGCTCACGCAGTTGAAGCGCGGCGACGCCAAGGTGCGGCTGCCCTATCACGGCGCCGGCGCCTTCGGCAAAGTGGCCGAGGTGTTCAACGATCTCGTCGAGCAGAGCGCGATGATGGCCGACGAGCTCTCGCGCCTGTCGCAGGTGGTGGGCAAGGAAGGCAAGCTGAAGAAGCGCGCGTCGTTGCCCAATGCGCACGGCTTCTGGGCCGATTCGGTCGAGCAGATCAATTCGCTCATCGACGACCTGGTGCACCCGAACAACGAGGTCGCGCGCGTGATCGGCGCGGTGGCGCAGGGCGATCTTTCGAAATCGATGGCGCTCGAGCTCGACGGGCGGCCGCTCGAGGGCGAGTTCCTGCGCACCGCGAAGACCATCAACAAGATGGTGGAGCAGCTCGGCAACTTCTCCGCCGAGGTGACGCGGGTGGCGCGGGAAGTCGGCACCGAAGGCAAGCTTGGCGGGCAGGCGAAGGTGAAGGGCGTGGCCGGCACCTGGAAGGACCTGACCGACTCGGTGAACTCGATGGCCGGCAACCTCACCGCGCAGGTCCGGAACATCGCGGATGTGACGACTGCCGTCGCCAAGGGCGACCTCTCCAAAAAAATCGAAGTCGATGTCAAAGGTGAATTTCTAACCTTGAAAAGCACCATCAATACGATGGTGGACCAGCTTCGCTCGTTCGCCTCCGAGGTGACGCGGGTGGCGAGGGAGGTCGGTTCGGACGGAATTCTCGGTGGCCAGGCGCGGGTGGAAGGCGTGTCGGGCACGTGGAAGGACCTCACCGAGTCGGTGAACTTCATGGCCGGCAACCTCACCTCCCAGGTGCGGAACATCGCCGACGTGACCAAGGCGGTGGCGGCCGGCGACCTCTCGAAGAAGATCACGGTCGACGTGAAAGGCGAGATCGCCGAGCTCAAGAACACCGTGAACACGATGGTGGACCAGCTCCGGTCGTTCGCCTCGGAAGTTACGCGCGTCGCGCGGGAGGTCGGCTCGGAAGGCAAGCTCGGCGGCCAGGCCGACGTGCAGGGCGTGGCGGGCACGTGGAAGGACCTCACCGAATCGGTGAACTCGATGGCGGGCAACCTCACCTCGCAGGTGAGGAACATCGCCGACGTGACCAAGGCGGTGGCGGCGGGCGACCTCTCCAAGAAGATCACGGTGGACGTGAAGGGCGAGATCCTCGAGCTCAAGGCCACGATCAACACGATGGTGGACCAGCTTCGATCTTTTGCATCCGAAGTAACCAGAGTGGCGAGGGAGGTCGGTACCGAAGGAAAACTCGGCGGCCAGGCCGACGTGCAGGGCGTGGCGGGCACCTGGCGCGACCTGACGGAGTCGGTAAACGCCATGGCGGGCAACCTCACCTCGCAGGTGAGGAACATCGCCGACGTGACCAAGGCGGTGGCGGCCGGCGACCTCTCGAAGAAGATCACGGTGGACGTGAAGGGCGAGATCCTCGAGCTGAAGAACACCATCAACACGATGGTGGACCAGCTCCGCTCCTTCGCCGCCGAGGTGACGCGGGTGGCGCGCGAAGTCGGTACGGACGGAAAGCTCGGCGGCCAGGCCGACGTGCAGGGCGTGGCGGGCACCTGGCGCGACCTGACCGACTCGGTCAACTCGATGGCCGGCAACCTCACTTCGCAGGTGAGGAACATCGCCGACGTGACCAAGGCGGTGGCGGCCGGCGACCTCTCGAAGAAGATCACGGTGGACGTGAAGGGCGAGATCCTGGAGCTCAAGGCAACCATCAACACGATGGTGGACCAGCTTTCGTCGTTTGCCTCCGAAGTGACCCGGGTGGCGAGGGAAGTCGGAACCGAAGGGCGGCTCGGCGGCCAGGCCGAGGTGGAAGGCGTGTCGGGCACGTGGAAGGACCTGACCGAATCGGTGAACTCGATGGCCGGCAACCTCACCTCGCAGGTGAGGAACATCGCCGACGTGACCAAGGCGGTGCAGGCCGGAGACCTCTCGCGCAAGATCACGGTGGACGTGAAGGGCGAGATCCTCGAGCTCAAGAACACCATCAACACGATGGTGGACCAGCTCTCCTCGTTCGCTTCCGAGGTGACCCGGGTGGCGAGGGAAGTGGGCTCGGAAGGAATTCTCGGCGGTCAGGCCCGAGTCGAGGGCGTGTCGGGCACCTGGAAGGACCTCACCGAGTCGGTGAACTTCATGGCCGGCAACCTCACCTCGCAGGTGAGGAACATCGCCGAGGTGACCACCGCGGTGGCGGCCGGCGACCTCTCGAAGAAGATCACGGTGGACGTGAAAGGCGAGATCGCCGAGCTCAAGAACACCATCAATACGATGGTGGACCAGCTTCGATCGTTTGCATCCGAGGTCACGCGCGTGGCGCGGGAAGTGGGAACCGACGGCAAGCTCGGCGGCCAGGCCGACGTGCAGGGCGTGGCGGGAACGTGGAAGGACCTGACCGAGTCGGTGAACTTCATGGCCGGCAACCTCACCTCGCAGGTGAGGAACATCGCCGAGGTCACGACCGCGGTGGCGGCTGGCGACCTGTCGAAGAAGATCACGGTGGACGTGAAGGGCGAGATCCTCGAGCTCAAGAACACCATCAACACGATGGTGGACCAGCTCCGCTCCTTCGCGGCGGAAGTGACACGGGTGGCGCGCGAGGTGGGCACGGAAGGCAAGCTCGGCGGCCAGGCCGACGTGCAGGGCGTGGCGGGCACCTGGCGCGACCTCACCGACTCGGTGAACTTCATGGCGGGCAACCTCACCTCGCAGGTGCGGAACATCGCCGACGTGACCAAGGCGGTGCAGGCCGGGGACCTCTCGCGCAAGATCACGGTGGACGTGAAGGGCGAGATCCTCGAGCTCAAGAACACCATCAACACGATGGTGGACCAGTTGTCTTCCTTTGCATCGGAAGTCACCCGGGTCGCAAGAGAAGTGGGTACTGAGGGAAGGCTGGGCGGCCAGGCCGAGGTGCGCGGCGTGTCGGGCGTGTGGAAGGACCTCACCGACAACGTGAACTTCATGGCCGGCAACCTCACCTCGCAGGTGCGCGGCATCGCGAAGGTGGTGACCGCGGTGGCGAACGGCGACCTGAAGCAGAAGCTCACGGTGGAGGCGAAGGGCGAGATCGCGGCGCTCGCCGAGACGATCAACTCGATGACCGACACGCTCGCGACCTTCGCCGACCAGGTGACCACCGTCGCGCGGGAAGTCGGCGTCGAAGGCAAGCTCGGCGGCCAGGCCAAGGTGCCGGGCGCCGCGGGGATCTGGAAGGGCCTCACCGAGAACGTGAACGAGCTCGCGGCGAACCTGACCACGCAGGTGCGCGCGATCGCGGAGGTGGCGACCGCGGTGACCCAGGGCGACCTGACGCGCTCGATCACGGTCGAGACGCAGGGCGAGGTGGCGGCGTTGAAGGACACGATCAACGAGATGATCCGCAACCTCAAGGACACGACGCAGAAGAACACCGAGCAGGACTGGCTCAAGACCAACCTCGCCAAGTTCTCCCGCATGCTGCAGGGCCAGCGCGACCTGCACACCGTCGGGCAGATGATTCTTTCCGAGCTCGCGCCGGTGGTCGGCGCGCACCAGGCCGAGTTCTACGTGCTCACCAAGCCCGAGAACGACAGCTCGAAGCTGAAGCTGCTCGCGAGCTACGCCTCGAAGGGCCGCCGCGCGCACGGCAAGGAGATCGACATCGGCGAAGGGCTCGTAGGACAGTGCGCGATCGAGAAGCGAAAGCTCCTCCTCACCAACGTGCCCTCCGATTCGTTCCGCATCGCCACCGGCCTCGCCGACGCGTCGGCGCTCGACGTGCTGGTGATGCCGGTGGTGTTCGAAGGCGAGGTGCGCGGCATCATGGAGCTCGCCTCGCTCGAGCACTTCAACCCCTCGCACCAGGCCTTCCTCGACCAGCTCACCGAGTCGATCGGCATCGTGATCAACACCATCGAGGCCAACACCCGGACCGAGGACCTGCTCAAGCAGTCGCAGTCGCTCGCCGAGGAATTGCAGCAGACCAACCAGGAGCTGGAGGAGAAGGCGCGCCAGCTCGCGCACCAGAACCAGGAGGTCGAGAGGAAGAACACCGAGGTGGAGCAGGCGCGCCAGGCGCTGGAGGAGAAGGCGAAGCAGCTCGCGCTCACCTCGAAGTACAAGTCCGAGTTCCTCGCCAACATGTCGCACGAGCTGCGCACGCCGCTGAACAGCCTGCTGCTGCTCTCCGACCAGCTCACGCGCAACGCCGAGGGCAACCTGAACCAGCGCCAGGTCGAGGCGGCGAAGACCATCCACGCCTCCGGCAACGACCTGCTCGCGCTGATCAACGACATCCTGGATCTCTCGAAGATCGAGTCGGGCACGGTGCAGGTCGACATCAGCGAGCTGCGTCTGCTCGACCTGCAGCGCTATGTCGAGCGCACCTTCCGGCACATCGCCGAGTCGAGCCGCGTCGGCTTCAACATCCAGCTCGACCCGGCGCTGTCGCGCTCGATGCACACCGACATCAAGCGCATGCAGCAGATCATCAAGAACCTGCTGTCGAACGCGTTCAAGTTCACCCACGAGGGCTCGGTCACCTTCTCGGTCGCGCCGGCCACCTCGGGCTGGTCGATCGAGAACGAGGAGCTGAACCGCGCCGGCCAGGTGGTCGCGTTCGCGGTCGCCGACACCGGCATCGGCATCTCGCAGGACAAGCAGCAGATCATCTTCGAGGCGTTCCAGCAGGCCGATGGCAGCACGTCGCGCAAGTACGGCGGCACGGGCCTGGGCCTCGCGATCAGCCGCGAGCTTTCCAAGCTCCTCGGCGGCGAGATCAGGCTGATCAGCTCGCCGGGGGTCGGCAGCACGTTCACCCTGTACCTGCCGCTCGCCTACGCGGCCTCGCGCCGCGTGGCCGCCGCCCCGATGCAGCGCCAGGCGCTCATCGAGGCGCCGGTGGCCGAGGCGCCGGCCGCGGCGCGAAGCCCCGAGGTCGAGCCGATCTACACCGAGCCGGAGGTCGAAGCCGAGCCGAACGAGGCCGGCGACGACCGGGCCGAGGTCAAGCCCGACGATCTCTCGATCCTGATCGTGGAGAACGACCTCGCGTTCGCCAGGGTGCTGCTCGAAGCGGCGCGCGCGCAGGGCTTCAAGGGCCTGGTTGCCGGCACCGCGGCGAGCGCGCTCTCCCAGCTGAAGGAGTACCAGCCCTCGGTGATGACGCTCGACATCTTCCTGCCCGACATGCAGGGTTGGCGGATACTGGACCGGCTGAAGGCCGACCTGTCCACGCGCCACGTGCCGGTGTGCGTCGTCTCGACCGACGATTCCCGCGAGCGCGCGCTCAATTCAGGCGCGATCGGCTTCATAGCGAAGCCGGTGCATTCGCGCCAGCTCATCGACGAGGCGCTCACGCGCCTGAAGACCTACGTCACCAGCGCCAGGAAGACGCTGCAACTCCTGATGGCGCAGAGCCCGGAGCGCGACGCGCTGGTCGAGCGCCTGTCCGCCGACGACATCGAGGTGTATGCCACCGACAACAAGGCAGAGCTCTGCGCCCGGCTGCGGCGCGACCCGGCCGACTGCCTGGTGGTGCAGAGCGGGGTCGCCGACCTGCAGCCGAGCGACCTCGTCGAAGTGATCGACGAGCAGGTCGTGACGCGGCAGCTGCCGATCGTGCTGTACGGGCCGGAGGGCGGCGGCGCGCTCGCGGCCTGGAAGCGCTCCGACGGCGTGTTCGCCCTGCGCGAGGCGCGCTCGGCGGAGCGTCTGCTCGACACGATCTACTTCTTCCTCCACCGCAGCGTCATGGGCCTCGCCCAGGAGCAGCGTCAGACGGTCCAGGACCTGCACAACTCGAGCCGCGTGCTCGAAGGCAAGAAGGCGCTGATCGTCGACGACGACATGCGCAACATCTTCGCGCTGTCGACGGTGCTGCACGACCAGGGCATGCACATGGTATCGGCCAACAACGGCCGCGAGGCCATCCGGCTGGTGAAGCAGGAGCCCGACATCGACATCGTGCTGATGGACATCATGATGCCGGAGATGGACGGCATCACCACCATGCAGGAGATCAGGAAGCTGCCTGAGAAGAAGGACCTGCCGATCATCGCGGTGACCGCCAAGGCGATGAAGGGCGACCGCGAGAAGTGCATCCGTGCCGGCGCCTGGGACTACCTCTCCAAGCCGGTGGACACGATCCACCTGCTGGCCGTCCTGCGGGGGTGGCTGCACCGGTAAGAAAAAATCATGGATGAAAAAGTCAACATCCTGGTTGTAGACGACCTGCCGGACAAGCGCCTCGCCTTCCAGGTGGTGCTGGAGGAGCTCGGCCAGAACCTGGTGATGGCCGCCTCGGGCGCCGACGCGCTGCGCGAGCTCCTGCTGCGCGAGTTCGCCGTGATCCTGCTCGACGTCAACATGCCGGACATCGACGGCATCGAGACCGCGGAGCTCATCCGCCAGCACAGCAAGACCAAGCACACGCCGATCATCTTCGTCACCGCCTACGCCGACGAGATGCAGACGGCGCGCGGCTACGCGCTCGGCGCGGTCGACTACATCCTGTCGCCCGTGATCCCGGAGATCCTGCGCAGCAAGGTGAAGGTGTTCGTCGAGCTGTACCGGGCGCAGAAGCGCGCCCAGGCGCTCGCGCGTCTCGAGGCCGAGCGCACCGCGGCGGAGGAGGCGACGCAGCGCTCGGAGTTCCTTGCCTTCGCGAGCCGCGAGCTCGGCGCCTCGCTCAACCTGGACGAGGGCATGGAGCGGCTGCTGCAGATGCTGGTGCCGGGCCTGGCCGAGTACGCGCTGCTCTCGGTGCAGCTCGAGGACGAGGCGCTCGCGATGTCGTGCGGCGGGCGCGCGCGGCCCCAGGCGATGGACGGGCTCGACGGCCTGCCCGCGTCGCTGCAGCGCACGCTGCGCGAGGGACGCAAGACCGACCTGGTGCTCGAGCCCGAGGCGGCGCTTCCCGGCGGGGTGCGCTACCTGCGCCTGGTGCCGCTGCGCTCGGGCGAACGCACGATCGCCATGCTCGTGCTCGGCTACGTGCGCGGGCCGAGCGCCTACGGCATCGCCGACCAGGCGACCATCGAGGAGCTGGTGAGCCGTGCCGCGATCGCGTTCGAGAACGCGCGCCTGTACTGGAACCTGAAGCGCGAGATGGCCCGGACCAAGGAGGCCGAGGAGAAGCTGAAGGAGGCGAGCCGCCGCAAGGACGAGTTCCTCGCCATGCTCTCGCACGAGCTGCGCAACCCGCTCGCGCCGATCCGCAACGCCGCCGAGGTCATGCGGCGCATCGCACCGACCGACGCCGGCATCGTGTGGGCGCGCGACGTCGTCGAGCGCCAGGTGACCCACCTCGCGCAGCTCGTCGACGACCTGCTGGACGTCTCGCGCATCACCCAGGGCAAGATCTCGCTGAAGAAGGAGGCGGTCGAGCTCGCCAGGGTGATCCAGCACAGCATCGACACCGCGCGCACGCTGCTCGACGCGAAGCGTCACAACCTCTCGGTCGCCGTTTCGCCCGCGCCGATCTGGGTGTACGGCGACTTTGCGCGCCTCTCGCAGGTGGTCGGCAACATCCTGAACAACGCGGCCAAGTACACCAGCGAAGGCGGCAAGATCGAGCTCACCGCGAGCGCCGAGCGCGGCGAGGCGCTGATCTGCGTGCGCGACAACGGCATCGGTATCGATGCCGCCCTGCTGCCGCACGTGTTCGAGCTCTTCACGCAGGGCGAGCGCTCGCTCGACCGCAGCCAGGGCGGCCTGGGCGTCGGCCTCACCGTGGTCCAGCGGCTCGTCGACCTGCACCAGGGCCGCGTCGAGGTGCACAGCGACGGCGTCGGCAAAGGGTCGCTGTTCCGGGTCATCCTGCCGTGCATCAGCGAAGTGCCGCAGGCGGCCGGCGAGGAGCGGGTCGCCGCCGCGTTCGCCGCGGTGCCCGCCGGCAAGCGGGTGCTGGTGATCGACGACAACATCGACGCCGCCGAGAGCATCGCGGTGTACCTGCGCCTCGAAGGCCACGAGGTGAGGACCGTGAGCGACGGTCCGCAGGCGGTGGCCATCGCGCAGGTGTTCGCGCCGCAGGTTGCGGTAGTCGACATCGGGCTGCCGGGCATGAACGGCTACGAGGTCGCGCGGCGGCTGCGCCTGAGGGGAAGCGACGCTCCGACGCTGCTCATCGCGCTCACCGGCTACGGACAAAAGGAAGACCGCGCGCGCTCGATCCAGGCCGGGTTCCATCACCACTTCGTGAAGCCCGCCGATCCGCGCATCATCCAGTCTGCGATCGCCTCCTCGTACGAGCGCGGCAGCGACAGCACTGTAGTCGAAGCGCGACAGTAATTTCGGCGATTTGACGATAAAAAAGTTGGCGCTTCGCGCTAACAGCGCGCACGCTGTTGCGCGAAGATTGTCCATAAAGCATGGCCGACATCCTGGTCGTCGACGATAACCGCGCCAACCGCGAGGCGCTCGCTTCTCTGCTGGAGGTCGCAGGGCACAGCGCGCGCCGGGCGTCGAGCGCGCGCCAGGCGCTCGAGTCGGCGCTCGCCGGGCCTCCCGACCTCGTGATCTCCGACGTCCTCATGCCGGGCATGGACGGCTACGTGCTGGTGCGCGAGCTGCGGGGCGACCCGCGGACCGCGGCGCTGCCGGTCATTTTCTACACCGCGTACTTCGCCGGCCAGGACGCGCAGGACTTGGCGCAGGCGCACGGGGTGGCGCGGGTGCTGGTGAAGCCTTCCGACAATGACCTCATCCTCCGGACGGTGGATGAGGTTCTAAGCGAGACAACCCATCGTCCCGCCGCCGCTGGCGCCGAGCTCGGCGGCGAGCACCTGCGCATCGTGGTCGACCAGCTGCTCGAGAAGACCGGCACGCTCGAGGCGCAGCAGCGCAGGATCGAGCGGCTGAACCGCACCCTCGAGACGATGAGCGCGATCAACGCGCTCATCGTGCGCGTGGGCGAGCGCGGCGACCTTCTCGCCGAGGCCTGCCGCATCGCGGTCGAGCGCGGCGGGTTCGGCTTCGCGGCGATCCGCCTCGCGCACGACGAGCGCGTCGTGTCGAGCGGCGAGGGCAGCCGGGATCCGCGCCTCGACCAGTTCCCCGTGCCGGCCGAGGCCACGGTATGCAACGATGTCGAGGGCTCGCAGGCGCCCGGCCGCGAATCAGCGCTGCGGCGCGGCTTCCGCGCCTATGCCGTGCTGCCGCTTGTCTTCTCCGGCCAGGCTTCCGGTGCGCTGCTGCTCTACGCGCGGGCGAAGGACGTATTCGACGACGAGGAGATGCGCCTGCTGCAGGAGCTCGCCGGCGACATCGCCTTCGCGCTGCACCACATCGCGCAGAAGGCGCGCATGGACTATCTCGCGTACCACGACTCGCTCACCGACCTGCCGAACCGGACCCTGTTCGTCGACCGCCTCGGCCAGGGACTGATCGCGGCGCGGCGCGAGCGCCGTTTCGCCGCGGCGGTGCTTCTCGACATCGAGCGCTTCCGCATGGTCAACGAGAGCTTCGGCCGGCGCGCGGGGGACGAGCTCCTGCGCGAGGCGGCGGCGCGGCTGTGCGCCGCCGCGCGCGACGAGGACACGGTTGCGCGCGTCGGCGCCGACCACTTTGCCATCGCGGTGGCGCCGTGCGAAAAGGCCGCGGACACGGTCCAGTGGCTGCTCGGGCGGATCGCCGAGGCCTTCTCGCGGCCGGTGCTGATCGACGGCGTGGAGCTGCGCGTCACGCTCAAGGCCGGCGTCGCGGTGTTTCCAGGCGACGCCTCCTCCACCGAGGCGCTGTGCGCCAACGCGGAGACCGCGCTCAACCACGCGAAACAGGCGGCATCGAGCTATCTTTTCTACGCCCCCGCGATGAACGCGCGCGTCGCCGAATCGCTCGCGCTCGAGCACCGGCTGCGCAGCGCCGTCGAGGACGGGCGCCTCGCGCTGCACTACCAGCCGAAGATGGACGTGCGCACCGGGCGCCTCGCCGGCCTGGAGGCGCTCATCCGCTGGCAGGATCCCGAGCTCGGCGCGGTGCCTCCGGCGAAGTTCGTCTCGCTGATGGAAGAGACCGGCATGATCCTGGTCGCCGGGCGCTGGGCTCTCGGGCGCGCGGTGCAGGACATCCTGCGCTGGCAGTCACTCGGGCTGGCGGTGCCGCGCACCTCGGTCAACGTCTCGGCGATCCAGCTGCGGCAGAAGGACTTCGTCGACTCGGTGCTCGAGGCGATCGCCCGGTTCGGGCGCGCGAAGCCGCTGCTCGACGTCGAGATCACCGAGAGCGTGCTGGTCGACGACATCGACGAGACCATGCGCAAGCTGCAGATCCTGCGCCGCGCCGGGGTGGAGATCTCGGTCGACGACTTCGGCACCGGCTACTGCAGCCTCTCCTATCTCGCGCGCCTGCCGGTCGACGTCCTCAAGATCGACCGCAGCTTCGTCGTGCGCATGCGCGACGCCGGCTACCCGCGCAACATCGTCGCCATGATCGTGTCGCTTGCGCACACCCTGGGGCTCAAGGTCATCGCCGAGGGCGTCGAGGACGACGAGCAGGTCAGGCTGCTCAGGGATCTCGGCTGCGACCAGATCCAGGGCTATCTCGTCAGCCGGCCGGTGCCGCCGCAGGAAATCGAGGCGCTGCTGCGCCGCGCGGCGCTGACTCCGGGCAAGGCGGCCGCGGCATGAGCGGGGAATTCCTGCCGCTGCCGATGGCTGCGGCCGTGGCGTACCTGCGCCTGGTCAGCCACGAGGACCGAGGTCCCGCCTCGGAAGGCCTGCTCGACGTCGTCGCGAGCGCGCTTTCGGTGTGGGTGCCGCTCTACGGCGGTACGCCCCGCGTGCGGCTCCCCGACGAGCTCGTCGCGCGCGGCCGGGTCTGCAACGGCGCCACGCGGCTGCGCTTCCGCGACGGCACGCCGCCGCTCGAGAACCTCGCCATTCTTCAGTCCACTCTCGACGCGGGCATCCTGCGCCTCGAGCGCGCCGGCGTGCGCTTTTCCGACGTCATGCTCGAGCAGGCGCCGCGGCGCGTGCCTCGCGTGATTCCGCCTCCCGGAACTTGAGACCGTAGTCGCGCTGCCGCTACCGGCTGTCGCGGCCTTGCTCGACGGGAGTCGCCTGTCGTGGGAGCCGCAGTGAATTTTCCGGCAACGTCGACGCTAGGCCGGGGCCCCCGGCGCTATTCGCGCCGCGCCATCGCCGTCACACTGCGAGTCCGACCTTTCACTCGAGTGAGCTGCCGTGCAGACGATACAAGGCAGTAGCAAGGAAACGAGAGTCCTGGTGGTCGAAGACCATGCCGACACGGCCGAAAGCCTGCGCCTGCTCCTCGCCGGGTGCGGATTCCACGTGACGGTCGCGCATACGAGCCAGGAGGGCCTCGAAACCGCGCGCAAGCTCGAGCCCGACATCGTTCTCTGCGACATCGGCCTGCCAGACAGCGACGGCTACACCGTCGGCAGCGTGCTGCGCCAGAGTTCGGCCACGGCAGGCGCGCGTCTCATCGCGGTGACCGGATTCGGCGAGCCTCATGACCGGCGCCGCGCGCTTGCCGCGGGCTTCGACCAGCACCTGGTGAAGCCGGTCGATCCGCGCGTCCTCCTCGGCGAGCTCCGGACCCTGATGTAGCGCCTCGGCCTACCAGGGGTCGATCAGCACGATCTCGAGAGGCGCGCCGGTCCTGGCGTCGAGCAGGACTGCGCCGTCGGCGTCCTTGCCGCGCAGCGGCAGGAACTTCACCGCTTCCTGCGAGCGCCCGGCCGACTTCAGGCCGCGCTGCAGGCGCTCGGCATCGCGCCTGAGCAGCAGCGCCAGGGGCTGCGCGCGCGCGAGCGCGTTCGGGATTTCCTGCTCGTAAGGCACGTAGTACTGCGGGTACATCTGGAGGTCCTTGCCTTGCAGCGAATCCATCAGCAGCTTCTGCCTGGCATCCCGGTCCTCCGGCGCCACCGCGGCGACGTAGCGCGGGCGCCCGAGCGGCAGGTGGTCGAACTCGGGACGCTTCGTCTTCCCGAGGTCCTCGGGATCGAGGTCCTTCGCGCTCACCAGGTCGAAGCGGTCCTTGGTGAAAACCAGGTACACCGGCCGCGCCAGGTACACGGTGTGCATCCCGTAGGCGAGCGCCGCAAGCTGGAGCGTGGCGATGACGGCGAGGTCGAACTTGAGGCCCGGCTTGGCGGCCTTGAAGATGATGAGCGTGATGAGCGGTCCCAGCGTGACGTCGACCGCGACCAGGATGAAGATCAGCCGGCTGCCGCCGGCGGCCTCGAAGAGGGGCCCCGGGTACCAGACCGACAGCATGAACGCGAGCACCGCGGCGGCGATCGCGGCGCTCAGCAGCAGGTGGATTCCCGAGGCTCTCCAGCGTGACATCGACGCTCCTTTATCCTTGCGCGTCTCTTGTTCTTCGGACAGCCGCTATCTAAGCGGAGCGTCGGCCATTTTTCAAGTGCAAACTTCGCGCTCTTGCTGCCGATCGGAGAGTCGTGCTAGCTTGGCCAAAGGTCGCGCGCTGTCATCCCGCCGTGATCCAGGATCCCGAAGGAGGAACCATGAGCAAAAAATGGATCGCCTTGCTCGCGCTGCTGTCGTCGATTTTCTGGGTTACTCCGGGGCTCGCCGCGACCACCGTCGAAATGACGTGGATGTCGATCGCCAACTGGTATTTCAAGATCGGCGAGAAGCGCATCATGATGGACGCGTACATCTCGCGCGTGCCGGGGCCGCCGTTCTTCTACGCGCCGAGCGCCTATCCCGGCGACCAGTACGCTTACACCAAGAGCGGCTACGCGGTCGATACGGCTTCCATCGCCAAGGTGCGCGATGCCGTGCTCGGCGGCAAGAAGCTCGACTACCTGCTCGTAGGCCACAGCCACTTCGACCACAGCTGGGATACGCCCACCTGGTCGAAGATGACGGGCGCGCCGCTGATTGGCGGCGTGTCAACCTGCTTCCAGGCCGTGGCGCAGGGCGTGACGGAAGCGCAATGCCGCAGTGTGAGCGGCGGCGAGAAGATCTCGCTCGGCGACGGCATCACGATTCGCGTGGTGCGCTTCAACCATAGCGGCGACGCGAAGAACCCCATCCAGCACTTCGCGCGCGAGCTCTATCGCGCCCCGATTCCGGACGCCAAAGGCGAGCTGCGCGCGGGCGTGGGCGAGGACTATCCCAACGGCGGCGGCAATCGCGCGTTCCTCTTCACCGTCGACGGCCCCGACGGCCAGCTCGCTTTATTCGTGAACAACTCCGCCAGCGCCTTCGACCTCGACAAGGACATCGTGGTCGACGGCGTGAGCTACGGCTCCCCGCTCGCGAACCTCGCCGCCGCGATGAAGGACGCCGGCCTCACGCACGTGGACGCGTGGATCGGCACCGGCGGCGAGCCCGTGGCGAAGCTCGTCGTGCCCGTTATCCATCCCAGGGCGTACATCCCCAACCACTGGGACGGATTGTTCAATCCGTTCTGGAAAGGGATGCCCTATCCCTTCAAGGACGACGCGCTGCAGGCCTATCTCTCCGCGCAGAAGATCCCGATGTTGGTGCAGAAGCAGTACTTCGACACCTTCGTGCTGAGCCGTTCCGGCGTAGCGACGCAGGGCAATCGGGAGGTCAAGCGCAAGCTCGGCTTCGCGGACGAGCAACCCTTCACCAAGTCGATGCTCGACGCCGTGACGAACGTGGCGTCGACCAGCATGGGCGACGACTGCGGCGAAGGGTTCAGGCAGCCGGGCGACTGGGCGAAGCTTCTCGCGTCGCGCGGCCGGTAGGTTCACATGTTCGGATAGTTCGGCCCGCCGCCGCCCTCGGGCGCGACCCAGACGATGTTCTGCGTCGGGTCCTTGATGTCGCAGGTCTTGCAATGCACGCAGTTCTGCGCGTTGATCTGCAGCCGCGGCTTGGTCTCGAGATCGACGAACTCGTAGACGCCGGCCGGGCAGTAGCGGCTTTCCGGCCCGGCATAGATCCCGAGATTTGTTTTTACAGGAACAGAAGCATCCTTCAGCGTCAGGTGCGGAGGCTGATCTTCGTTGTGGTTGGTGTTGGAGAAGGAGAGGTCGGTCAGGCGGTCGAAGGTCAGCACGCCGTCCGGCTTGGGATACGCGATGGGGCGAGCTCTCGACTTCTCGACCAAGGTCTCATGGTCCGCGTGATCGTGCCGAAGGGTCCACGGCGCTCTTCCGCGGAACAGGACCTGGTCGACCCCGACCATCATGGTCCCGAGGTACAGCCCCTTCGACATCCACGGCTTGAAATTGCGCGCGCGGTGGAGCTCCTCATGGAGCCAGCTCGCGCGGAACGACTCGGGATAGGACTGCAGTTCGTCGCCTTCGCGCCCTTCCTTGAGGGCGGGCACCGCGGCTTCGGCGGCGAGCATGCCGGATTTGATTGCCGCGTGGCTGCCCTTGATGCGCGACGCGTTGAGGAAGCCGGCTTCGTCGCCGATCAGCGCTCCGCCGGGGAAGACGAGCTTCGGCAGGGACTGCAGTCCGCCGGCGGCTATTGCCCGCGCGCCATACGCGATCCGCCTGCCGCCTTCGAGGAACGCCCGGATCGCCGCATGCGTCTTGAATCGCTGGAACTCCTCGTAGGGAGAAAGGTAGGGGTTGGAATAGCCGAGCCCGACGACGAAGCCGACCGAGACCTGGTTCGCGTCCTGGTGGTAGAGGAACGAGCCGCCGTACGTGTCGGCGTCGAGCGGCCAGCCCGCGGTGTGCACCACGAGCCCCGCCTGGTGCCTTTGCGGCTTTACCTCCCACAGCTCCTTCAGCCCGAGGCCGTGCACCTGGGGAGTCGTCCGGAGCCGGAATCTTCCTTCGAGCTGCCGCCCGAGCTGACCGCGGCAGCCTTCGGCGAAGAACGTGTATTTGCCGTGCAGCTCCATCCCGGGCTGGTAGGAGGCCGTCTTCTCGCCGTTCTTGCCGATTCCCACGTCGCCGGTGGCGACGCCCTTGACTTTGTCGCCTTCGAAAAGGAGCTCGGTCGCGGCGAAGCCCGGAAAGATTTCGACCCCGCAAGCCTCCGCCTGCGCGCCGAGCCAGCGGCAGAAGGCGCCCAGGCTGATCACGTAGTTGCCGTGGTTGCGGAAACACTCGGGGAGCAGGAACGCCGGCGTTTTCAGCGCGGAATTCCGGGTAAGAAAGAGAAAGCGGTCCTCGGTGACCGGGACGTGGAGCGGCGCGCCCTTTTCTTTCCAGTCGGGGATCAGCTCGGCGATGGCGCGCGGGTCCATCACCGCGCCCGAGAGGATGTGGGCGCCGATCTCGGAGCCCTTCTCGAGCACGCACACCGAGGTGTCGGGCGAGAGCTGCTTCACGCGGATCGCGGCGGCGGGGCCGGCGGGCCCGCCGCCGACGACGACCACGTCGTACTGCATCGATTCGCGGCTCATCGCGCGCAATTATAATCAGTCACCCATGAGCGAACGAAAGCTGGTGCACGTAGAGCGCATTGCTATCCGCTGGGGCGACATGGACGCGATGGGACACGTGAACAATACGGTCTATTTCCGCTACATGGAGCAGGCGCGCATCGGCTGGTTCGACGCGCTGGTGCCGCGCGGCGAGGCGTGGAAGGCGACCGGCGTCGTCATCGCCAATGCGTCCTGCAATTTCAAGCGCCCGATCAACTACCCGGGCACGGTGGAGGTCCGCCTTTCCATCGGATCCCCCGGCGGCTCCAGCGTTCCGACGTTCTATGAGCTGAGAGTGGAAGACGAGCTCTACGCTGACGGCGAGGCCACCGTAGTCTTCATCGACATGGAAAAGCAGAAGCCGATCCGCATTCCGCAGGACATCCGAGAGGCACTCCAATGAAGAAGGTTTATCCCGACGCCGCGGCGGCCCTGAAGGGGCTGCTGCGCGACAACATGACCATCGCCGCCGGCGGATTCGGCCTGTGCGGCATCCCCGAGAATTTCATCGCCGCGCTGCGCGACAGCGCGGTGAAGGGCCTCACCATCGTCGGCAACAACGCCGGGGTGGACGATTTCGGCATGGGCCTGCTGCTCAAGACCCGCCAGGTGAAGAAGGTGATCGCCTCGTACGTCGGCGAGAACAAGGAGTTCGAGCGCCAGGTGCTTGCCGGCGAGCTCGACCTGCAGCTCACGCCGCAAGGCACGCTCGCCGAAAAGCTGCGCGCCGGCGGCGCCGGCATTCCCGGCTTCTACACGCGCACCGCTGCGGGCACCAAGCTCGCCGACGGCAAGGACACCAGGGTCTTCGACGGCAAGGAGTACGTGCTCGAAGAGGGCATCCGCGCCGACCTCTCGATGGTCAAGGCGTGGAAGGGCGACAAGTCCGGCAATCTCGTCTATCGCAAGACCTCGCGCAACTTCAACCCGATGATCGCGACCTGCGGCAAGGTCACGGTGGCCGAGGTCGAGGAGCTGGTCGAGGTCGGCAGCCTCGACCCGGACCAGATCCACACGCCGGGCATCTACGTCGACCGGATCATCCAGGGCTCGCGCTACGAGAAGCGCATCGAGTTCCGCACGCTCGCAGGCGCCACCGGCAAGAAGGACTCGCCGATCCGCGAGCTGATGGCGAAGCGCGCCGCGCAGGAGCTGCGCGACGGCTACTACGTGAACCTCGGCATCGGCATCCCGACCCTGGTCGCGAACTACATTCCCGACAACATCGACGTCACCCTGCAATCGGAGAACGGCCTGCTCGGCATCGGCCCGTTCCCGCAGGAGGGCGAAGTCGACCCGGACCTCATCAACGCCGGCAAGCAGACGGTGACGACCATCCCGGGCTCGAGCTTCTTCTCGAGCTCCGACTCCTTCGCCATGATCCGCGGCGGGCACGTGGACATTTCGATCCTCGGCGGCCTCGAGGTGGCGGAAAACGGCGACCTCGCGAACTGGATGGTGCCCGGCAAGATGGTGAAGGGTCCCGGCGGCGCGATGGACCTCGTCTCGGGCGTGAAGCGGGTCGTGGTGCTGATGGAGCACACCTCCAAGGACGGCGCCTCCAAGGTCCTGAAGCGCTGCTCGCTGCCGATCACCGGCAAGGGCGTGGTCAACATGATCATCACCGACCTGTGCGTGTTCGAGGTAGTGCCGGCCGAGGGCCTGGTGCTGAAGGAGCTGCATCCAGGCGTGACGCTCGAGCAGGTGCGCGCCAAGACGGCGTGCGACTTCTTCAACGGCCTGAAAGGCTAGGCGAGCAGCAGCCTGACGGCGTCGCGGTAGCGGGCGGCCGCCGCCTCTTCGGCGGCGTGGTGCTTCTGCTGCACCACCCAGCGGCCGCCGACCATCACGTCGCGCACCAGGTCCTCCGAGCCCGAGAACACGAGTGCATTGGCCGCGGCCTCGCCGCCGCGGCCGGCGAGGTCGGGATGCTCGCCGTCGAGCACCACGAGGTCGGCGCGCATGCCGGGCGCGAGCGCGCCCATGCGCCGGCCGAGCGCCTGCGCGCCGCCGGCGGCCGCCTCGAGCCACAGCGTGGTCCCGACCGAGGGCTGCTCGTCGGTCGTCACCAGGTTTCGCTTGCGCTTCGAGACGCGCTGCAGGTACTCGAGCAGGCGCAGTTCCTCGGCCGGATTGCGCGAGACATGGCTGTCGCCGCCGATGCCGTAGCGCCCGCCCGCCGCGCGGTAGTCCAGCAATGGGAAGATGCCGTCGCCAAGGTTGCCCTCGGTCGTCGGACACAGCCCCGCCACCGCGCCGCTCCTCGCCAGGCCCTGGATCTCCTGCTGCACCAGGTGCGTCGCGTGCACGATGCACCAGCGCCGGTCCACCGGCATGTTGGCGAGCAGCCATTGCACCGGGCGCGCGCCGAGCATCGCGACGCAGTCGTCGACCTCGCGCGTCTGCTCCGCGGCGTGGATGTGGATCGGGGCGTCGCGCGGGACTCCGGCGACGAGCGCCGCGAGCGCCGCCGGATCGACCGCGCGCAGCGAATGCGGCGCGACCCCGATCCTGACCTCGGGCGTTGCGCGCGCCGCGAGGCCCGCATAGGCCTCGAGCACGGCGTCGCTGTCGCGCTGGAACGCCTGCTGGCGCGCCTGCAAGGGCCGCTCGCCGAAGCCCGACCAGCGATACACCGACGGCATGAGCGTGATGGCGATGCCGGCCTCGCGCGCGGCATCGAGATGCGCCTGCAGCATCCCGTCGGGGCGGTGAACGTAGTGAAACTCGGCGACCGCGGTGTAGCCGTGGCGCAGAAGGTCGATGTAGAGGAAATGCGCGACGACCTGCGCCTGGTCGGGCGTGAGGCGCTCGACGAAGCGGTACATGAGCTCGCGCCAGGTCCAGAAGTCGTCCTCGGCGGCGCCGCGCAGCTCGGTGAGTCCGGCCATCGCGCGCTGGAACGCGTGCGAGTGCAGGTTCGCCATTCCGGGAAGCACCGGACCGGCGAGCGGCTGCGGACCGCTCGCCCCGGTCTCGACCGCGACGATCTCGCCCTGGTCGACCGACACCAGCACGTCCTTGGCCCAGCCGCCGGGGAGGAGGGCGTCGCGGGCGAGGTAGCGTTCCACGCCGCTATGATAGCGAGATGCACGATGCCGCCTGGCTCAACGCGAATCTGGCCACCATGGTGTCGGGTTACGGGATTCAGGCCGACGGCGTCATCGCGGTCTCCGATGGCAAGATCGACTGGGTCGGACCGCGCCGCGAGTGGCGCGGAAGCGCGCGCGAGGAGCACGACGCGCGCGGCGCCTGGATCACGCCCGGGCTCGTCGACTGCCATACTCATCTCGTCTACGCCGGAAACCGCGCCCACGAGTTCGAGCTGCGCCTGAAGGGCGCGAGCTACGAGGAGATCGCACGCGCGGGCGGCGGCATCGTTTCGACCGTCAAGGCGACCCGCGCGGCCTCGGAAGACGAGCTATTAGCAGTCTCAAGAAAGAGGCTTCGGTCGTGGCTCGATGAGGGGAATACCGTAGTCGAGATCAAGTCGGGCTACGGCCTCGACCGCGACACCGAGCTGCGCATGCTGCGCGTGGCACGCCGGCTCGGCGAAGAAGTGACGGTCAAGACCACGTTTCTAGGCGCGCACGCTCTGCCGCCGGAATACGCGGGCCGCGGCGACGACTACATCGATTTCGTGTGCGACGAGGTGCTTCCCGCCGCGGCAAAAGAGGGCCTCGCCGACGCGGTGGACGCCTTCTGCGAGCGCATCGCCTTCGATGTTCCCCAGACCAAAAGAGTGTTCCAGAAGGCAAGAGCATTGGGCCTGCCGGTGAAGCTCCACGCCGATCAGCTTTCCGATTCAGGAGGCGCCGCGCTGGCTGCGAGTTTCCGCGCGTTGTCGGCAGATCACGTGGAATACTCGAGCGAGGCAGGGGTAGAAGCGATGAAAAGGGAGGGTACCGTCGCAGTGTTGTTGCCGGGCGCGTTCTACTTCCTCAGGGAGACGCGGCTACCGCCGATCGACGCGTTGAGAAGAAAAGGCGTTCCGATCGCGCTCGCCACCGATCACAACCCGGGGACTTCGCCGGTGTCCTCGCCGCTCGCGATCCTGAACACGGCGTGCACGCTCTTTCGCCTCACGCCCGAGGAGGCGCTCGCGGGCATGACGCGGCACGCGGCGCGCGCGCTCGGCCTGCAGGCGAGCCACGGGACGCTCGAGCCGGGAAAGAACGCGGACCTTGCCCTTTGGGACATCGGCGCCCCGGCCGAGCTCGCCTATGTGCTCGGCGCTAACCCGTGCGTCGGCCGTGTCCGAGGCGGCAAAACTCCTCGATGAACGCGCGCAGCTGCGGACGGAGCCTTTTTGCAAGGGAATCGTTGAAGCGGAAGGGCGGCGACTCCTCCATGTAAGTCGCCTCGGACAGCTCGAGCTGCACCGCGTGCACTCCCTTGGCCGGGTCGCCGTATGTGCGCGTGATGTAGCCGCCCTTGAAGCGGCCATTCAGGACAGCACCGTAGCCCGACACTTTCTGCATCAGGCCTTCGCCGATTCCGCTGCCGCACGAGCGGCCGTCCGCGGTGCCGAGGTTGAGCTCGGTCAGCTTGCCGGAGAAGAAGCGCGGCACCTCGGAGAAGATCGAGTGCGCGTCCCAGAGGAGGGCGTAGCCGTGTCTGCTCTTGATCTGGTTTAGCTCCTGCGCAAGCTTCGCGTGGTAAGGCTTCCATCGGCTCACGACGCGCTCCGCGATCTCGCCTGCGTCGGGTTCCTGCCCGGGGAGGTAGAGCGGCCTCTTGTGGAACGTATCCAACGGCACGAGCGGCGTCGTGTCCTGGCCGGGATAGAGGTTGGCGTTGTCCGGCGGACGGTTGAGGTCGACGACGTAGCGCGAATGCGTCGCGACGAGCACCGAGGCGCCGAGCTCATCGAGGAAGTCGTACAGGCGCTCGAGGTGCCAGTCGGTATCCGGCAGCAGCCTGGCTTCAGCCGTCATTCGCCGCAGAAGTGGCTCGGGGACGTGAGTGCCGGTGTGCGGCATCGACACGAGGAGCGGCGTTCGGCCGGCGCTGAACTTGAACGGCGCCATCAGCGCGAGGGCAGGAGCCCGGGGACGAAGCTGTGGAACTCGCCCGACTCCACCAGCGACTGCACCGCGGTGATGTCGGGCGCGAAGTAGCGGTCGTGATCGTAGAACGCGACTTTCGAGCGCACCAGGCGATGGGCTTCCTGCAGCGCCGCGCTGGTCTTGAGCGGAGCGCGGAAGTCGATGCCCTGCGCCGCCGCGAGGAGCTCGATCGCCACGATGCCTGCGCTGTTCGCCGCCATGTCGGAGAGGCGCCGCGCGGCGAAGGTGGCCATGCTGACGTGGTCCTCCTGGTTGGCGGAGGTAGGCAGGCTGTCGACGCTCGCCGGGTGCGCGAGCGACTTGTTCTCGCTCGCGAGCGCGGCCGCGGTGACCTGCGCGATCATGAATCCGGAGTTGACCCCGCCGTGCTCGACCAGGAACGGCGGCAGCCCGGAAAGCGTTGGGTCGATGAGGAGCGCCACGCGCCGCTCCGAGAGCGCGCCGACCTCGGCGATCACGAGCGCGAGCGCGTCGGCGGCGAGCGCCACCGGCTCGGCGTGGAAGTTGCCGCCGGAGAGGATCTCGTCGCCGAACACGAGCGGATTGTCGGTCACGGCAGCGGCCTCGCGCTCGAACACGCCGGCGGCGTAGCGCATCTGGTCGAGGCAGGCGCCCATCACCTGCGGCTGGCAGCGCAGGCTGTAGGGATCCTGCACCCGCGGATCGTTCTCGAGGTGCGAGCGGCGGATCTCGCTTCCCTTCAGGAGCTCGGCGTAGAAGCGCGCCACTTCCTGCTGGCCGGGCTGGCCGCGCAGCGCGTGGATGCGCGCATCGAAGGGCGTGTCGCTTCCCGCGGCGGCGTCGACCGAGAGGCTGCCCGCGACGAGCGCCGCGGCGAACACGTCCTCCGCGGCGAAGAGCCCGGTGAGCGCGAGCGCGGTGGAGACTTGCGTGCCGTTCAGCAGCGCGAGCCCCTCCTTGGGCGCGAGCTTGATCGGCTTCAACTTTTCGTTTTTCAGCGCGCTCGCCGCCGGCACCCGCACCCCGTGAACGCGCACGTCCCCGAGCCCGAGCAGCGCGAGCGACAGGTGCGCGAGCGGCGCGAGATCGCCCGAGGCGCCGACCGATCCCTTGGAAGGGATGCATGGATAAATGCCCCTGTTGTAGAGCTGCAGCAGGAGCTCGATCAGCTCCGGGCGCACGCCGGAATGGCCCGAGGCGAGCGAGATGACTTTGAGGGAAAGGATAAGCCGCACGGTGGCGTCGTCGAGGAGCGGGCCGGTGCCGGCGGCGTGCGAGAGCACGATGTTGAGCTGCAGCTGCTCGAGATCCTCGGCCGGGATGCGCGTCTGCGACAGGCGGCCGAACCCGGTGTTGATGCCGTACGCGGGCTTGCCCGAGGCGACGATGCTCTCGACGGTGGAAAGCGCCGCGCGCACGTTGGCGAGCGCTGCAGGGTCCAGCTCGAGCGGCGGCGCGTCGCGCGCGATCGAGCGCAGCTCCCGCAGCGTTGGATTTTTCTTGCCGAGGCGCATTTACTCCAGGAACGGCAGGTCGAGGCCCTGGGCGCGCGCGCAGGCGATGGCCTCTTCGTAGCCCGCGTCCGCGTGGCGCATGACGCCGCTCGCGGGATCGTTCCACAGCACGCGCTCGATGCGCCGCGCCGCGGCGTCGGTGCCATCGCACACGATCACCATGCCCGCGTGCTGCGAGTAGCCCATGCCGACGCCGCCGCCGTGATGGAACGAGACCCACGTTGCGCCCGAAGAGGTATTCAACATGAGATTGAGCAAAGGCCAATCCGAGACTGCGTCGCTGCCGTCGCGCATGCCCTCGGTCTCGCGGTTGGGGCTCGCCACCGAGCCCGCGTCGAGGTGGTCGCGCCCGATCACGATCGGTGCCTTGAGCTCGCCGCTCCTCACCATCTCGTTGAAGGCGAGGCCGGCGAGGTGGCGCTGCCCCAGCCCGAGCCAGCAGATGCGCGCCGGCAGGCCCTGGAAATGGATCCTGGCTCTTGCCAACGCAAGCCATCGCTGCAGTCCCGCATCTTCGGGAAACAATTGAAGCACCTTGGCATCGGTCTTCGCGATGTCCTCGGGGTCGCCCGACAGCGCGACCCAGCGGAACGGCCCCTTGCCGGCGCAGAACATCGGCCGGATGTACGCCGGAACGAAACCCGGATAGTCGAAGGCGTTGGCAATGCCGGCGTCCTTCGCTTCCTGGCGGATGTTGTTCCCATAGTCGACGCAGGGGATGCCCATCGCCTTGAAGCCGAGGATCGCCTGCACGTGGCCGGCGATCGACTCGCGCGCCGAGAGCGCCACTTCTTCCGGGTCCTTCTTGCGCACGTCCTTCCAGCGCTGCAGCGACCAGTGCTCGGGCAGGTAGCCGTTGGCGGGATCATGCGCGGAGGTCTGGTCGGTTACCAGGGCGGGCTTGAACTCGCTGGCCTTCGCTTTCTTCAGGAATTGCGGCACCAGCTCCGCCGCGTTGCCGTGGAGACCGACAGAAATCGCTTTTTTGCTTTTTTCCAGTATTGCTTTGGCCTCGTCGATGGTTCGAGCCTGCGCGTCGAGGTAGCCCGACTTCAGGCGCATCTCGATGCGGCTCGGGTCGCATTCGATAGCGATCATCGAAGCGCCCGCCATCGTGGCCGCGAGCGGCTGCGCGCCGCCCATGCCGCCGAGCCCGGCGGTGAGGATCCATTTTCCCGACCAGCTTCCGCCGTAGTGCTGGCGGCCCGCTTCCGCGAAGGTCTCGTAGGTGCCCTGCACGATGCCCTGGCTGCCGATGTAGATCCACGAGCCCGCAGTCATCTGGCCGTACATCATGAGGCCCTTGCGGTCGAGCTCGTTGAAGTGCTCCCAGTCGGCCCACTTCGGCACCAGGTTGGAGTTCGCGATCAGCACCCGCGGTGCGTCGGGGTGCGTCCTGAACACACCGACCGGCTTGCCGGACTGCACGAGCAGGGTTTCATCGGTTTGAAGCTCACGCAAGCTCTTCGTGATCCGGTCAAAACACTCCCAATTGCGCGCCGCCTTGCCGATGCCGCCGTAGACCACCAGGTCCTCGGGCCGCTCGGCGACCTCGGGGTCGAGGTTGTTCATCAGCATCCGCAGCGGCGCCTCGGTGAGCCAGCTTCGGGCGGAGAGGCTTCCGCCGCGGGGGGCGCGCACGACGCGTGGGCCTGAAGGGGTCATAGGAGAATTTTTACTTTATTACAAACTGCATACCAACATGGCTATTCCAGCTTCAACCCCTCATTGCTATGGTGAGTGCGTCTCTCCAAGGGGTGGGGAATGCTATCCGGACGTCTGGCGGTACTCGCGGCGGCGCTGATCGCAATGGGAAGCGTCCGTGCGGCACCGATTGCCTACTCCGAGGCCGTCTCCGGCGACCTGCCGACATTCACAATCGCACCAATGGGTGCCCTCGATAGCGGACTGAACACGATTCAAGGACGCACCTGCTTTACCGCCGATGGAAGCTGCCAGTGGGGTGACTTCGATTCATTCCGGTTCACACTGCCGCCGGGCCTCGTCGTCCAGAGCGTCTCGCTTGATTTCACGACGACACTGTTGTCCGGCAGCAGCTGGGCGCGCACCGGCTTCGAGCTGAGAGAGTTCGAGCCCGATCTGCTGCTCGACTCGGATGACTTCAACGTCTTGGGTCCCACCGGCAGCGTTGCGGCATTTGGCAGCGTGTTGCAGTCGATCGACTCGGGGCAGTTCGCAATTGAGCAGCGCAGCCTTGCCCTGACCGGCCCGGGCTGGTTCGCCGACTATACGTGGAGCATCCAGGTGGAGCGGGTTCCAGAACCGTCAAGCCTCGCGCTCGCGGTACTCGGCCTCGCCGGTTTGGGCTTCACCCTCCGCAAGCGCGTAGCCTAGCCGGCGAACGGCGCGGTTACTGCCAAACCTGGCGCGCGACGTCCATCATGACCTCCAGCTTGCGCCATTGCTCGTCCTCGGTGAGAAGGTTGCCGGCGATGCCCGAGGCGAAGCCGCATTGCGGGCTCAACGCGAGCTGCTCGAGCGGCAGAAATCGACTCGCCTCCCCGATCCTCTGGATGAGCTCCTGTGCGCTTTCGACGCGGCCGGTCTTCGTCGTGATGAGGCCGAGGACCACGGTGACGCCTTTCGGCACGAAGCGTAAGGGCTCGAAGCCGCCGGCGCGCGCGGTGTCGTACTCGAGGAGCAGGCGGTCGAAGCGCAGGCCGCCAAAGAGGCGCTCGGCGATCGCGTCGTAGCTGCCTTCGCGGTGCCACATGCTTGCGCGGTTGCCGCGGCACACGTGCAGCCCGAAGCTCGCGCCCTCGAGGCCGGCGATGACGGCGTTGTCGGCCGCCACCGCGCGCGAGAGATTGGCGAGGGGATCGTCGCCGGCCGCGCGCATGCGCTCGAGGGTCGCCGGGTCGACGTAGCCGGTATAGCTCGGCTCGTCGAGCTGGACGTAGCGGCAGCCCTCGCGCAGCAGCTCTTCCACGATCTGGCGCTGGATGCGCACGACGTCGGCGAGGAACTCGCCCGGCTCGCGATAGGGCGAGCCCTTGATGTCGCTCATCTGGGCCACCCGGTCGGGCCCCATCAGCGTGATCTTGGCCGTCGGCTTTTTCACGAACTGGAATTCCTCGAGCGGAAAATTCCGCTTCAGGGAAAGCCGGGCGGTGACGGGCGTGCGAAAGGAGAGGACTGCGTCCTCGCCGCGCGTGAGCGGCGTCTCCCCCGGCGCGCGGTTCTCGGGATTGCGCCGGAAGTTGTCCCAGGAGGTGCGCCACATGTCCCAGCCCTCGACCTCGGAGAAGCTCACCTGCCAGTTGAGGCGGCGGTATTCGCCGTCGGTGATCACCGGCAGGCCGATCGACTCCTGGCGGCGCACCACCTCGGTGATCGCGCGGCTCTGGACCGCACCAAGGTCCTCTCTGGAGAGCTCCTGCCGGGCGAATCGCTGGAAGGCGTCCTTGAGATAGGTGGGGCGCAGCAGGCTTCCGACGTGGTCGACGCGCGTCGCTGGCATGGGCTGGACGATACAATAGTCCCGACCATCAAATTGGTAACCGCTCCGTCAACCGCAGCGGGAACGCAAAGGGGGGTTCATGAGACTGCTAGGACTGATCATGGCGATGCTGCTCGCCTTTCCCGCGGCTGCGCAGGACAAGGTCGTCCTCGGCATGAGCGGATGGACCGGATTCCAGCCGCTGAAGCTCGCCGAGCTCGCCGGGATCTTCAAGAAGAACGGCGTCGACATGGAGATCCGCTTCATCGCGCCGGTGCAGCGCTCGTCCGCGCTCGCCTCGGGCGCGCTCAACGCGGCGGCGACCACGGTCGATCAGCACATCGTCTGGGCCTCGGCCGGGATTCCTTCGGTGCAGGTCGCGCTCATCGACAAGTCGAAGGGCGGCGACGGCCTCGCGGTGCGCAACAACATCAACTCGATCAAGGATCTCAAGGGCAAGTCGGTCAACGTCGACGGGCCCGGCACGGTGCAGCACTTCATGCTCTCGTACATCCTCGAGAAGAACGGCATGTCGATCCAGGACGTGATCCGCTCGACCATGGCCGCGCAGCCCGCGGCACAGGCTTTCGTCGCCGGGCAGGGCGACGCGGCGCTGACCTACGAGCCCTATCTCTCGACCGTGCGCGAGAAGCCCGACGCCGGCAAGATCCTGGTCACCTCGATCGAGTACCCCGTGGTCGTCGACGTGCTCGTGTTCCGCAAGGACTTCATCGAGAAGCACCCGAAGGTCGTCAAGGCCACCGTCGACAGCTTTTTCGAGGCCCTCGACATGCTCAAGCGCGACCCGCTCAGGTCGCACGAGCTGATGGGCAGCAGCGTCAAGCAGTCGGGCGAGGCGTTCGCCAAGTCGGCGGCCTACATCGAATGGCAGGGCCGCGGTGACAACAAGAGCTACTACGCGAAGGAGCACAAGCCCTTCGTCGATTTCGCGGTGCGCGTGCTCAAGTTCAACCGCGTGATCCAGAAGGAACCGAAGGCGCCGGAGATGGTCGACCTGAGGTTTCTGTAGTTGAGGGTCACTTTCTAACCAGGTTGCTCGAGCCTCTCAAGCCCGTCTCGCGCGGCGCGAGGATCGCCCTCGGCGCCGCGTTCTTCGTCGTGTTCTTCGCCGCGTGGGCGCTCGCCACGTTCGGCGGCGCGATCGACGCGATGTTCCTCAAGGATCCGCTGTACACCCTCACGACCGGCGTCACGCTGTTCCGCGAGTTCGGCTTTATCCGCGACGTCGGTATCACCGTATTCCGCGTGGTCGGCGGCTTCGTGCTCGCGGCGCTGGTCGCCGTGCCCCTCGGCATTGCGATGGGCGCGTTCAAGCCGGTCGAGGCGTTCTTCGAGCCCTTCGTCTCGTTCGCGCGCTACCTGCCGGCCTCGGCGTTCATTCCGCTGCTCATCCTCTGGGCGGGGGTGGGCGAGACGCAGAAGCTCCTCGTGATCTTCATCGGCTCGGTGTTCCAGGTGATCCTGATGGTGGCCGTGATCGTGGGCTCGACGCGGCGCGATCTCGTCGAGGCCGCGTACACGCTGGGCGCAGACGCCGGCGGCATCGTGCGACGCGTCATGCTGCCCAACGCCGCGCCGCAGATCGCCGAGACCCTGCGGCTCGTCCTCGGCTGGGCCTGGACCTACGTCATCGTGGCCGAGCTCGTCGGCGCCGAGAGCGGCATCGGCCACATGATCATGGACAGCCAGCGCCTGCTCGACACCGGCCAGATGATCTTCGGCATCGTCTGCATCGGCGTGATCGGGCTGGTGTCGGATCTCCTCTTCAAGTGGGCGAACCAGAGGCTCTGGCCGTGGGCTTTCTGAGGATCGAGGCGGTGAGCCGCGTGTTCCCCGGGGTGCGGGGCGGGGCGCCGACGCGCGCGCTCGAGCGCACCGACCTCGAAGTGCAGGACAACGACTTCATCTGCATCCTCGGGCCTTCGGGCTGCGGCAAGTCGACGCTGCTTCGCATCGTCGCCGGCCTGGATCGGCCGACCACCGGCCGGGTGCTGCTCGACGGCCAGGCGGTCGAGCGCGCCGGCCCCGACCGCGGCATGGTGTTCCAGTCGTACACGCTTTTCCCCTGGTTGAGCGTGAAGGAGAACATCCTGTTCGGTTCGCGTTCCACGGAGGCAAAGGCCGCTGCCCTGATTGAAAAAATCGGGCTGCGAGGCTTCGAGAACCACTACCCCAAGATGCTCTCCGGCGGCATGCAGCAGCGCACCGCGCTCGCCCGGGCGCTCGCCAACGATCCGAAGATCCTGCTGCTCGACGAGCCCTTCGGCGCGCTCGACAACCAGACGCGCGCGCTGATGCAGGAGCTCCTCCTCGGGATCTGGGAGGCCGACCGCAAGACCGTCCTTTTCGTCACCCACGACATCGACGAGGCGATCTTCATGGCGAACCGCGTCGCGGTGATGTCGGCGCGGCCGGGGCGGATCAAGTGCGAAGTACGCATCGCGCTGCCGCACCCGCGCCACTACACGATGAAGACGTCGCCGGAATTCTCGGCCTACAAGGCGCAGCTCACCGAGGAGATCCGGGTCGAGGCGATGAAGACCGCCGAAATGGCGCCGGCGTAGGAGCGGTCTTGCCGCTAGTACGCGTCAAACATCGGATCCTCTTCCATGCCCGTAGCGTCCGCGAGAATATTCGCGTACACGGCAAGCCCGGCCATGCTGATGATCTCCACGATCTCCTTGTTTTCGAGACCGTGCTTCCGCAGTTTGGCGTAGTCCGTCTCCGCCAGGGATTGAGGGTCGCGAGAACACTTGAGGGCAAACAAGATCATCTCGCGGAGCTTCTTGTCGGGAATAGCGTTCACGTCCACGGCTGCCAGCTTGATCCAGTCGGGATTGACGCTCAGCATTCGGCAGCAGGCAATGTGCGCTGCCGTGCAATAGCGGCACTTGCGTTCAGAGGAGATCGCCACGAACATCATTTCTTTTATCCAGCGCGGCAGCTCGCCGGACACCAGCACACTACGAACCAGATCCCAGGTACCGCGGGCGACCGTGGGCGAATGTCCCTGCGTCATGATGAAGTTGGGCGCGGACGAAAACCGCATCTGGGTGTAGAACTCCTCGTATACGGCCAGGGAATCGGTTGAAGCCTCTATGGTCGAGCAGACTGGGATATGCGGCATGGCTTGCACCTGAACGGCGAGGTCACTCACCGTAGCCTCTGACGTCATCGGCATCGGTGCGCTGGCGCACACCAAGGCAGAGCGCATGACGAGGCAAAACCAAGGCGGTTTGCAAACTGCCGCCCAATCGGCCTATATCCAATTCCGGACTATCCGCATAAAGTGTCCGTGTTGCCGGTCTGCTCTCACGAGTTTCGGCTTGGCGACTGAAGGCCCGAGCCCTCAAAAGCCCGGGCCTTTTTACGTCCGCCTTCCGGGGCGCAATGTTTGTCCTGCGCTATTCCGGCGCGTCCTGTAAACTGGCAGTCCATGGCAACCCCATGGTCCCGCCCAAGCTCCCAACCTGTTGATTGTGCTCGGAATGTACGTAGGAGAGGAGTCTTTCCCCTTATCCGATTACACGCGCTAGGTCGATGACCAAGTATGTCTTCGTAACCGGTGGTGTAGTTTCCTCGCTGGGGAAAGGCATCGCCGCTGCCTCCCTCGCCGCGATCCTCGAGTCGCGCAGCATCCGCGTCACCAACATCAAGCTCGACCCCTACATCAACGTCGACCCGGGCACCATGAGCCCGTTCCAGCACGGAGAGGTGTTCGTCACCGAGGATGGCGCCGAGACCGACCTCGACCTCGGGCACTACGAGCGCTTCCAGAGCTCGAAGATGCGCCGTCACAACAACTTCACCACCGGCCAGATCTACGAGTCGGTGATCAAGAAGGAGCGCCGCGGCGACTACCTCGGCGGCACGGTGCAGGTGATCCCGCACATCACCGACGAGATCAAGTCGTTCATCAAGC
>Ga0105243_10000571_pt1 | contig 37133 bp, 36 predicted proteins | sample KBSM34metaG_FD_81525 | JGI IMG/M metagenome (GOLD analysis project Ga0105243, IMG submission 81525) | Miscanthus rhizosphere microbial communities from Kellogg Biological Station, Michigan, USA - KBS M3-4 metaG | ecosystem: Host-associated > Plants > Roots > Rhizosphere > Soil | place... | reverse complement strand
GACAACAAGCTGTACGGCACCCTCGGCATGCTCCGACCCACCAAGGCATCGCACCCGGGCATGCAGATCGCCGTCGGGGGCTGCCTGGCTCAGAAGGACCGCGAGACCGTGGTCAAGAAGGCGCCCTGGGTGGACGTGGTGTTCGGCACCCACAACATCGGCTCGCTGCCCACCCTGCTCGACCGGGCCAGGCACAACCAGAGGGCCGAGGTGGAGATCCTCGAGTCGCTCGAGGCCTTCCCCTCCACCCTGCCCGCCAAGCGGGAGTCCGCCTACGCGGGCTGGGTGTCCATCTCGGTCGGCTGCAACAACACCTGCACGTTCTGCATCGTGCCCGCGCTTCGCGGCAAGGAGGTGGACCGCCGTCCCGGCGACATCCTCGCCGAGGTGCAGGCCCTGGTCGACGAGGGTGTCCTCGAGGTCACCCTGCTCGGCCAGAACGTCAACTCCTACGGCGTCTCCTTCGCCGACCCCGAGGTCCCCCGGGATCGGGGCGCCTTCGCCGCCCTGCTCAGCGCCTGCGGGAACATCGAGGGTCTGGAGCGGGTCCGCTTCACCTCCCCGCACCCCGCCGAGTTCACCGACGACGTGATCGAGGCGATGGCCACCACCCCCAACGTGTGCCCCCAGCTGCACATGCCGCTGCAGTCCGGCTCCGACCGCGTGCTCAAGGCGATGCGCCGCTCCTACCGCATGACCAAGTTCCTCGGCATCATCGAGAAGGTCCGGGCGGCCATGCCGCACGCCGCGATCACCACCGACATCATCGTGGGCTTCCCCGGGGAGACCGAGGAGGACTTCCAGGAGACCCTCGACGTGGTCCGGAAGGCCCGCTTCACCAGCGCCTTCACCTTCCAGTACTCCAAGCGTCCCGGTACCCCCGCCGCCGAGATGGAGGGCCAGCTGTCGAAGGCGGTCGTCCAGGAACGGTACGAGCGGCTGATCGCGCTGCAGGAGCAGATCACCCTCGAGGAGAACCAGAAGCTGCTCGGCGCCGAGGTCGAGCTGCTCGTCGCCGCGGGCGAGGGCCGCAAGAACGAGGCGACCCAGCGGATGAGCGGGCGCGCCCGCGACGGCCGGCTGGTGCACTTCCGCCCGGAGGGCAGGCTCGACGGCGTCATCCGCCCCGGCGACGTGATCACCGCGACGATCACCGGCGCCGCCCCGCACCACCTGATCGCCGACGGCCCGGTGCTCAGCCACCGCCGCACCAGGGCGGGCGACTCGCACGAACGTGGCATCACCCCCAAGACGCCGCCCATCGGCGTGGGGCTGGGCCTACCGCAGATCGGCGCGCCCGCGCCGCTGCCCACCGCAACCGGATGTGGAGCATGAGCAAAGACGCGCACGAGGACCCCATCGAGCAGTACCGCAAGGACATCGACGCGGCCGAGCGGAAGGTCGCCGGGGAGATCGACCCCGGGATGCGCGCTGTCGTCGTCGCGGTGGCCGTGCTGGTGCTCCTGCTCTCGTTCATGCTGCCCCACGCCGGGTCCGCGAACGGGTGGGACGTGCTCGCGGGCGACGACACCGCCATCGCCGAGTCGATCGCGCTGCCGTCCCGCATATTCGTGTGGCTCGCCATGGTGTTCGGCGTCGGGGTGAGCGTGCTTGCTCTGGTCACCCGCCGCTGGGCGCTGGCCTGGATCGCGTCGGCCGGCTGCGCGGTGGCCTTCGTGTTCGGCATGCTGGCCATCTGGTCGCGGCAGACGCTGCCCCCGACCAGCACGGGCGGCGGGCCCGGCATCGGCCTGATCCTCGGCTGGATCGCGGTGCTGGTGCTGACCTTCCACTGGCTCAAGGTGGTCTGGAGCCGCACCTCGCTGCAGCTGGCCGCGGAGCAGGAACGCAGGCAGAAGACGGCCGAGGCAGAGCAGCGGACGATCTGGGGCGACCAGAAGGATTGACCGGCCCGACCGGATTCGTCCGGCGCGGCGCCGTGGCTGCCGTCATGCTGGGTCGGTGCGCAGTCACCATCACGATGTAGTCGCCGCGGACCGCGCCATGAGCGCCGTGCCGCCTGGGGCCGGTGCCGCCGCCATGGCGACCGGGATCGTGTCGGTCGCGCTGCACCTGGCCGACATCGAGTGGTTCTCCAGGATCTGGCTGGTCATCGGGGCCGGCATCTGGGCGGTGCTCGTCGGCGTCTTCCTCACGCGACTGGTCGGGGACCGGGCCCGCTGGGTGGCGGAGGCCGACACCCCGGCAGCCCTGACGGCGGTCGCGGCGACCACGGTCCTCGGCACCCGGGTCGCCCCGCTCGGCTGGGACGCGATCGCGGTGCTCGCGCTGTGCCTGGCCGCTCTCGTCTGGGCGGTGTTGATGCCCGCCGTGATCGGGCACTGGACCGGACCGACCGTCGGGGCGCACTTCCTGCTGTGCGTGGCGACGCAGGGACTGGTGGTCCTCGGCGCGACCCTCGCGGTGGCGCTCCCGGCGTCCTGGCTCACCCCGGTGGCGGCGGCGACCTTCGTCCTCGGACTGATCGCGTACCTCGTGGTGCTCTCGCGGTTCTCGTTCGCGCAGTTCAAGACCGGCGCGGGTGACCACTGGGTGTGCGCGGGTGGACTGGCCATCAGCGCGCTCGCGGCGGGCAAGCTCATCGTCGCGATGGACGCGGCCGGCTGGAATGGCTGGCCGCACACCGTGATCCGGGTCGCCGCGGCGGTGATCCTGGCCCTGGACCTCGCCGGGTACGTGGCGCTGGTGATCTGTGAGGTGCGGTGGCCGCGCCTGGGATTCGACGTGCGGCGCTGGTCAACCGCGTTTCCGATGGGGATGACCGCCGCGGCCACGATCACGGTCGCCGACGCGATCGGAGCGCCCTGGCTCAGATCGATCGGGCTGGTGCTGATCTGGCCCGCGGCGGTGGTGTGCGTGATCCTGCTGGTGGCCTCGGCCGGGCACCTGGTGTCCGCGGGATCCGCGGACACCAGCGCCGGCTAGAGCCCGTTGACCGCGCCCTCGGCGGCCTCGGCCCACTCGCGCCACTGCTGTGCCTGGGCGAGGGCCTTCTCCGCGTCCTTGGTCTTGCCCGCGGCGGTCGCCTTCGCGGCCTGGTCCTCGAACTGCGCGACCCGCTCGCGGAACTGCGCGGCCCTGGCCATGGCCTCGGGATCGGTCCGGCGCCACTGGGAATCGACGGCGTCGCGGACCTTCTTCTCGATCGCGCGCAGCTTGCCCTCGAGATCGTGCATGCGCTCGCGCGGCACCTTCCCGATGGCGTCCCACTTGTCCTGCAGGTCCCGCAGCGCGGCGCGGGCGGCCTCGAGGTCCTTCTCGGGATTGATGTCGCCGAACTCGCGCAGCAACGCCTCCTTCGCGGTGGCGTTCTCGTCGAACTCGGCGTCGCGCTCGGACGCCGCGGCGTTGCGGGCTGCGAAGAACACGTCCTGGGCGCCCTTGAACCGCTTCCACAGGGCGTCGTCGGCGTCGCGCGGCGCCCGGCCCGCGGCCTTCCACTCGGTGAGCAGATCGCGGAAGGCGGCGGCCGTCGGGCCCCAATCGGTGGAGTCGGACAGCGCCTCGGCGCGGACCACGAGCTCCTCCTTGACGACCTTCGCGGAGGCACGGTCGCGGTCGAGTTCCGCGAAATGCGCGCCGCGACGCCGGTTGAACGCCTCCCTGGCCTTCGAGTACCGCTTCCAGAGCGCGTCGTCGATCTTGCGGTCCACGCCGCGGATCGTCTTCCACTCGTCGAGGATCTCGCGCAGCCGATCGCCCGCGGCCTTCCACTGGGTGGACTCGGCGCCGATCTGCTCGGCCTCAGCGGCGAGCTCCTCCTTGCGGTGGGTGTGCTCCTCCCGCTCGTGCTCGCGTTCGACCTTCGCGGCCGCCGCGGCCTGATCGGATTCGGCGACGATCACGTCCAGCCTGCGGGCGAGCGCATCGATGTCGCCGATCACCGAGGCCGTCGGCAGCGACTCCGCGAGCGCGACGGCGGCGGCCTTGGTCTTCTTCGCGTCGCCGGCGCCCGAGGCGAGCCGGGCCTCCAGCAATCCGACCTCGGTGGCAAGGTCGTCGTATCGGCGACCGAAGTGGGCAAGGCCCTCGGCCGCGTCACCGGCCTGCCAGGAACCGATCTGGCGCTCGCCGTCGGTGGTCTTGACCCAGGCGGTGCCGTCCTCGTCCACCCGGCCGAAGAGGCTCGGGTCGCTCGGCGGAGCCAGGGTGGGCGGGTGCGCCACGGCGGGGGCGGCGGCCGACGGCTTGATCGCGCCGGGCTTGGGGGCGCCGGGCTTGGGCGCTCCTGGCTTCGGGGCGCCTGGCTTGGGTGCGCTGCTGTCGGTCATGACTCCTCATCTCTGCCGCGCGTCACGGCTGCCGTTGCGTCGTAGGTCTCAGTGCCACTCGTACATGTGGGTTCCATTCAACCCGCTGCACGTGGCCAGGACTATTGAAACAGGTCAGACCCCGAAGTCGGGGATTCCGCCGTCGACTACCGTGGCCCAGTGTGTTCACCGCCGCGGCTCTCATCCCCTCGCCACCCCTGCTGATACCCGAGTTGGCGGGCGGCGCGGCGACCGAGACGGACGAGCTGCGACTGGCCTCGAAGCACGTGGCCGCGCGGCTCGGCGCGCTCGCGACCCGCTGGACCGCGATCGGCGTCGGACGCACCGAATGCGAGATCCCGGCGACCGCGGCGGGCACCTTCCGCGGCTACGGGGCGGACGTGCGCGTCGCGCTGTCGCCCGCCGCCGCGGGCCTGGACCCGGAGCTGCCGCTGGCCGCGTTGATGGCCGGCTGGCTGCGAGCCGCGGCGCCCGCCGAGACCGTCGTGGACGCGATCATCGTGGCCGAGGACACCTCGCCGGTGTACTGCGCCGAACTCGGCGCCCGGCTGCGTGATCGCCTCGAGGCCGACCCCCGACCCCACGGCGTGCTGGTGGTAGCCGACGGCGCCCGGACGCTCACGGCCAAGGCGCCGGGCTCGTTCGACGAGCGGGCGCCCGAGGCGCAGGCCGAGCTGGACCGGGCACTGGACTCCGGCGACGCCGAGTACCTGGCGGAACTCGATCCGGTGGTCTGCCTCGACATCGGGATCGAGGGGCGCGCGGCCTGGCAGGTGCTGGCCGGGCTGTTCAGGGGCGCTCCGAGCGAGTGCCGGACCTACTACCGGGGCGCGCCGTTCGGCGTCGGCTACCACGTGGGCATGTGGTTGCCGTGAGCGAGCGCACACCCGTACCGGTCGCGGTGGTCGGCCCGACCGCGACCGGGAAGTCGGACCTCGGACTCGACCTCGCGGAGCGGCTCGGCGGTGAGATCGTCAACATCGACGCGATGCAGCAGTACCGCGGCATGGACATCGGGACCGCCAAGCTGCCACCGGATCAGCGCCGCGGCATCCCGCACCACCAGCTCGACGTGCTCGACGTCACGGAGACGGCCACCGTCGCGAACTACCAGAGTTCGGCGAGGGCGGACGTGGAGGAGATCGCAGCCCGCGGTGCGGTGCCTATCATCGTCGGCGGCTCGATGATGTACGTGCAGTCCCTGCTCGACGACTGGTCGTTCCCCGCAACCGATCCCACCGTGCGGGCACGCTGGGAGGCCGTGCTGGCCGAGCGCGGGGTGGCGGGGGTGCACGCGGAACTCCTCAAGGCGGACCCCGAGGCCGCCGCGACGATCCTGCCGACCGACGGCAGGCGGATGGTCCGGGCCCTCGAGGTCGTCGAGCTCACCGGCAGGCCGTTCGCGGCCTCCGCACCGGCCATCGGCGAACCGCGTTGGGGGACGGTTATTCTCGGTGTGGATCGCGACACCGCGGAGCTCGACGAACGAATCGGGTTGCGCACCCGGTTGATGTTCGACGGCGGTCTCGTCGAGGAGGTTCTCGGCCTCATCGAGGTGGGACTGCGCGAGGGTGTGACGGCCCCGCGGGCCATCGGCTACGCCCAGGTGCTGGCCGCCCTCGACGGCGACTACGACATGGACGAGGCCAGGGAGCGGACCCTGATCGGGACCAGGCGGTACGTCCGCAGGCAGCGTTCCTGGTTCCGGCGCGACCAGCGGGTGCACTGGCTCGACGGCGGTGACCGCGATGTGATCTCTAGAGCAATGACGATTGTGGGGAGCCAGTGAGCAAGAAGCCGGTGAGCAGACTCGCGGCCCGTGAGGCGCGGGTCACGGTGCGCAATGCGCGCTTTCAGCAGTGGGAGTCGTACCTGAACACCCGCGCCAAGCGGACGAAGTCGGCGCGGTTCCTGATTCAGGGCGTGCGACCGCTGACGCTCGCGATCGAGCACGACTGGCCGTTGGAGGCTCTGCTGTACCGGATCGACGGGCCACCGCTCTCGTCCTGGGCCCGCGGGGTGCTCGACGGTTGGCAGCACGAGAAGGTCGGCGTCAGTGGCGAACTCATGGCGGAGCTGGGGGAGAAGGACGCCTCACCCGAACTGATCGCGGTCGCGAAGCAGCGGCATCGCGGGCTGGGTTCGCTTGACCTCACCGGTGCGTCGCCCCTGCTCGTGGTGTTCGACCGGCCCTCCTCGCCCGGCAACCTTGGCACCCTCATCAGGTCGGCCAATGCCTTCGGCGCGGACGCGGTGATCGTCGCCGGGCACGCGGCCGATCCTTACGACCCGCAGTGCGTTCGCGCCTCGACGGGATCGTTGTTCGCCGTACCCGTGCTGACGGCCTCCGACGCCGAAGAGGTGCTGGCCTACCGGGCGCGGGTCCGCGACGGCGGCACCGAGCTGCGGATCGTCGGCACCGACGAGGACGGCGACGTGCCGATCTTCGAGCACGACTTCACCGGGGGCACGATCCTGGTCATCGGCAACGAGACCCGCGGGATGAGCGCCTCCTGGCGCGCGGCCTGCGACGTCACCGTGAGCATCCCGATCGGCGGTGCGGCCAGCTCCCTCGGCGCGCCGAGCGCGGGCGCGGTCTGCCTCTACGAGATTGCGAGGCAGCGCGGATGAGCGACGAGTGGGATTCGGACTGGACGTCGCACCCGGACGGGTCGTCGGCGGCCCTCGCGGGCCGGCTCGCCGCGCGGATGGCGCTGTTCGCCGGGGTCGGCGAACCGTACCCGCCGCTCGGTAGCATGATCGGCATGGAATTCAGCAAGGGCCACGGCACCGAGAACGACTTCGTGGTGCTGCCAGACCTCGACGTGCGCCTTGACCTTCGCGCCGATCGGGTGGCCGCGCTGTGCGACAGGCGTCGAGGACTCGGCGCCGACGGCGTCCTGCGGGTCGCCAGGGCGGGCGCCCTGCGCGCGGCAGGCGTCCTCGACGCGCTGCCCGAGGGCGTCGGCGAGGACGACTGGTTCATGGACTACCGCAACGGCGACGGTTCGATCGCCGAGATGTGCGGCAACGGGGTCCGGGTGTTCGCGCACTACCTCCGGGCCACCGGCCTCGAGGGAGCCGCGGAATTCGTGGTCGGCAGCCGCGCGGGTGCCAGGCCCGTGGTCGTGCACCGCTGCGACGGATGGACGGCCGATGTGAGCGTCGGCATGGGCACGGTCACCGAGCTCGGGTCCTCCAGCGCCACCGTGGGCGGCCAGACGTTCACCGGGCTGGGCATCGACGTGGGCAATCCGCACCTGGCCTGCGTCGAGGAGTCGCTCACCGCCGACAAGCTCGCCGCGCTCGACCTGACCGCCGCGCCCGAGTTCGCGGCGGACTTCTTCCCACACGGGGTCAACATCGAGATCCTCACGCCGCTCGTCGACGGCGTCGTCGACATGCGCGTGTACGAGCGCGGGGTCGGCGAGACGCGGTCCTGCGGTACCGGCACCGTCGCGGCCGCCGCCGCTGCGCTGCGGGCCGACGGGCGCGAGGAGGGCGAGGTCCGGGTGCGGGTGCCGGGCGGGGAGGTCCTGGTCGCCGTGCGCGACGGCGCCGCCGAACTGCGGGGGCCGTCGGTTCTGGTCGGCTCCGGGCGCATCGACGACGACTGGTGGAACGCGCTCGCGTAAATGCGCGTGCACCAGGAGGGTCGGTCGTGGGACCATGGGTCTTGTATGACGAAAACACCGCGTATCACGAAGACACCGATCCTCGATCACATCGACGCCGAGCACGACGGCGCCGATGGCCACGACGCCACCGACCGCGACACCGACTGGGCGGGCCATGACCCCTCGGTCGGCGAGATGCAGTTGGACGAGCGCGCGGCGCTGCGCCGGGTCGCCGGACTGTCCACCGAGCTCACCGACGTCACCGAGGTCGAGTACCGACAACTCCGCCTCGAGCGGGTGGTGCTGGTCGGCGTCTGGACCCACGGCACGGCCGAGCAGGCCGAGGCGAGCATGGCCGAGCTGGCCGCGCTCGCCGAGACCGCGGGTTCGGAGGTGCTCGAGGGGCTGGTGCAGCGCCGCGACAAGCCCGATGCCGCCACCTACATCGGCTCCGGCAAGGCCAACGAACTGCGTGAGGTGGTGCTCGCCACCGGCGCCGACACCGTCATCGCCGACGGCGAGCTGACCCCCGCGCAGCTCAACGCGCTGGAGAAGGTCGTGAAGGTCAAGGTCATCGACCGGACCGCGCTGATCCTCGACATCTTCGCCCAGCACGCCACCTCCAGCGAGGGCAAGGCGCAGGTCGCGCTCGCGCAGATGCAGTACATGCTGCCGCGGCTGCGCGGCTGGGGTGAGTCGATGTCCCGGCAGGCGGGTGGCCGCGCGGGCAAGGACGGCGGCGTGGGAACGCGCGGACCGGGCGAGACCAAGATCGAGACCGACCGCCGCCGGATCCGCGAGCGGATGGCGAAGCTGCGCCGCGAGATCAAGGAGATGAAGGGCGCCCGCGACACCAAACGCACCCAGCGTCTGCGCAACGAGGTGCCCTCGGTCGCGATCATCGGATACACCAACGCCGGCAAGTCCAGCCTGCTCAACTCGCTCACCGGGGCGGGCGTGCTGGTGCAGAACGCACTGTTCGCCACCCTCGACCCGACCACCCGCAAGGCGGAGTTCGAGGACGGCCGCCAGTACGTGCTGACCGACACCGTCGGCTTCGTCCGGCACCTGCCGACCCAGCTGGTCGAGGCGTTCCGGTCGACGCTGGAGGAGGTCGCCGACGCCGACCTGCTGCTGCACGTCGTCGACGGCTCCGACCCGCTGCCGACCGATCAGATCAAGGCGGTGCGCGAGGTGGTCACCGAGGTGCTCCGCGAGACCGATTCGCCTGCGCCGCCCGAGCTGTTGGTGGTCAACAAGATCGACGCCGCCGATCCGGTGATGCTCACCCAGTTGCGGGGGCTGCTGCCCGGTGCGGTGTTCGTCTCCGCGCGGACCGGTGAGGGGATCGCCGAGCTGCGGGAGTGCCTCGCCGAGATCGTGAAGGCGCCGGAGGTGGAGGTCACCGTGCTGGTGCCGTACACCCGCGGCGACCTGGTGGCCCGCATCCACTCGGATGGGCGAATTCTCGGGTCTTCGCACGAGGCGGAAGGCACACTGGTGCGCGCGAAGGTGCCGGAGGCGCTGGCCTCCGCACTCCAGGAGTACCGACACAGCGCCTGACCGGACGGGAACGGACATGACGGAACCGGGCGCTGCTGCCTGTCTCGAGGCTGCGGGCACCGCGGCCGGATCCTGCTGCTGCGCCGATGCATAGCAGGCTGGCGGTACTCGCGCTGGCGGTGGTCGCGTCGGCCGTGGTGACCGCGGCCTCGGCCGGGGCCGCGCCGGGCTCGAGCGGGTCCGCCGGCTCCTCGACCGGTTCCGAGGCGTCCGACGCGCGTTTCGAGACGCTCTGCACCCCAACCGATCCCGGGCTCGCGGAGATCTCCGGGCTGGTCTCTACCGGTGAGACGATCTACGCCATCGGTGACAGTGGCACCGACGACGTCGTGTGGGTGCTCGACAACCAGTGCCGGGTCACCGGCACGGTGGCCGTGCCGCCGACCCCGGTCGACGTCGAGGACATGGCCATGGTGGGCGGTCGGCTCTGGCTCTCGGACACCGGCGACAACACCAAGGTCCGCCAGCAGGTGTCGCTGACCGACGTGGACCCCGTCACCGGCGCAGGCGCGAGGCACCTGCTCACCTACCCGGACGGCGCGCACGACGCGGAGACGCTGCTGGTCGGCCACGACGGCCGACCGTTGATCGTCACCAAGGAGATCCTCGCGGCCAGCGGTATCTACCGACCGGCGAGCGGCGCAACCCTGGACCAGCTCGGCCCCGGCCCGGCGCCGCTGCAACGCATCGGGCAGATCGCGTACGCGCCCACAGACACTCCCGGCAGCCCGATGCCGGTCGCGGGGTCGATCCTGGTCACCGGTGGCGCGGTCAGCGCCGACGGCCGGGTCGTCGCGGTGCGCACCTACACCGACGTCTACCTCTACCCTGCGCCCGACGGCGACATCGCGGCCGCGCTGACCGGCGCGACGCCGGTGCGGGTCCCGATGCCGGATCAGCCGCAGGGTGAGGCCATCGCGTTCACCCCGGACGGCGACCTGCTCAGCGCGTCCGAGACGAACGGCGGTCCGCTGCCGCCGATTCAGGTCCTGCGCGGCGCCACCGGACTGGTCGACCTCGGTGCGTAGCCGCCTCGCGGCGGTGGCCGTCACTGTCCTTGGTTCGGCCGTTCTCAGCACGCTGCCCGCGGCGGCCCAGCCGAGCTCGGCGCCCGGGCCCATCGAGACCGTCGATGTCGCGTGGGAGAACCTCTGCACTCCAACGGATCCCGCGTTGGAGGAGGTGTCCGGTCTGGCCGTCACCGACGACGGGATCTACGCGGCAGCCGACAGCGGGACGGACGATGCGATCCGGGTCCTCGACGATCAGTGCCGGGTGACCGGCACGTTGCCCCTGCCCGTCGACCCGTTCGACGTGGAAGACCTCGCCCAGGCCGGCGGGCGGTTGTGGCTTTCGGACACCGGCGACAACGCCGGTGCGCGGACCACCGTCGCGCTGACCGACATGGACACCGGCACCGGCGCAGGCACCTTGCGCCGGCTCACCTACCCGGACGGCGCTCACGACGCGGAGGCGATCCTCCTTGGCAGCGACGGGGTCCCGGTGCTCGTGACGAAGGAATTGTTCGGCGCGAGCGGCATCTACCGTCCCGCCGGCGCACTACGCGCCGAGCAGTTGCCGAGCCCGGGACCCACCGCGTTGGAACGGGTGGGGCAGATCGGATTCGAGCCCACCGAGACGCCCGGCGGCCCGATCCCGTTCGCTGCCTCGACCATGATCACCGGCGGCGCGGTCAGCGCGGACGGCACAGTGGTGGCGCTGCGCACCTACACCGACGTGTACCTGTACCCGGCGCCGGACGGCGACGTCGTGGCGGCGCTGACCGGTGCCGAACCGACCCGGGTGCCGATGCCGGACCAGCCGCAGGGTGAGGCCATCGCCTTCACCCCGGCAGGCGACCTGCTCAGCGCGTCCGAGGCGAACGGCGGACCGCTGCCACCGATCCGGGTCCTGTACGGGGCGGAGGGGCTGGTCACCCCCGGGGCCGTGTCGGTGGGGTACGCGCTGCAGGTGGACCCCGCGGCGCTGATCGCCGCGGCCGTCGGCACCGGGCTCGTGGTCATCGTCGGCGGCGTGCTGTGGTGGCGGATCCGCTCGCGGCGTCGACGGAACTGAACAGTTGTCGGGTTCGGGTCGGTAGGCTCCATGCCGATTCACACGTCAGCCGAACGGCGGACAACTCTCACAGCGGCGAAGGGGCAAGCTCCAGATGTTCAACATTGCGGTCAAGAAGGGGCACGAGAACGTGTCGCTGCTCGGTATCGGCGCCTACCGGCCCCAGCGGATCGTCAGCAACGCCGAGGTGTGCGAGGTACTCGACTCGTCGGACGAGTGGATCTACGAGCGCAGCGGGATCCGCAACCGTCGTTGGATCAGCGGCGACGAGACCGCGAAGTCGATGGCCGTTGCCGCGGCCGAGCGGGCGATCAAGAACAGCGGCATCGACAAGGAGCAGATCGGCGCGCTCGTCCTCGCCACCGGCAGCTGGAAGACGAAGATCCCGCACGGCGCCCCGCAGGTGGCGCACGAGCTGGGGATCAACGGCATCGCGGCGTTCGACCTCGCGTCCGGCTGTGGCGGCTTCGGCTACGGGCTGGGCGTGGCCACCGACATGATCCGGTCCGGCTCGGCCGAGTATGTCCTGGTCATCGGTGTCGAGACCATGTCCGTGGTGATGGAACCGACCGACCGCAACACCGCCTTCATCTTCGGCGACGGCGCGGGTGCGGTGGTGGTCGGCCCCAGCGAGCGGAACGGCATCTCGCCGACGGTGTGGGGTAGCGACGGCGAGAACTCCGCCGCCATCAGCCAGAACTACGACATCCCCGCCTACATGGACCGCGCGGAGGCCCTGCAGGCCCAGGGCGCGGACGCCGAGCAGATCGGCCGCATGGTGGTGTCGATGGAGGGCCCCCGGGTTTTCCGATGGGCCGCGATCACCCTGCCCAAGGCCCTCGGCAGCATCCTGTCGGAGTCCGGCGTCGCGATCGAGGACATCGAGGTCTTCGTCCCTCACCAGGCGAACGCCCGGATCAACGACCTCATGAAGAAGAACCTGGGCCTCGGGGACGACGTGCCCGTCGCGAACGACATCGAGAACACCGGCAACACGTCCGCCGCGTCGATTCCGCTCGCGATGGAGGAGATGCTGGTGACGGGCAAGGCGAAGGGCGGACAGCTGGCCCTGCTGCTCGGCTTCGGCGCCGGGCTGAGCTACGCGGGCCAGGTCGTCACCTTGCCGCCGGTGCCCGTCGAAACGAGCTTCTGAGCTGACACGCAGCGCGCCGATCGACCTCAGTTGTCGGCGAGCCAATTACCGTGGAACCCGTAGGGCACCCGGCTCGGTAGGTGAATGGTCGCAACCGCCGGTGCGGCGAGATCGCCCGCATCGAGGATGACCAGATCACTGCGATCGCTGTCGGCGTTGTAGAGATAGGTCATGAGGTAGCCGTCGCCGCCGGGGTTTTCATCGGCGGCGACGAATGACGCCTCGGCCGGAATCCGGCCGGGGCCGAATTCGTGAGCCGAGCTGAACCCCTTGTGCAAGTCGTAACGGATCAGTGCGCCACTGCTGCCCGAGACGCTGGCATGTCCGAATCGGGTGTCGAGACCGGCGAGCCGATCGTCGATCCGAGGAAATTCCGCGACACGGTCGTCGAGCTGCTCCTCCTGAACCGTTTCGGCGACCAGATCGATGGTCCACCGCCACAGTGTGGCCTGCTCGAAGTCGTGCGAATCGGCCCGCCACATGCTCGGATACCGCATGACGTGCAGGACGATTCGTCCGGGCTCGTCGTGCGCGTTGAGCGCGTGGAAGACATAGCAAGGGTCGATCGGGAACCAGCGGATCTCACCGTATGGATCATCGCGGCGCAGTACGCCCAGCCGGGCCTGATGGTCGTCGTTCCACCGGAACGGCATACCCGTTCCGGCTTGCGCGGACTCCAGGTCGAAACACACCGGGAGATCCATGAATACGACGTGCTGCGCGGTGAGATTGAAGTCGTGATGCATGGTGGCGGCCGGCACCTCGACCGCTCGACTCACGTCGAGGTTGCCTGCGGCATCGGCGCGGTGATAGGTCAGATACGGCTCGAAGACGTCGTAGCCGACGAAGTGCAGTTCGCCGGTGATCGGGCACGTCTTGGGGTGCGCGGTCATGGCGGTCGTCAGTTTGCCGTCGAAGTCGTGCGGGCCGACAGTGTCGAGGTCGCAGGTCAATTCGTACGGGTACGAGGATTCGACCAGTGCGAGGGTGCGCCCCGCGTGCCGGATGACGTGGGTATTGGCCACGCCGGCAACGAGATCCCGATTGCCCCGACTGTCACGACCGTGTGCGCCCTCGGTGAAGGTCGTGGTGCGGACCCACCGGTTGCGGTAGGAGACTGAACGTCCGCCTTCGAGACGCACGCCGTGCACCATGCCGTCGCCGAGGAACCAGTGTTTGGAGGCCGCGGCGTGTGGGTTGGGGCCGTTGCGCAGGTACCAGCCGGTCAACTCGGCCGGGATGGTTCCGGTGACGGGCAAATCGTAGGCGGTGAGTTCCTCGGTGACCGGTGCGTAATTGCCGGTCAGATGTGGGACGGTCATGATCCGTACCTGTTCTTTCGAAGGGATTCGCGAAGGGTCAGGCTGCGGGCTGGCCGAGTAGCTTCGCCTTGGCCTGGATGTGGGCGACGTAGCGGAGGGTGAACAACACCGGGACGACGAAGGCGAGCACCTGCACCGTGGTGCGCAGGCCCGAGGAGGAATGGGCGAGCGCGGTCAGCGCGATGCAGCCGATCGCGAAGCTCGCCGTCCACACCGAGGTCAGGATGTAGGCGGTCCGGATGAACATCGGCTGATCCCAGAACTCCTGCGGCGTAGTCTGTTTGGCGATCGGCAGGGTGAACGGCACCCGCACGAGCAGCGAGACGCCGGCGATCAGCGCGAGCACCCCGGAAGAGATGGCGGGCATGTACGGATGCAGCGCGGTGTCCGGATCGGTGAGCGCCAGGACCGTCAGTGCGGTGAAGAACACCGCCGATCCGATATCGATGATCAGCGCGTCCCATCGCTGCCCGGCGCGGATCTGCTGGGCGATACCGGCCAGCGCGATGACGAGCGCGATCACCGCGGACCACTGCCAGTGCTGCGACGGAATCACGGCGTAGACGATCCACGGGGCGAAAGTGCGAAGGTACGTCATCTCGTCAGGCTCCTAGCCGTTGACATTCCAGTTCTGACATGTCAAACAATGAGCCTCCAGTCTCGACATGTCAATACTGGAATGTAGAGTGAATGTCATGAGTCTCCGCTACGCGCTGCTAGGGCTGCTGTCCGATCGACCGGCCAGCGGCTACGACCTGCTACGGCGCTTCAAGGAGTCCCTCGCGAACGTATGGCCCGCGACCCAGAGCCAGATCTATACCGAGCTCACCAAACTCGCCGATACCGGACTGATCGCCGTCACCGACGAGGGTCCGCGCGGGCGCAAGGAATACACGATCACCGACGCCGGGCTCGACGACCTGCGCACCTGGCTCACCACCACGAAACCCAAGCGGGTGGCGCGGAACGAAATGCTGCTGCGCGTGTTCTTCCTCGGCGTCGACTCCCAGGAGCATGCTCGCCAGTACCTCCGCGATGTCGAGGATCGCTCACTCAAAGCACACGGCGAGCTGGCCGCACTGAAGACCACCATCGACTGGGACGACACCGATCTGTCGGTCTACGGTCGGATCGCCATGGAGTGGGGCGAACGCTTCCACACCATGAACCGCGAGTGGGCGGAGTGGGCGCAAACTCAGCTAACGCCCCGCGCCAGTCGTCGGACCTGATTCGACGCCGAGCGCCACGCCGGCGCAGGCGGCCACGATTGTCCGATTGGTGTCGGGACCGGACCGCTCGTGATACTGGTCCGATGTACGCCAATGCCGTGTTGAGCGCGCTCTCGCAGGTGTCGATGACCGGCGCCCTTGCAGCGACCGCTGTTGTCGTTCTTGGGGTGGGAGGGCTTGTCGGCGCGAGCACGGCGCTGCGAGGGGTCTCGATTCGGGTGCGTGGGACGGTCGCGGGCCTCGCCGTGGCGACATCCGCTTGCATCGCGGTCGCGGTGTGGTCGGCACTGCGACCGCTGCCACCTCAATTGTCGGTGCAGAGCTGTCTGGGGATCGCAGTCGGCCTCTTCGGCGTGTTCGCGGCAGCGGTCTGCCTGCTTCGTCCCCGGGGTCGTGGGAGGGTGGCGCTTGCGTTCGCGACGGCCACGGCGCTTCTCGCGTGCGGTGCAGGAGTGGTGAACGAGGATCTCGGCACCTTTCCCACCCTCGGTGCGGTGATCGGCCATCGTGCGCCCCCCGGCGCTCTGGCGACGGATTTCGCCGCGGTGCCAGGACCACAGGCCGCGGTCCAGACGGGTGATCCCGTGGCCAGTGTCTGGCGACGGCCGTTGCGCTCGACCCGGGACGGGATGCTCACGCACGTCGAGATCCCTGGCGCGGTGTCGGGTTTCGCGTCACGGCCCGCGCTGCTCTACCTGCCGCCCGCCTATCTGGATTCCCCGCGGGCGATGCTTCCTGTGCTGGTACTCGTGGCGGGCAATCCCGGGAAGCCGGACGACTGGCTCACCCTCGGCGCTTTGGCCGAGACGGTCACCGCATTCGCCGCCGAACACGACGGACTCGCCCCGGTCGTCGTGGTCCCGGACGCGCTCGGCGCCACCGATGCGTTGCCGCTGTGCCTGGATTCACAGCTCGGAAACGTGGACACCTATCTGGCGCGGGACGTGCCGGACTGGATCGCAGGCCACCTCCAGGTGGACAACGATCCCGAGCACCGGGCGATCGGGGGCTTCTCCTATGGCGGGACCTGCTCGGTCCAGCTGGCGGTCCGCCACCCGGACGTCTATCCGACCTTCGTGGACATTTCGGGCCAGGACGAGCCGTCCCTCGGTGACCACGCGAGCACGGTTGCCGCGACGTTCGGGGGCGACGAGTCCGCGTTCGCTGCGGTGAACGCGCGCGACCTGCTGGCCGTGACCTCCATGCCGCAGCTGGCCGGGGTGTTCGTGTCGGGCAGCGGTGACGAGGAGTACCGACCCCAACAGCAGCGCATGTTCGCGGCAGCGAGGTCCGCCGGGATGAACGTCCGCTACTACGAGCTGCCCGGGGGCCACAGCCCGCAGGTGTGGGGACCAGCGCTGGCCCGCGAGCTCGACTGGGTCGCCGAGCGCACGGGCTTGCTCGCGCAGTAGAACGACGGGCGTTGTTCGTAATCGGTGGCCAGGCCACCACCGAAGGCTCAGGATGTACACATGGACCCTGTCGAGGCGTTGCGGGAGATCGCATACTGGCTCGAGCGATCGCGGGCCGAGACGCACCGCGTCAAGGCCTACCGCCGCGCCGCGGACATCGTCGAGGCACTGAGCGACGAGCAGCGGGACCGGCTCGGCCGCACCGGGACCTGGGCCGCGCTGAGCGGGATCGGGCCCAAGACGGCCGCGGTGATCGCGGAGGCGTATACGGGCGGGGTGCCCGCCTACCTGACCGAGGTGAAGTCGAAGGCCGGCCAGATCGGTGAGGGTGGGCGGGCGCTGCTCGCGGCGCTGCGCGGCGACCTGCACACGCACTCGGACTGGTCCGATGGCGGTAGCCCCATCGGGGAGATGATGCGCCGGGCCGCGATGGTCGGTCACGAGTACTGCGCACTGACAGACCATTCGCCGCGGCTGACGGTGGCGAACGGACTATCCGCGGAGCGGTTGCGCCGACAGCTCGAGGTGGTGGCGGAGTTGAACTCGGAGCTCGCGCCGTTCCGCATCCTGACCGGGATCGAGGTGGACATCCTCGATGACGGCTCCCTGGATCAGGAGGAGGAGTTGCTCGCCGAACTCGACATCGTTGTCGCGAGCGTGCACTCGAAGCTCGCGATGGAGTCCGACGCGATGACCAGACGGATGGTGCGGGCCGTCGCGAACCCGCATGTGGACGTGCTCGGGCACTGCACCGGCAGGCTGGTCGAGGGCACCCGAGGGACCAGGCCGGAGTCGAAGTTCAACGCGGAGGTCGTGTTCGAGGCGTGCCGCCAGTTCGGCACGGCGGTGGAGATCAACAGCAGGCCCGAGCGTCGTGATCCGCCCGCGCGCCTGATCGAGCTGGCACTCGAACGCGACTGCCTGTTCGCGATCGACACCGACGCGCACGCGCCCGGCCAGCTCGACTTCCAGGGATACGGGTGTGAGCGGGCTCAGGCGGCCGGGATCGGGACCGACCGGGTGGTCAACACGTGGACCGCCGACGATCTGATCGCCTGGACCCGGCAGTAGATCCTCCGGTCACTCCTCGACGGCCGGCTCCGAAGCGCCCGCCCGCTTCGCCGCGATGCGTGCGGCGGTGGTCTTCTGGGTGACGCTCTTCTTGACCGGGGTCCGTGAGGTGGCAGCCGTCGCGGCGACGGCCTTTCGTGGAGTGGCCTTTCGTGCGGGGGCCTTCTTGGCTGGTGTCTTGGCCGCCGGTGTCTTTGTGGCCGGAGTCTTGGTCGCCGGAGTCGTCTTGCTGGCAGGGGCCTTTCCGCTGGCCGCCTTCTTCGAGGTCCGCTTCCGCGCGGGCGCCTTCGCGGGCTCGGCCGGGATCTCTGCGGCCGGCGCGACCGGCTCCGGCAGCTCGTGCGGGGTTCCCTTGGCGTCGAAGTAGTCGCCACCCTTTCGGCGCACGTCATCGGTGCCCCAGGACCGATCCCGGTCGACGGGCGCCATCCGTGGAATGTGCTTGCGGCAGTGAATGTATGCCTCTTCGACATCCACGACCACCCAGCGTTCGGGCGTGCGGCCGTTGGCGTGTGTGTCGGGCAGGTCGGCCAGCTGGGCACGGAGGTCGACGTCCTCGACGATGCGGGCCGAACCGTTGACGTGGAGACCGATCAGGTCGCGGACAAAATCCATCATCAGGATCCCGACATGAGGGTTCTCCCTGATGTTGCCGAGGCTGGCCATCACCCCGTTGCCGCGATACTCCGGATACGCGACGGTCCGCGGGTCGATGACGTGGATGAAGCCCGGTTCACCCGCCCGGAATGTGGAGTCGCATTCGCCGTGTGCATCGGCGGTCGCGATGAACGCCATTTCCTGCCGGGCTACGAACTCGATCATTGTCGGGTTCAGGTGATTGAGCATCTGATCGGAATAGAACCGCTCGGCACGTTCTGTCGTGCCGAATTCGTTCTGCAGTTCATGTTCGCCAACACTCCCCAAAGTGGGACGAATAGACATGGAACTCCTCGGGAACGGAAGTCACGGACCAGCTGGCCCGTTCATGGGCGGTAACGCTAGCCGAGGGGCCGATCGATCGCACCGTTTCCTCCATGGGCGCGAATGCGGTGTCGCGTCCTAGAATTGGCCCCCGTGACTGAGCAGGAGATGACGACGGGCGCCGGCGGATCCCGATTCCGCTGGCAGATGCACGGCGACGGCAAGCGAATCGCAGACGGTGCTGTCGTGGCACCCGACGAGCGGCTGTCGTGGCCCCGCACGGTCGGAATCGGCATGCAGCACGTGATCGCGATGTTCGGCGCGACATTGTTGGTGCCGACGATCACCGGATTCCCGGTGACGACCACGCTCTTGTTCTCGGGCATCGGCACCGTGCTGTTCCTCGTCATCACCAAGGGCAGGATCCCGAGCTATCTCGGTTCGTCGTTCGCCTTCATCGCTCCGCTCACCGCCTCGGCGGCCGACGGACCCGCCGCGCAGCTCGGCGCGGTGCTGGCCGTCGGCGTCGTGCTGATGCTGGTCGGCATCGTGGTCAAGCTCGCGGGCGCCAGGGTGCTCGACGCCGTGATGCCGCCGGTGGTGACCGGTGCCGTGGTCATGCTGATCGGATTGAACCTGGCGCCTGCGGCGGTCGGCTCGTTTCAGGCCCAGCCGCTGATCGCGGCCGTCACCCTCGTCGCGATCCTCGTCGTCACCGCCGCCGGTCCTGGGCTGCTCGGCAGGCTGGGAATCCTCGTCGGCGTGGTGATCGGGTGGGTGTTCGCGGCGGTCACCGGCGGCCTGTCGACCGAGCGGGTGGACGCGCTGCGTGAGGCGGCCTGGGTGGGCCTGCCGCACCTGCGGGGGCCGAGCTTCCAGTGGTCGGCGATCGCGCTCGCGCTCCCGGTGGTGATCGTGCTGATCGCCGAGAACGTCGGTCACGTCAAGGCGGTCGCGGCGATGACCGGTCGGTCGCTCGACGACGTCGCGGGCGACGCGCTCTTCGCGGACGGTCTCGCCACCACCCTCGCCGGCGCGGGCGGTGGCTCCGGCACCACCACCTATGCGGAGAACATCGGCGTGATGGCGGCGACCAGGGTGTACTCCACCGCCGCCTACTGGGTGGCGGCGGCGACGGCGATCGTGCTCGCGTTCTCGCCGAAGTTCGGTGCCCTCGTGTTCACCGTGCCGGACGGCGTGATCGGCGGCGCGACGCTGGTGCTCTACGGGCTCATCGGCATTCTCGGCGTGCGGATCTGGATGGAGGCCATGGTCGACTTCACCGATCCGGTGAATCTCACGGTGGTCGCCGCGGCGCTGGTGGCAGGCATCGGAAACCTCACCCTGATGGTCGGCTCGGTTGAGCTCGGCGGCATCGCGTGGGGCTCGGTCGGGATCCTCGTCGGGTACCCGCTGATGCGGGCGCTGGCGCGGCTGCGTCGGTGACCCACTCGTCGCCGCGGCCGGGAGTCGCTGTTGGTCACAGATTGCGCTCGCTAGGGTCATCGACCGCCGAGTCGGACGACGCCTAGCCTGGCAGGCAGCTACGTCGACACACAGGAGCCTTGATGGAACGCACGCTTTTCGAGCCCGAGCACCTTCTCTTCCGGGAGTCCTACCAGAAGTTCCTCGAGCAGGAGGTCGCTCCCAACCACGACAAGTGGGAAGAGCAGAACATCGTCGACCGTGAGGTCTGGAAGAAGGCGGGCGAGCAGGGCTTCCTCGGCATGGACGTGCCCGAGGAGTACGGCGGCGGCGGCGTCGAGGACTTCCGCTACAACGCCATCATCACCGAGGAGACCACCCGTGGTGGTTTCAGTGGCGTCGGTTTCATGCTCCACAACGACGTGGTGGCGCCGTACCTGCTCAAGCTGGCCAACGAGGAGCAGAAGAAGCGCTGGCTGCCCGGTTTCTGTTCCGGTGAGATCATCACCGCGATCGCGATGACCGAGCCAGGAACCGGCAGCGACCTGCAGAACATCAAGACCCGCGCGGTGCGCGACGGCGACCACTGGGTCCTCAACGGCTCGAAGACCTTCATCACCAACGGGATCAACGCCGACCTGGTGGTCGTGGTCGCGTGCACGGACCCGGACAAGGGCGCCCAGGGCTTCTCGCTCCTCGTCGTCGAGCGCGGCATGGAGGGCTTCGAGCGCGGTCGTAATCTGGACAAGATCGGCCTCAAGGCGCAGGACACTGCCGAGCTCAGCTTCACCGACGTGCGGGTCCCCGCTGCCAACCTCCTCGGCGAGGAGGGCATGGGCTTCATCTACCTGATGCAGAACCTGCCGCAGGAGCGCATGTCGATCGCCGTCGTCGCCGCCGCAGCGATGGAATCCTGCCTCGAGATGACGATGCAGTACGTCCGCGACCGCAAGGCGTTCGGCAAGCCGATCGGCAGCTTCCAGAACACCCGCTTCGTGCTCGCCGAGCTCGCCACCGAGACCACCGCCGTGCGGATCCTCGTGGACAAGTTCATCGAGCAGCTCAACGAAGGCAAGCTCACCGTCCAGGAGGCCGCGATGGCCAAGTGGTGGACCACCGAGGCGCAGGTCAAGCTGATCGATCGCTGCCTTCAGCTGCACGGCGGCTACGGCTACATGCGCGAGTACCCGATCGCCAAGGCGTACATGGACTCTCGCGTGCAGACCATCTACGGCGGCACCACCGAGATCATGAAGGAGATCATCGGCCGGGGACTGAACCTGTCCTGATCGGACCGGACACGAGAAAGGCCGCGGCACCGGGTGCCGCGGCCTTTCTCGTGCGTACCGGGGTTCGGTCTCGGCCGATCAGATCTTGCGCATCACCGTGACGACCTTGCCGAGAATGGCCGCGTCGTTGCCGGGGATCGGTTCGAACAGCGGATTGTGCGGCATCAGCCACACCTCGCCCTTGCTCCGCTTGAATGTCTTGACGGTCGCCTCGCCGTCGATCATCGCGGCCACGATGTCGCCGTTGTCGGCCACGCTCTGCTGCCGGACGACCACCCAGTCGCCGTCGCAGATCGCCGCCTCGATCATCGATTCGCCGACCACCTTCAGCAGGAACAACGATCCCTGGCCGACGAGCTCGCGGGGGAGGGGGAACACGTCCTCGACGGCCTCCTCGGCGAGGATCGGACCGCCTGCGGCGATCCGTCCGAGCACGGGGACGAAAGTCGGCTTCGGCAGCTGGGTCTCGGTGCCCTCGCCCGCGGGCTGCGCCGCGTGCTCGAATCCGGCCTCGGTGTCGGAGGCCGCCACACCGTCGTCCAGCCCGCGGACGTCCACGGCGCGCGGACGGTTGGGATCGCGTCGCAGGAATCCCTTGCGTTCGAGCGTGCGGAGCTGGTGCGCGACCGACGAGGTCGAGGTGAGCCCGACCGCGTCGCCGATCTCGCGGATGCTCGGCGGGTAGCCGCGTTCGCTGACCGAGGCGCGGATCACCTCCAGCACCCGGCGCTGTCGATCCGTGAGCCCCGCCGCGAGGTCGGTTCCGCCTGGGGTGGCGGCCGAGCCGTCGTTGGAGCTGTCGTCCTTCATGGAGGGCCTCCCGTGTCGATGTGGGTTCTGACACGAATCTAGACCGGATTCCAGCATGTTTCAAACATCTGTTCGAGATGTGTCGCGTCAAGTCGAGACTTTGTCGGACCGTCGTGGTAGAAATCGAACATGCGTTCACTCGAACGTGTGAACGAATGAAGCGAAACCATCACCGGCGGAGGTTCCGATGAGCATGGCAGTCCCCATGAGCATGGCAGTTCCCACGAGCAGGGCGGTCCCGAAGAACACGGTCCCGAACGGCGGCAGGTCGCGACAGGTGGTCGCACGCAGGCGCCGGGTGGACGGCTTCGTCGAATACGGCCGGGCGCCGATGCCGGTGTCGAGGGCGGTTCACGGCAAGAGCGAGCGGGAGAGCGGACTCGGCGCGCTGGTCGTGGGGATGCTGCTGTCGGCGGTCGCCGTGGCCGGCCTGCTCGGGATCGCGCAGGCCCGGTCGAACCCGCAGTTCGCCCTCGGCGAGACCGCGGTGGTGCAGGTGCAGGGCGGAGAGACGCTCAGCGACGTCGCGTCGCGCGTCGCACCGGAGGGCCGTGTCGAGCAGGTCGTGGCGCGGATTCTCGACCTGAACGCCATGTCAGGAGCCTCGGTGCAGGCGGGACAATCGCTGGTGGTGCCCGTCGGACCGGTGGACTGAACCCCGATGCGCGCCCTCGGGCGCCCGGCGGCGGTATCCTCGAACCCTGTCAGCCCCACCACATCCAGTGGTCGTACAGGGCTCCTCGGTTCCGACGAAGGATTCGCCATGCATTGCCCGTTCTGTAGGCATCCCGATTCGCGCGTGGTCGACTCTCGTGAAGCCGACGAGGGCAACGCCATTCGCAGGCGGCGATCGTGCCCGGAATGCGGTCGGCGGTTCACCACCGTCGAGACCGCGGTGCTCTCGGTGGTCAAGCGCAGCGGCGTGACCGAGCCGTTCAGCCGCGAGAAGGTGGTCCGCGGCGTTCGGCGCGCCTGCCAGGGCCGGGCGGTGGACGAGGATGCGCTCTACAAGCTCGCCCAGAAGGTCGAGGAGGCCGTGCGCGCGGCCGGATCGGCCGAGATCCCCAGCAACGAGGTCGGGTTGGCGATCCTCGGCCCGCTCCGCGACCTCGACGAGGTGGCCTACCTGCGATTCGCCTCGGTGTACCGCTCTTTCAGCTCCGCCGAGGATTTCGAGCGCGAGATCAAGGACCTGCGCGTGCATCGCGAAGAATCCGCGACCGACTGACCGTCACCTGGTGATCGCGGCGATCGCCTTTCGGATCCGCTTCTCGGACACGGGGTACGGGGTACCGAGCGACTGCGCGAACAGGCCGACCCTCAGTTCCTCGATCATCCAGCGGACCGCGTCCACATCCGGGTCGTGGTGTCTGCGCTCGTCCAGACGGGCGAGCAACCGGCCATAGTCCTCGTACACCGCGTCCAGCACCACCAAGCCCTGGCTGTCGCGCCCCGCGCTCGCGGGGAGCGCCTCGAGACGGCGGATGGCGCCCTCCAGGTACCGGGGCAGCTCCCGCAGCCGGTCGGTGCCGGTGTCGGTGACGAATCCGGCATACATCAGCGTCTCGAGCTGCTCGCGCACATCGTCGGCGGCCTCTCCCGTGGCGCGATCGAGGATCACGCGCAGCTCCTGGGCACGGGACAGCGCGGGGACCACCAACCGGACCAGTACCGCCACCCGGGTGGCGAGCTGGGCTCGCACCGCGGCCTGCAGCTTCTCGAACGCCTCAGGGGTACGGGTCGGCCCGCCGTTCGCGTCCATCAGCTCATTCACCGCGCAGGCCCGGCAGTCCTCGACGAGGGCCTCCACGCTGCCGTGCGGATTCTGGCTCAGGGCCAGCCGATCCCGGGTGCCGAGGCCGGAGATCGCGGACTTGGTCGGGGTGACGATGGCGCTCAGCAGCAGGGCCCTTGTGCCCTCGCGCATCGCCTGGCGCTGCGCGAGCGGGGTGCTGAGGACCCGGACCGCGACGCCCTCCTTCTCGGGGACGAGCGCCGGGTATCCGACCACCTTCTGGCCCGCGATGGTGCGGGTCACGCTGTCCGGCAGGGTACCGAGTGTCTCCGACGTCCAGACCGCGGCGGCCGGACGCTCGGTGCTCGAGGCGGCCTTGGCCACCTCGACGTCGACGCGGGGCGAGAGCGAGGCGGAGAGCCCGGTCAGGCTCTTGCTCCGGCCCAGTACCTTGCCCGAACCGTCGACCGCGGCGAAGGTCATCCGCAGGTGATCGGGGACCGCGCTCAGGTCGAAGTCGCGGGGCGAGATCGGGACGCCTGCCATTCGGGACAGTTCCCTGGCGATCGCCATGGTCAACGCCTCGGATCGCGGTTTGACGGCCGACAGCGCCGCCCTGGCGTAGTCGGGCGCGGGGACCACGGTGCGGCGCAACGGTTTCGGCAGCGTCTTGATGAGCGCGGTGACCAGGTCCTCGCGCATGCCGGGCACCAGCCAGTCGAAGCCGACCGGGCGGACCTGGGCGAGCAGCGCGACGGGGATGCGTGCGGTGACGCCGTCGTCCTCGGTCCCGGGTTCGAACTGGTAGGTCAGCGGGAACGAGATCTCGCCCTGGCGCCAGGTGTTCGGATAATCACCGCCGAGCACCCCGGCGGCATCGGCGTTCACGATGGTCGACGCGGTGAAGTTCAGCAGGTCCGGTTCCGTGCGCCTGGCGCGCTTCCACCAGGTGTCGAAGTGCCTGGCGGACACGGCTTCCTGGCCGACGCGTTGGTCGTAGAACTCGTAGAGGGCCTCGTCGTCGACCAGGATGTCGCGCCTGCGTGCCCTGGTCTCCATCTCCTCGACGTCCTCGAGCAGGGCCCGGTTCTGATGGAAGAACTTGTGCTGGGTCTGCCATTCGCCCTGGACCAGCGCGTGCCGGATGAACAGCTCCCGCGAGGTCTCTGGGTCGATCGAGCTGTAGGTGACCGCCCGCTTGGCGACCAGCGGGATGCCGTACAGCGTGACCCGCTCGTACGCCATCGCGCAGGCGCGCTTGGTCGACCAGTGCGGCTCGGAGTAGGTGCGCTTGATCAGGTGCGGCGCCAGCTTCTCCGCCCACTCGGGCTCGATGCCGGCCGCCATCCGGCCCCAGAGCCTGGAGGTTTCCACCAGTTCGGCGGCCATCACCCAGCGTGGCGGCTTCTTGAACAGCGAGGAACCGGGGAACACCGCGAACCGGGCGCCACGGGCGCCGAGGAAGTCTCGCTTGTCGCCCTCGCGCAGGCCGATGTGGGAGAGCAGCCCGGACAGGAGCGCCTGGTGCACCGAGGCCTCGCCGGCGGGCTGGTCGTTGCCGGTCCAGCCGAGCCCACGGGTGATCTGCGCGAGCTGGCCGTGCAGGTCCTGCCACTCCCTGATCCGCAGCCAGTGCAAGAACTCGTTCTTGCACATCTTCCGGAACTGGTTGGAGGACAGCTCCTTCCGCTGCTCGCCGAGGTATTCCCACAGCTTCAGGTAGGCGAGGAAATCGGAGCCGCCCACGGTGAACCTGGCGTGCTTCTCGTCGGCGGCCTGCTGGTGTTCGGCCGGCCGCTCGCGCACGTCTTGGATCGACAGCGCGGCGACGATGATGAGGGTCTCGCGCAGGCACCCGGTGTTGTGCGCATGAGCGAGCATCCGGGCCATCCGGGGGTCCACCGGCAACTGGGCGAGCTCCCGCCCCACCGGTGTCAGCTCGGTGACGCCGTCCTTGGCGCCCGGCTTGATCGCCCCGAGTTCCTCGAGCAACGCGACGCCATCACGGATGGCGCGCGGATCCGGCGCCTCCACGAACGGGAAGGCGGCGATGTCGCCGAGGCCGAGGGCGGTCATCTGCAGCACCACCGACGCCAGGTTGGTGCGCAGGATCTCGGGTTCGGTGAAGGCCGGACGTGACTCGAAGTCGTCCTCGGAGTAGAGGCGGATGCAGATGCCGTCTGCGACACGGCCACAGCGTCCGGCCCGCTGGCGGGCCGAGGCCTGCGAGATCTCCTCGATCGGCAGCCGCTGGACCTTGGTGCGCACGGAGTACCGGGAGATGCGGGCGGTGCCGGGATCGATGACATACCGGATGCCGGGGACCGTCAGCGAGGTCTCCGCGACGTTGGTCGAGAGCACCACCCGGCGCCCCGTGTGCCGCTCGAAGACCCGGTGCTGCTCGGCCGCGGACAGCCGGGCGTACAGGGGCAGGATCTCTGTGCCGCGCAGCTTGCGGTCCCGCAGCGCGTCGGCGGTGTCGCGGATCTCGCGTTCGCCGGAGAGGAACACCAGGATGTCGCCGTCGCCTTCACCGAGCAGTTCCTCGACCGCCTCGCCGACCGCGTCGACGGGGTCGCGATCGATGGTCTGCTCGCCGACGTCGACGCTCAGGGGCCGGTACCGGACCTCGACCGGGAAGGTGCGTCCCGAGACCTCCACGATCGGTGCGGGCACCCCGTTCACGGCGAAGTGCTGTGCGAAGCGCTCCGGGTCGATCGTCGCGGAGGTGATGATCACCTTCAGGTCGGGCCGCCGCGGCAACAGTTCCCTGAGGTAGCCGAGGATGAAGTCGATGTTGAGGCTGCGTTCGTGCGCCTCGTCGATGATGAGGGTGTCGTACCGGCGCAGCATCCGGTCGCGCTGGATCTCGGCGAGCAGGATGCCGTCGGTCATCAGCTTGATCAGGGTGCCGTCCGACACCTGGTCGGTGAAGCGGACCGTGTACCCCACGGCCCCGCCGAGCGGGGTGTCCAACTCCTCGGCGATGCGCTCGGCGACGGTGCGCGCCGCGATCCGGCGCGGCTGGGTGTGCCCGATCAGCCCGCGCACCCCACGCCCGAGGTCGAGACAGATCTTCGGGATCTGGGTTGTCTTACCGGATCCGGTCTCGCCGGCCACGATGACGACCTGGTTCGCCGCGATCGCGGCGGCGATGTCGTCACGGCGCAGGCTGACCGGAAGGTTGTCCGGGTAGCTGGTCTTCGGGGTGTTGGCGCGGCGAGTGGCGATGCGCGCCTCCGCCTGCGACACCTCCCGGAGGACCCCGGTGAGGGCCTCGGGGTTCGAGGCGCGGTCGAGACGGCGTCGGAGTCGGTGCTCGTCTCGGAGGGAGAGGTGGGCCAGGCGGCGCTTGAGCTCGCGCCGGTCGACGTCGGGCAGCTCGGGCGAAGGTGTGGTGGACATGCTCGGACCAGCCTATCGAAAGGCCGCCACTCAAATACCGCAGCCCGTTGTTGCCCTGTGCGAACATCTGCGGGTGACTGCTGCCACGGATACCCCGGTCTACCCACACACGAATCCGGTCTGGCGGGCGCTGCGGCTGGTGTTCGCCGGTCTCGGGATCCTCGCGCTGGTCTGGATCCCGCTGCGCAACATCGACAGCGAGACGTTCTCGACCACCAATTACTTCAGCTACTTCACCATCCTCAGCAACGTGTTGACGGTGATCGTGTTCCTCGTCGGGGCGTTCGGGGACCCGCAGTCGCGGAATTGGCAGCTCTTTCGCGGCGCGACCACCGTGTACATGGTCATCACCGGGATCATCTACGCGGTCCTGCTCGCCAACGTCGATGTGATGCTGCAGGACAAATGGATCAACGTCCTCCTTCACGAGATCCTGCCGCTCGCGATCTTCCTCGATTGGCTGATCAACCCGCCGCGGATGCGGATCACCGACGGGCAGTCGATGACCTGGCTGACGTTCCCGGTCGTCTACGGCGTCTACACACTCGTCCGCGGCCCGATCGTCGACTGGTACCCGTATCCGTTCATCGATCCCCGCGTGCAGGGCTACCTGCAGATGTCCATCGGGCTGGTGGTGCTGCTGTTGGCCATGGTGCTGATGTCGTTCGCGGTCAACGCCGCGGGCAGGCTCGCCCAGCGGTGGCGATACGGTGGAACCGAGCGCCGGATGGCGGCGGAAGGGATCGCCACCGGCGAGAGCGAGGAGATGGCGTGACGAACACCCAGGCACTGTGGCACGGATTCGCGGACATGGGCGCGGTGAGCGAGGGCGGTCCGTTTGTCGTCAGCCGCGGCGAGGGCGCGTACATCTGGGACGACAAAGGCAACCGCTACCTGGACGCGACAGCGGGCCTGTGGTTCACCAACGTCGGGCACGGCCGCGCCGAGATCGCGGACGCGGTCGCGACGCAGCTCCGGTCGATCGCGCACTTCTCCAACTTCGGCGACTTCGCGCCTGAGACCACATTCGCGCTCGCCGAGCGCCTGTCCGCGATCGCGCCGGTGCCCGGTAGCAAGATCTTCTTCACCTCGGGCGGCTCGGACTCCGTCGACACCGCGGCAAAGCTGGCCCGGCGCTACTGGCACGAGATGGGCAAGCCGAACAAGCGGATCGTGGTCGGGCGGCAGAAGGCCTACCACGGCATGCACGTTGCAGGCACCGCGCTGGCAGGCATCCCGGTGAACCGGGAAGGCTACGGCGAGCTGATGCCGGATGCCAGGACGGTGGAGTGGGACAACGGCAAGAGCCTGCTCGAACTCATCGAGCGGGAGGGCGCGGACACGATCGCGGCCTTCTTCGTCGAGCCGATCATCGGCGCGGGGGGGATCTACCTGCCGCCGGAGGGCTACCTCTCCGAGGTTCGGCAGATCTGCCGCGAGCACGACATCCTGTTCGTCGTCGACGAGGTGGTCACGGGCTTCGGCCGGATCGGTGGGTCGTGGTTCGCCTCGACGCGTTTCGACCTGCAGCCGGACATGGTGACCACGGCGAAGGGCCTCACCTCCGGATACGTCCCGATGGGTGCGGTTTTCATCGCGCCCCGGGTCGCCGAGCCCTTCTTCTCCGGTGGCGTGTGGTGGCGGCACGGGTACACCTATGGCGGGCACGCGGGCGCGGCAGCCGCGGCGCTGGCGAACCTCGATATCCTCGAGCGGGAGAACCTCCTCGAGGAGTCCGCCCGGCTCGAGCGTTCGCTGCACGAGCACCTGTCCCCGCTGGCCGAACACCCGCGGGTCGCGGAGGTGCGCAGCGGTCTCGGTGCGGTGGCGGCGGTGCAGCTCGCGGACCCCGCGGAGGCGTTGCCGTTCGTCAAGACCCTTCGGGAGCACGGCATCTCGGGTCGCGCGGCGGGCGTCGGCGCCATGCAGTTCTCGCCGTCCTTCGTGATGACCGACGACGAGGTGGCCGAGATGGCGGCGGGGGTCCTCAAGGCGCTCGGCTGAGCGCTCGCGCCGGCCGGTCGACGGTTCAGTGCAGGGTGAGAACCTCTGCGGTCGATCGGCGCGGCGTGCGCCCCGCCGGGGGCGAGCCGGTGACCGAGCCGATCCGCAGCAGGACCTGGGGGAGTCCGGCGCCGGGCGCAAGCGCCGCGATCATGTCCCGGCTCCGACCGACCTCGGTGAGGTGCGTCAGCGGGCAGGTCGCGATCCCTCTCGATGTCGCCTCGAGCAGGACCGCGGACAGCGCCTGCCCGCACCGCGTCCAGGACGCAGGTGAGTCGGAATCGGTGCTCAGCATCAGCACGGTGGACTCGTCGACACCCGGCCGGGGCGTCGACTCCTGCCTGCCGGGGCGAGGGAACGCTCGTCCGATCGGGACGTGTGCGCTCTCGCCGGTGGTCGCCAGCGACTCGGGAGGTATCCCCTCACCGGTGAGGGAGTGCCCGGCCCACCAGTGCAGTTCGGCCTGGTAATCGGCGTCGTAGCGCCTGGCCGCGGAGCTGGCATCGGTCGCGGCGGCCAGCGCTGTCCTCGCCTCGGGCGCGAGGACCGTCAGCGTGATGCCGAACCTGCCCGCCTGATCGCCCAGCCGCGCGGCCGGCCCCGTCTCCGGGGCGAGTGGGCCGAAGGGTCTGCGATCGGTGCGGCGGTGGCGGATGGCGGTGACCAGGTCGAAGTCGTGTGAGCGCGGGGTCGCGTCCCTGTGACAGTGGATGGCGGCGACGAGCCGGGGCAGGCTGGGCTCCGGCAGGAGGTCGATGTCCGATCGCCAGCGCAGCGAGGTGAGGGCGACCTCCACGTGATGGAGCGCGGCGCCGCAGCTGATGTGCAGCTGGCGTCCGGACGGATCGGCGGAGGGCAGGAGCCGGGTGCGCTCGCTGAACAGGTCGAGCCGACCCGCGGAGTATCGCCACCGCCAGGGCTGGCTGTTGTGCACCGATGGCGCGCGGCACGCAAGATCGACCGCGCTCTGAATGACGCCGGTGTCCGGTACCGCGTAGTCCATGCAGCCAATTATCTGCCCGGGGATCGGGCACGGCTAGGGCCTTACGACCCCACTGCCGGGATCGCCGCCTGGGTCAGCGCCGCGGGATGCCCGATCGCAGCGGTTCCGCGACGCTGTGTGCGCTGGCGGCCGACAGCCACAATCGCAGCAGGTGCCTGCGCCTGTCGAGATCGGGATGGTCCTGGTAGGTGTTGCGGGCGTGCAGGATGCGCCCGTTGTTCAGGATCTGGACGTCGCCGGGTTCGAAGACCATCTCGACGTGGAAGCGCGGCTCGTTGGCGATGGCCTCGATGAGTTCGATGGCCTCGTATTGCTCGGCCGTCAGGCGTGGGGCCTGCGGGTGCCGTTGGGAGTCGCGGATGTACCAGCTGATGTAGAACAGGCGGGGTGATCCGCCGATGTCATTGAGTGGGGCGAGTTCGAAGTACTGGGGGTCGCCCGCGGCCTCCTCGCCGTTGCGATCCCAGGGCATGGGGGAGTAGAGGACCTCGAGCAGATCCGGCCGCCGCCGCAGCACCTCGTTGTAGATCGCTGCCGAGCTGGCGATCCAGCTCTCGCCTCCGGTGGCCGCCTTGGCCAGGCACAGCAGCGCGACGAGATCGGAACCGTCGGTGTGGAAATCCTGGCGCTCCCTGGTCCGGTAGAGCCTGACGGTGGGATCGGTTCTCTCGATCCGCTCGTCGCGGATGTGGGTGAGCACCGAGCCGTCGCGATCCTGACTCACCGGATCTCCGAGCATGGACCCAGCGCGAGGTAGGCCCGCTCGATCTCGTCGGTTCCGAGTTCGTCGAGCGGGAATCCGCGCAGCAGTACGAATCCGCATCCCGAGTTCAGCGTGTGCGCCCACTGGGCGCACCGGGCCCGAAGGGTGGGGAACAGGCGCGAGGCGTCGGCGGCGTCGGATCTAGCCGCCCCGACGATCTCCGACCGCTCGGCTCCGGTGAGGACCACGGTCCATGTCGAACTGTCGGGGAAGTCCGATCTATCCCAGACCGCGTCGGAAACCTGCGGCGTTCGGGCCATACGATCGGTCATGTCATTTCCCGCCTGGTCGGGGAACGCGCCGGAAGAGGCCCGACAGGCGTTCGCGCAGAGTGGGTTTCACCTCGATCAGATCCACCCGGGGGAGGTCGGCCGCGGCGGTGGCCTGCGCGAAACGGGCGTGCAGCTGGGACCGGACCTCGTCGGGGGTGTAGGCGCGGCGCTTGCGTTCGGCGCGCGCGGCGAGTGCCCCCGTTGCCGCGACCCCGACGACGCCCGCGAGTCCGACGAGCTTCCACACGTTCCTGCCGTCCATGCGCATCGCTCTAGGCTAGGTGCATGAGTCGCCGGATGCACGAATCGCAGGTGAGCCTCGACGAGGCCGTGGATGCCACCCGAACCGGGGACATCTGGATCTTCCGCGGGCACTCGGGCGCCGATCGGGCGATCCAGACGCTGACGAACAGCCCGGTGAACCACGTCGGGATGTCGGTGGTTCTCGACGACATGCCGCCGCTGATGTGGCACGCGGAGCTCGGACATTCCTTGCAGGACATGTGGACCGGACGGTTCCAGCGCGGGGTACAGCTGCACGACCTGCGGCAGGCGGTTCAGGTGTGGGGTGCGAAGTACGGTCAGCGCGGCTGGCTGCGGCAGCTCGAGGAGCCGGTGACCCGGGAGCAGGAGGACGCGTTGATGCGCACCGTCGCGCGGCTGGACGGCACGCCGTTCCCGTCCACGGCCAAGCTGGTCACCCGTTGGTTCGGCGGCCGGCTGCCGTCGCTGCGGCGCAGTTCGGCCCGGGATTCCGCGGAGGCTTCGGCCGGGCTCGAGAGCGCGTACTGCGCCGAGGTGGTCGCGCAGACCTACGAGTCCATGGGGCTGCTCACCGAGCGCCGCAAGACGAATTGGTATGACCCGGGCCGATTCTGGAGCGGCGACCGGTTGCCGCTGGCCCCGGGGGTGACGCTGGGCGGGGAGATCGAGGTGCTGCTCAGCGATGCCGATCTGGCGGCGGGCCGGTCGCCGGAGAGCTGACGGCGACCGGCCCCGTGTCGGGTCAGGCCGCCGGGGTCCGGGAGAACCAGGTGACCGAGGCGCCGCTGTCGAAGGACTCGGTGCGGGTCGGGGTGAACCGCGTCGGCAGGAACGCTCCGTCGAACGCCGGGATGCCTGCCCCCGCGATCACGGGGTAGCGCTTGATGACGAGCTCGTCGATCTCGGGCAGCAGGGTGCCCGCCAGCTTTCCGCCGCCCGCGAGCCAGATGTCCATCCCCTCCTGGGCCTTGAGCTCGCGGACGAGGCCGAGCGGGTCGCCGGTGACCAGCTCGACCGCCGGGTCGGCGATCTCGCCGAGGGTGGTCGAGACCACATGCTGCTTCAGGTGGGCGTAGGGGCTGGTGACTCCGACGTCGAGTCCTGGCTGATAGGTCCCGAGGCCCATGACCACCGTGTCGAACGCCTGGCGGTCGGTGCCCTCGAGGCCGACGTGCGGGCGGATGTGGGTGGGGACGGTGTCCGGGTATCGCTGGGTGATCCATGTGGTCACGTCGTCCAAGAGCATGAAGTCCCACTCGCCGCCCGGGCCGGCGATGTAACCGTCGAGCGAGATTCCCACGTAGTACACAAGCTTGCGCATACAGCTGCTCCGTCCGTAGTACTCTGTTTGAAGTGGTCTGAACGTAGTACTACGGATGGAGTGGTGTCAAGTGCGGAGCAATCCGGAGAGACGAGCGGCATTGGTCGACGCCGCGATCGAGGTCCTGGCGGAACTGGGTGCGCGCGGGCTCACCTTCCGGGCCGTCGATTCGCGAGCGGGGGTGCCGCCGGGTACGGCGTCGAACTACTTCGCCAACCGCGACGACCTGTTGGCTCAGGCGGGAGGCCGGTTCTACGAGCGGCTGACCCCCGACGACGAGTCCTTGGCGCAGAGCCTCGGGGGTCCGCACGACCGTGATCATCTGGTCGGGCTGATGCGCGAGGTCGTCGGCAGGATCACCGAGTTCCGCACGGGCTTCCTCGCCCTGCTCGAGCTCAGGCTCGAGGCGACCCGGCGACCCGAGTTGCGCGCGGTGCTGACCGAACGGATCCGGGCCGACCTGGACTTCAACGTCACCAACCACCTGCAGGCGGGCATGCCGGGCGACGCCACCACGGTCCGCCTGCTCTACCTCGCGCTGAACTGGCTGATCGTCGATCGGCTGACGCTGCCGGAGTTGTTCTCGGAGAGCGAGATCGACGAACTCATCGAGGCCGCGGTCGATCGCGCGTTGTCCGGGTAGCCGGTCGGTCTACGCGCTCAGCGTGCGGTCCGGGTGTACGCGTCCACCGACGTCGACCCATCCGTCCTTCGAGTAGACGGTGTAGATCTGCGAGCCGCGCCCCTGGGTGATGTGCAGGCTTCGACGCAGGTGCTCGGTGATCCGGACCGCAGCCGCACCGGTGGCCTCGTCCTCCGGAATCCCCATGAGCGGGGCGAACATTCGGGATCTGATCGCACCCTCGCCGGCCCAGGCCCAGACGTAGTGGTGTCCGGAGTCGAACGAGTCCGCCCTGGTGGAGACCACCGCGGCGGAGTCGGGTTTCGGGTGCAGGGTGAACTCGGGCGCCCAGTCGGGTTTGGCGCGTACCCAGGTCATCCCGTGATCGACGTAGGTCGTGACCGGGCCCGCCGGGACCTCGAGGACGTCGACCGCCGCGCCCCGTTCGCGCAGCCACCAGGACAGGCCCACCGTCGGGTGCCCGGCGAAGGGCAGTTCGGTGGCTGGGGTGAAGATCTGCGCCCGCGTGCTCGCGGCGCCCGGGCCGGGCAGCTCGACGAAAATCGTCTCGCTGAACCCGAGTTCGGCGGCCAGGCCCTGCCTGCGATCCGCCGGCACCAGTGCCGCATCCACGATGCCCAATGCGTTGCCGTGGTGGCCGTTCGCATCGGTGAAGACCCTGACGACGTCAACCTCGATACTCATCGTTAAACGATACCGCCGGTAACGACCGAAGGTGCCTTTTGTGCTATCCGATCGCACAAAAGACACCTTCGGGATGTGACGGGTGAAGCCGGGCTAAACGCTCGCGCCCGCGAGGGCCTCGCTGGCGGTGACCGCCTGGGCCACGCCCTGGAGGGTCGCGGCGACCTTGACGGCTTCCCAGACCTGTTCCTTGGTCAGGCCCTCCTTGCGGACGACCGCGTCGTGGGCGCCGGTGCAATGGTCGCAGCCGTTGATGGTCGACACGGCGAGCGACCACAGCTCGAAGTCGGCCTTCTCGACGCCGGGGCTGCCGATGATGTTCATGCGAAGGCCCATGCGCACCTGGGTGTAATCCTCACCGAGGTAGCCCTTTGCGCGGTACGCGACGTTGTTCATGCCCATGATCGACGCGGCGCCGAGGGCGGCGTTGTATGCCTCCGCCGACAGGTTGTCGGCGGCCTCTTCCGCGATCTCCCGCAACACGGTCGCGGACCGGGTGGCGGCCGCTGCGGCGAGGAACGTGCCCCAGAGCTGCTGCTCGTTCAGCTCGGTGGACCGGGACAGCGAGCTGAGGTTCAGCTTGAGGTCCTTGGCGTACTCGGGCAGCGAGTTCTTCAGGTTCTCGACGCTCATGACTAGACGCTCTCGGCCAGCAGCTCGCCGGCGTTGATGGTCGGGTCGCCCTTCTTCCAGTTGCAGGCGCACAGCTCGTCGGACTGCAGTGCGTCGAGCACGCGCAGCACCTCGTCGACGTTGCGGCCGACGGAACCGGCGGTCACGGAGACGAACTGGATCTCGTTGTTCGGGTCCACGATGAAGGTGGCGCGGTCCGCGACACCGTCGGCGTTGAGGACGCCGGTGGCCTCGGCCAGCTCACGCTTGAGGTCCGAGAGCATCGGGAAGGGGAGGGTCTTGAGCTCGTCGTGCTGTGCGCGCCACTGGAAGTGCACGAACTCGTTGTCGACCGAGGCGCCGAGCACCTGGGCGTCGCGATCCGCGAACTCCTCGTTCAGCTTGCCGAACGCGGCGATCTCGGTGGGGCACACGAAGGTGAAGTCCTTGGGCCAGAAGAACACGATCCGCCACTTGCCCGCGTAGTCGTCGCTGGTGACCTGGGTGAAGTAGTCGTCGGGCTGCTGGGCGTCGACCTTGGACAGGTCCCCGCCGATGACGGCCTTGAGGTTGTACGCCGGGAACTGGTCGCCGATGGTCAGCAGAGCCATATGTCTCGTCCTCCTACTTGTGATGGATCTTCGGGCACGGGCAACCACACTGGTGGCTGCGCCGGGGTGATTTCGATACCGGGAGCGGGTCTCGCGGTTCCCCGCTGACCTGCGCTCTTTGGTATGAGTCCATAGTGCCCGAAACCTTTCAAAAGGTAAAGGCGATATATGCCACTACACTGATAGGTATGGCTGATCAGACTTATCAACCCACACTGTCGCAGCTGCGTGCCTTCGTCGCGGTGGCCGAATACCGCCACTTCGGTACCGCAGCAGCGCGATTGAATGTGAGCCAGCCCACGTTGTCGCAGGCGCTGGCGGCGCTCGAGAACGGGCTCGGGGTGCAGCTGATCGAGCGCAGCACCCGTCGGGTGCTCGTGACGGACGCCGGCACCCAGCTGCTCGCGCAGGCGAAGATGATCCTCGAGGCCGCGGACGGGTTCGTCGCCACAGCGGCCGGCGTGGGGGACCGGCTCGGCGGCCCGCTTCGCATGGGTCTGATCCCGACCGTCGCGCCGTACGTCCTGCCCGCCCTGCTGCCTGCGATGCGTGCGGAGCTGCCGGCCGTGGTGCCCCAGGTGATCGAGGACCAGACCGCCCGGCTGTTGGATTCGCTGCGCGCGGGCGTGCTGGACGTCGCGGTCCTTGCGCTCCCGTCGGAGGCGACCGGGTTGGTGGAGATCCCCCTCTACACAGAGGATTTCGTGATGGTGGTGCCCGGTGACCACGAGCTGGCCGGTCGGGTCGACCTGTCGCCACAGGTGCTCGACGACCTGCCGCTGCTGCTGCTCGACGAGGGGCACTGCCTCCGCGACCAGACCCTCGACCTGTGCCGCTCGGTGGACGCGCACCCGTCGTCCGGGGACACAAGGGCTACCTCGCTCGCGACCGTGGTGCAGTGCGTCGCCGGCGGCCTCGGGGTGACCCTGGTGCCGGACTCGGCGGTCCCGGTGGAGACCCGCCGCGGCGACCTCGCCACCGCCCGGTTCGCGAGCCCGGCGCCGGGCCGGACGATCGGCCTGGTGTTCCGCTCCTCCAGCGGGCGCGTCGACGGCTACCGCAGGCTCGCCGATGTGGTGCGGTCGGTCGCGCCGGGCGCTGCCGCGACGCCGTCCGTGGGTTCCCGATAGGGCTCCGCGATCGCGGGTCGGTGCGTCACAATGGACGTACGCCGCACCAGCAGGAGGAACGACGATGCCTCTGCACGGACTGATCATCAAGGCCGCCTCGACGGTGGTCACCGGGGCCGTGGGGGTCGCCGCCTACAACGGGGCGCGGCGGATCGTCGCGAGGGCGCCGTTGCGGGAAGCCGCCGTGACGGCCACCGAGTGGGGCCTGCGCGGAGCGCGCAAGGCGGAGGAAGGCGCGGAGTCCGCCCGCCTCACGATGGCAGACGTGGTGGCCGAAGCGCGCGAGCGGCTCGGCGAAGAGGTGCCGCCGCCAGGGGTTGCGGACGCGGGCCACGGGCACGCTCACTAGGGTGAGATGTCCGCGGAACCGGCAGTCCTGCATCAGATTCCGACCGCAGTCGGAGACCTGACCGTCCTCTCCGATGCCGGTGGGCGCGTGCGGATGCACGCGCCGTGGCTGCGGGGCAGCAGGCCACGGGCGGTCGCAGTCGAGGACGCCGTCGGCG